>Ga0182024_10021394_pt1 | contig 11742 bp, 12 predicted proteins | sample P32metaG_FD_120480 | JGI IMG/M metagenome (GOLD analysis project Ga0182024, IMG submission 120480) | Permafrost microbial communities from Stordalen Mire, Sweden - P3-2 metaG (Illumina Assembly) | ecosystem: Environmental > Terrestrial > Soil > Wetlands > Permafrost | place: Sweden: Stordalen... | reverse complement strand
GACATGCCTTCTGTAGCTGCACAAACAGCACCAGCAATTGCAGCACCACTCAAAACCTTAAAGCCCGCAGTTGCCGGTCTGTGCCATGCATCTTGAGCCGCTGCGGTGACTCCAGTGTTAGCAGACTCTTCAAAGAGTCCGCACTCGCGACTAAATTTAGCTCCAAGATCTTCAGTCTTATGCACGGTAGAAACGTCTGGCATACAAGCTCTCCATGGGCGCCTTTGCCGTGAGCATATCTCCCAACCAGATCGGTGTAACTGTTCAATTGCACAGTCTTGCTCGCGCCGATGGGCAAAGTCTAAAAAGCGCTAGGAACGCGGCGCAGCATCAGCGAAGTGACACATTGCCAAGCAGCTTGGCGTGTGTTTTCATTCTATTAGTACTCAGACCCATTCAGCAGAAAATAACTATGAACACAATGTTGCGGGATTTTAGTATTCAAATTCTCTGTGTCATAAACAGAGTCAATCCTCTCGATCTACCAAGCAACTTTATGGAGACCGTTGAGGCTGCGGAGTGCGTGGAGAAAATAACAGACTCCGATGTTGAAGCCTACTTGGAAGACACATGCAAGCTGGTACTTAGCTTGAACGCCTCAACTCGGATTGGGCGACTATGTTGCGCAGAGTTTTCCTACCCGTATCCGCCAGGAATCTACTTCTGGCCCACAAGAATATATGCCATTATGTTAGGCACGACACGTTTGTGTGCTGGAATTTCCAGTCAGCCCCATATGATGTACTCTGCTTGTGCATATAAAGCAACGCCAAACGAAATCGGCGTTGATAAGCACAACTCAATTGTAGAGCGATTTGCAGACAAAGAGCCCGTTGTGCACGCACAACTTGCTTTACGCGGCTCGTACAACAAGGAGGTCGTTGCTGCGATAAAAGGATTTTTCGACGAGCAAGAAAAAGTTCGCCGGGAGCTTAAGACGGATGAGGAGAAGTCCTCGTATTACGTAGATTCCAGCACTGCTGACCAGCTCCGCAAATTAAGTGACAAGCGAAGAAACAAGGAAAGCATATAAACCCTGAACCCAAAAAAGAAAAGAAGATAGCAGCGTGTTCGGAAACGCTAACGGCAACAATCATCTTGCTTATCAACCAAGTTTTTACAACTACAGCATTGAAAGCCTTTGCATGTGCATTCATGCCCTTTCCACAATTTTCCATCTTCGGTATAGCCGTGAAGCAATTGAACAGTTGCTTTCCTGCAAGTCGGGCAAAATGCCTTGCGATTGAAAGGCTTCTGCTCAAAGAGGGTCTTTCTGTTTGCCAAAACTATGAAGGCAGCGATAATTGCTACGCTGATTGAGACAATTGCTGTGACTCCGAACAAATTCGATTCCCCGAGCAGTGTGACTGGCCAATAGCGAATTTTAGAGGAAAAACCAGGAGCCATGAACATTGGTTTTCGCCCGAGAGAATAAAGGAAGTGTTTGACATGGTAGCAGTGACTGATAAATGCCGGGAAAATCTATCGACTTCAAGAGAACGGAGGTGATTTGTAATGCCCGACGTTTGCCGCAATGAGTGCCAAACTTTATCCCTTCCTGCTGCGGAATGTTTTACAAACACCCAGCCCTTCACGACATCCTTGCTAAAGAGCCAAAGGGCGGAGACCTGCGCTAGCGGCTATGGGCGATAACAACAGTTCTATATTTGATCGCTTCGATGCCATTCTTTCCACAGAAAATGGATGGCCAGAAGGTTTGCATGAGCCACCGGCAAAATATCTAAGCTCTTTGGCCGAATTTAGCCCAGCCCGGTCAACAATACTGACGAATGCTTCTGCTGTGTGGAGGGTCCGACCAGCAAAATGGCAGTTTCGCTTGGCACATGTCTTACCATTTTTCTGGAGTGATGATGGAAAGGAATCAATCCCTTTGCTCATCGCACTTTTAGAATCTCCACACACAGACGTAGTCAATCGTGCATCTCACTCCCTGCAACGCCTCAGCGGAGAGTTCAGTTTATCTGCTTCTCAAAAAGAGGTATTGCTAGCAATTGCATCCTCGCAACCTTCGCTTACAGATACGATCAATGTCCTATTGGCAACAAATTCCTTCGAAGACATGGTGCGGCTCCTGTTTGCCATAGAGTACGGAAAACATCAATGTACACAGCCCGGCTGCCGCGGTTTACCTGAGCTGCAAGCTTACGTGGATTCTGGACAATCTGTGAACTGGCATCCCGAAGGCGGCGGGTCTTTGCTGAAAGTGGCAGTTGGATTTTTAAACATTGAGTTCATGCGCCGTTTAATCGAGTGTGGCGCGGACGTAGATGACTATATGTTGTGGCAAGCTCTTGAAGTCGAGCTCGATGGTATTTTGCAGGCTAATCCAACCCAGGAACGGGCGGATAAGGCAATGGCAAGCGTCAAGCTAGATGGGGCTTTTGCGCTGCTGATCTCTGCCGGTGCCAACCCGTTCTCAATTGCGTTGGAACTTGGGCAGCTATGCATGCAATATGATCCCTCAGGAGCTGTAGTGAAGAGACTTCAGTCCATTCTCAACGGCGATGAAGAATAATTTTTTTCGTATGTCACTGACGACATTTAATTCTGCGAAAAGGGCGACAAAGCGCTGTCACTCACAGTGTGGCTGCCACCATATTTGATGTCGCAACTATCCAACTATCTACCGACTTCAGTCTCATAATCCGGCTTGTCACGCGGACATTTATCGCTGAAAAAAGCCGGACAAATAGCGCTGAAGTCTACACTGTCAGATGCGCAAACAAGACCGACGAGCCGAAGTTCAGCATGCAGGGCTGTGCTTATCAACTACCGTTCATGTGCTCACCACCCGATCATGGCCGACTATCGAACGATTTCAGTCGAGAGCTCATGCGCCTGCCTCCGTTTGCTGCGCTAGAGATCAGCCTACCAGGCGCATCCCCGCGTCAAGCCCAAGTGCTCTCGCATGCCCCCGTCAGGCTTGACGCCGGGACCCTTGCGCCCGGTGTCGGCGCAGCGCTGCATGCACTGGCGGCAGGCACTCGATTTTCCTAGCTTAGTGCACCTTTAATGCTGCACCACTCTTTGCAGTCTGCCGATCGCACCTCCGGTAAATGCATACAATTAGGGGATATAGATCTAGACGATCCCCCCACCATTAACGTTCAATTCCAGCCGATGATTTAATCATTATTTTGACCGACAACGGAGCCAGCTGCACGGTCCGTATCAACACAGCGAACGCGACTGCAAAAATAAGCTGCCAACCAATGCGTCCCGAATCGGGAAAATGCCCGCCCTCAAAACGGTGGTGGTGATGCATACCGACGGTTGCCACACCATTGATTTAAAATGCAACAGTCCACAAATGCAACAGTCTACAAATGCAACAGTCCCACGATCCCCACCCCATTTCTAATTCGCTGGCATTCCCATGAAAATCCGCCAATTTAGCCCATCCATCCAACCCATCCCTTCCCATGAAAATCCGCCAGCCCATCCAACTCATCCAACCCATTCCCATGAAAATCCGCCAACCCTTCCACTCAAGCACTCTGATCTGCAGCACTCTATTCTGTCAGCAGTCAACGCTGGCGGAGCAGACAATTGATCAAGTTCTCCCCACTGCAATCGCATTCAGATCAACTGAGACCTGGGAGGGGCAGCTCGGAGCCCGAACGGATGCACAAGATCAAGGGAATCCGGCCTTCAGCTGTTGCATCCATAACCCCACTCCGGGGCTGGCGAATGCAGCCGCCCGGCGCGGCAACAATCTTGCTGCGTCGGCACATTTCGACGAGGCGATCGAGCAGTTCTCACAAGCAATTGCGGTTCTGCCCTCACCAAGGTGGCTCCTGTCCAGAGCGAAGCTCTATGTGAAAGCTGGCAGAAACGAGGCGGCCAGAGCGGATCTTCGCCTGGCTATCGCCGGCGGTCCGCAAGAGCCGGGCCTTCAATTTGAAATTGAAAACTTGCTGGTCAAGTTGGGCGAGTATCAACTTGTTGAACAGACCATACCGGCCATATTGAGCTGGCACGCAGACGCACCGGCGATTATCCTGGGCCAATTCCAATATTTGCTGGCCTCGGCGCAAGAACACCTGGGCGATCGATCCCAGGCGCTAGAGAATTATCTCAGCGCCGCCACCAATTTTATGATTCAGGGCTCGTCCGCGCCGGCAGCGTTCTGTGTACAGCGAGCCAACTCTATCGCTTCGCTGAATTCATCCACTGCGCCTTACGAAGTCGGCACGCTGTCGCCACCCAGAGAAGGTCTGGAACAGATGAAAAAGATGGTGGCGCATCTGGTATCAGAGCCGAACCTGTTTCAACCGCCGGTTGTGCAAGCGGTTACAGGCGCTACTATGTCCTCATCGTCTCAGCACCAGTACTTTCAGACTCAATCGAGCCAGCCTCTCACCGGTGTCTCCCTGGTTTGCCTGAACGACCTGCCCGGCGTCAAACAGGAGCTTCAGATCTTGACGGCGACGAGAAAATGCTGTCTGCGTTTGAGCGACCTGGACTCTGTTTTGGCTGGTTGCCAGCGCGTAGATGTGCCTGAATTTTGGAATCCGCAGTTAGTCAAAGCCCATGCGTACAAAGTTGCCTCAGGCACTCTGGTTTTGAGTGTATACGTGGGCGGCTTCCGCGAGGCCATCGACATCACCGTTTATGGCGACGGCACGCCCTTTCGCGGAGAAGAACGTCCGCTGAATCTGAGCCCGCAAGAAGAGGCCCTTGGCAGATCTAGGAAAATCTCCCAGCTCTTGGAGGCTGACAAAAAAGCTCAAACACTTACTGCCACCGAGCAATGGCTTAAGCAGTCGCCGACCGATGTCGACGCCAACAGCTACCGGGCGCAGGCGTTGGCTAAGGCGGGCAAATACGAAGAAGCGCTTAAGAACATCGACTTTGTCATCGCCTACGCTGATCGCACAAAAGACACTCGATTCATCAATCGAGATAGAGGCAACTGGCCGCTGATCCAGCGAGGCACCTATCAAGTCGGGCTGGCAAAATATACCGAGGCGCTGCAAGACTTCAAACAAGCTTTCCCACCTACACCTCAGGCAGACGATTATTACTGGCGGGCACGCGCCGAGATCGGCGTCGGCGATCTCCAGAACGCCTGCACCGACTTGCAATCAGCAATTAGCGGCTACTTTGCCGACGCGCGCATCGTCCGCCGCGACGAGACTAAAAAACTGCTGCAAGAGACACGTCAGAGAATGTAAGCGCTGACAAAAGTTCGTTAGTCAGTCATCCGTTGCCGCCCTCAATTTTCGGGTTCAAATGCCGACAATTTTTCGCCGAATTGTTCATCTGCCGGAGCGCCGCGCTGATTGAATGCGATCCCGCAATAAATAGAACCAGCTAGCCACACCCAATCCAGATCCTCAATGTTCGAGCGTTTCACCCAACGAGCCATGGATTCCATTATTGAGGCTCAATACGTTGATCTCTGTTTGAAGTTACAGGTTAGGGCAATTTTCTCAATTTCTCGTTGGTGTGATTGACATTCCCAGCAGAAGGCGCCGGTACAGGCGACTGTGAGAGCGCCTCTAGCAGTTCTGCGTCAACCGGATTATCTGCAGTCAGCTTTCCGTCCGGCAGCTGAATGGATACGTTCATCGGCTGTTGTTTCGAGTGGGCTTCAGATAAACGGGCGCGCAAACTAGCAGTCAAGGCTTGACGACTTCCTGGCGGTAAACTATTTACCGGATTTGGTAACCGCAAATCGACACGCTCAATCGCATCGGACCCCCGCAGGTGATAAGTCAGTTGCACATCGCGCGTGGGTCCGGAGATTACCAGCGTTCGTCCGCTGCTCCGCTTGATGTAGTGCATTGAGCTAATGCGAAATGGTTGCGGCACCCTGGTGGCTTGAATCTGATATATCTCTACCAACGGTGCGGGCAAATCCTGAATGTACAAGCCCGAGCAATTGATCAGTCCGTCATCGACGCTATCAAAACTTACGGTAGCTTTGCTTGCGAACAGAATGCCTCCAATTGGAACCAACGACTGCTCTGTCTTTTCAATAGTGAACTTGTCACCACTTTTGACGATCTGCGATATCTTTCCAAAGAGGCGATCAAAATTATGATCCAGTTGAGTGCATGTCAGTACATGCAGAAGTCTCAGATTACTCTTGCTTGACGGGTTCGTTTTCGCCGTCAAGCTACTGGTATGGTCACGCATGTCTGTACTTGATTGCAGGTCTTCTGGCGTCGAAGAGCTGCTGAACGAGCTGCTGAACAGCTCTGGGTCGGGCATCAAAGGTGCGTAAGCAGGCGCAATAGTCGGTAAAGCGGTGATTCTATTTGTGGAGCCGCGTAGACACATCGCGCAAATCATCACTCCAAACCAAGCACTGATGATCAGGGGAACCGCCATTACCCTGAGAGACGAACCTTCCGCACGATTCTGGAATTTCATCTGGCTCTTGCGGCCAACCGCTATCTTGGGCGCCGTGCCCTGACTGAAGGCATCCAGATCTTTGTACAGATCGTCAACTGATTGATAGCGCTGATCCGGTGATTTTGCCAGGCACTTAAGAACAATTGCTTCGAGCACCGCCGGCACATCTAGCGATTTGTTGAAGCGTGCGGGCCGGTCATTGAGATGCTGCAGGATTACTGTGACCGGGTTGTTGCCAGTGAAGGGCGGTTTGCCTGTCAAAACCTCATACATGACGCAACCTAATGAGTAGATATCGGACTGCGCGTTGAGCTGCTCGCCGCGGCATTGCTCGGGGCTCATGTATAACGGGCTGCCTATGAGTTCACCGGTTTGCGTCAGCTGATTGGTGGCAGACGTTGCCGCCGGCGCAATGCTCTTGGCGATGCCGAAATCGACCACCTTCAGCCGGTCGACCCCGGTTAGCCAGCGCCCAATGATGACATTGCCTGGCTTCAGATCGCGATGCAATACATGCATCGTGTGCGCGTGGCTCAGTCCATCGCAGATCTGCAAAAATATGGGAACTGCAGTCGATGGGCCGAGGAAAATCTCCTCCTCCAAAAGAGAAGCAAGCGACCGACCTTCCACCAGCTCCATGACCAGGTAAGGCACATTGGTCGCAGACGTTCCTGCACCATATACGGTGCAGAGATTCTTGTGTGAAAGATTCATGGCCGTTTTGGCCTCGCGTTGCAAGCGTTGAATTGCGCCCTCGTCAGCTACCAGTTCCGCGCGCAGCATTTTAAGTGCATAATGTGTGCCCGTGCTTCTCTCACGCACTTCATAGACGCTGCCCATGCCGCCCTGTCCGATGCAGCGCAAGACATCGTAGCGGTCCTCAAGTCCCAGCGCAGATGCGTCTAGCAGAGGCTGGCGTTTGTCTGCGGGTGTACTGGATCCACGTGCGGGCGGTCCAGCTCCGGACAGGTTGGGCTCGGCAGACGCCGACGCCTGATCCGGCGATTCTTGTGGCACCATCGTCAGTTGGCCCGTTGCCGATCCTGCTGTTTTGCAGCGGCAGGTAGTGTCGCGAAACAGCCAGGCGGTAAAAGACCCACGCCCGATAGAGTTCTTTATCTGCTTGTGACAGGAGTGACAGATCACCTTCAGGTCCTGTCTTGTATCCGTGCGCTGACGAAATATCGGTGTCTTGCCTGGCATGATCTTGCTAATTCTTTGGGGTTAAAAACCTGCCGCCAGACATCCATATACCCGTGGCCGCCCAACTCACATATTCGCATCATCCGCGGTTGGTGTTAGCAGGCTGTCCAAAAATTCATCCGTCCACCGAAAATCGGCTGGTACATTCCCTCAGGGACAAAATGCCCACCATTTTTCGCAGAACTGTTCATCTGCCGGAGCGCCGCGCTGATTGCAACCGGCCGCGCGATAATAGAACCAGCTAGCGACACCCAATCCAGGATCCTCAATGTTCGAACGTTTCACCAACCGAGCCATCGACTCAATTATGGAGGCTCTATCCGAAGCCTGCAGTTTGCGTCATAACATTGTCGGCACAGAGATGATCTTACTGGGTATTTTGACTTCAAAAGGTCTCACCCAGGCAGCACTAAACGGCAGCGGAGCCTATCATAAGAACGCCCGTGAGCAAGTGAAAAAAATCCTCGGCTACGGCGAAGGATCTGTCGCCGCCGAGATCCGGTTTACTTCGCGAGCAAAAAGGGCTTCTGAAAAGTGCCTGCGCCGAAGCCGATGAATTAGGGCATGAACACGTTGATACCGAACACCTGCTTCTGGGAATGCTGTCACACGCGGCCGAGTCGGACGACCCAGGTGTCGCGATCAAAACGCTTGTAGCCCTGGAAGTCGATCCTACTGCACTGCGCAACAAGCTGATCAAGCTTATGGACGATGCGAAAAAAATGAAACCAGCCGAGTAAGATCCTTTATCGATCGAGCCTCTCGTGCGCTCAGAATTTATCGATGTTCTTTGCCGTGCATTATCGCCGCGCAACCTCAATTCGTCAATACATGGGTAGTTCGATAATCTTGAAGCTTGGAAAAAACCTCACCTGAACGCGACCGATGACACGGTCCTGTTTTACCATGCCGAATATGTGACTATCTTGGCTGTTGTTGCGATTATCCCCCAGGACGAATAGCTGATCTGCGGGCACGACAATCGGGTTTCTCGCGTCGCCCATATCGCCGTATGGACGAATGACGGTGTCATCTATGTTGCGTCCGCCAATATCTGCTAAAACATTCAAATCGTAATTTGGTGCCTCTTTGATATAACTTGCTTCGTTCAATCGTTGTCCATTCACAAATACACCCTGCCCATGAACTATGCCAATCCGATCTCTGGGCAACCCGATCACTCGCTTTGCCATGGCTGGTTCGTCTGGTAAAAATGGCAGTCCGGTCAACCTTCCCAGAACGTACATTGCGTCCCCGCTCAGATCTTGTCCGTTCAATTCTCCCGGTGGCGGATAGAAGACAATAACTTCGCCGCGAACGTAAGGTCTCCTCAGGTAGGTCTTGATCTTTTCAATCAGTAATCGGTCGTTGACTGCGAAAGTTGGCAGCATCGCTTCAGTCGGGAGATATCGAGCTTCGATGAACAGCCGTGCGGTGATCAGTAGAACCATCATCAAGATCGAACCGACTACGGTTATTCCTATAATTGCCAGAAGCGACCTCACACCTTTACCTCCTGTCCGCAGATGTGCTTGTACAGCGCGCAAAGCGAAATATCAGAAAGCAATTGAAAGGCAGGGAATAGAATTCCAGCGACAGTCGAACCAATCAAATACACGATGAGCGACACGGCTGCATACCGAGCAAACCCTTTGAGCATGCGATAACTGCTCAACAACGATCTCAGCGCATCTGATCTCTGGTCGACCAGCACGAAACCATATAAAGACAATCTGACTGACAGCAACAGCCCCGGAATAACCAGAACAATCAGCCCCAGTATGATCGCGATCCATAGACAGGCAGTGGCAATCAGCATTTGCAGGCTAAAAGACAAACCCGAAAATAGATCCTTCCACTGGACTTTGTCGTTCTGGCAAACGTTGAGACAGAGTTTCAGGTAGCCGGCCTGAAGAGCCGACCACACCACACACCTTACAACCAACGCGATGAGAATATTCCAGCCTTTCAGATCTATGAAAATGGCGAATACCAAACCGGCTGCGACTATCGACAGCAGCTCGCGCACAAATGTCGCTGTCAACAACAGAAACCAGTGCTTGCAAACGATCGCCCATGATCTGCCAAGCCATGTTCGAAAACCAAATTCGCCGTCAGCATTTGCTGCAATTTCGACCATCGCTTCCACCCAAGCTACTAGCCAATTTTCTCACAGTCTGGCCAGGATGTCGGGGATCCGGCTCTGTCGATTCGACCCGTGCAAACCGACTTGAGCAGCGACGACAAGGAGCAAGAGCAGTCGATCGACTGATAAGACGCATGTCGTTGGCGATGTTGGGGCATGCCACTAAGCGCCAACTATGCAAATTCCAATTCTGCCTGGGCAGGCGCACTTGCAGTTGGTCATTATCAATTACAATCGAGTTATTGCAGTCAAACGAGCAGCTTCTCGGCAGAGGTCTCAAACGTGACGACTCCAACCAGCTCCAGTCTTCGAATAGCGCTAATTGTTGCTCTGAGCGTTTCTTGCGTTTTACCGGCATGCCCGCTGCTTGCTCAGCCTGGGTTGACTGACCGCGATAGCGCTGTCATCAGTCTGAACAACGACGGCGTCAAGGCTCTGAACGCAAACAACTATCAATTAGGTATCTCGCTGTTCGAAGCAGCGCTCAAGAAAGATCCGGACTACGACATTGCCCACGACAATCTTGCCATCGCGCACAACATGTACGGTGTAAGTTTGCGGCCCAATCCCAGGGCTGCTCTGGTGGAATTTCACAAAGCAATCTGGCTCAATCCTATGCACCCCACGGCGGTGCAAAATGCCGAAGAGACCATCAGGGCGTTGGGCAAGAATCCCAATTCGCCTGATGACAGATTAGAACTGGGAGATGAAGCGATCAAGAGCGGAGATCTCCAGGGCGCCATCATTGAGTACAGGGCGGCCAATCAACATAGACCGGACCCGAAGGTTTATATCAAGATTGGCGATGTTTTTCACTCGCGCGGCGAGGACGACAAGGCGCTCATGGAGTATCAGGAGGCTGCAAGGACCGGCGACACTGCTGAGACTGAGGTGAAACTTGGGCGTATACACGAGTCGAAGGAGGACATCTCCAGCGCAATCGCTGCTTACGGCAAGGCGATCGCTTTCAATTTAAATAATCCAGACGCTATTAGCGGTCTGATCAGTGCATGGACCAAAGCTGTATTGAAGATGCCGACCGCGGCAGAAAACCACATCGGTCTTGGACAAGCTTATCAATATCGCGGGGATTTCGGACAGGCTGAAGCCGAATACAGAACGGCGCTGAAGTTCGCTCCGCAGCACTGTAATCCAGTCGCTGAGCGACTGCTGGCTGCCCTGCCCGCCGCCAAACAAAGGGCGGAAGAAACAAAACATATTAACGCCGGTGGCGATCTGCTCTCACGTGGGCTATTCTATGCTGCCATTAAGGAGTATCAACAAGCACTCGATCTTGACCCTAACAACGCAGCGATCTTCGTCAACATTGGAACTGCCTATCAAGACGCCAAAAATTCTGACCTTGCGCTGAAGGCGTATCGAGAGGCTGAGGTGTTGGATTTGGGCAATCAAGACGTCCAGCAGGGGATCAAGACCGCGATTGCCCAGAGGAAAAACCAGATGGTCAGCGATGACCGGAGGGCCGGAACCGACTTATTCAACGAGGGGGACTACCAAGCGGCGGCCGAAAAATATATGGAAGTATCGAAGATTGTACCGAACGACGCGGCCACGCATTTCTCGCTTGGTGCAGCGTATCAGGCAATGAAAAAGATCGACGATGCCATATCTGAATATCGGACCGCAACTAAGATCGATCAAAATAACCAGCAGTATCAGAAGGCGCTGGCAGATGCACTTCAACTCAAGATTGATTCGCCTGCCAAACCCTAAGGCGAATTGGTTTACTGAGGCTTGCATCTTAAGTGAGGGTGCCTCTCAACTATGGAGCACGACTGATAGGAAAGTCGTGAAGCAGTTCGTAACCGATCTCTTTTAGTTTTCGATGACATTTAGGGAGCTTTTGTCAAATAATGTCTGTGCCTGACTTGTCGCAAAACCTAGCCGTCACAAGAAATTTACGAACTTGAGAGTGTTCCAATCATGGAGTTAGAAACCCAACCCTGTCCAACCTGTTGCAATCTTCTGTCTGAGCATGACGAAGTATG
>Ga0182024_10021393_pt1 | contig 11742 bp, 12 predicted proteins | sample P32metaG_FD_120480 | JGI IMG/M metagenome (GOLD analysis project Ga0182024, IMG submission 120480) | Permafrost microbial communities from Stordalen Mire, Sweden - P3-2 metaG (Illumina Assembly) | ecosystem: Environmental > Terrestrial > Soil > Wetlands > Permafrost | place: Sweden: Stordalen... | reverse complement strand
CTCGTAAGCGTGGACCTGGGAATCGATGATCGTCACCGGCAAAGCTCCTCTGCTAAAAGCAGTTCGGTATCGCAGCAGGTCGCGTAGCCTGTGTCCAGCACCCTTGAGGCGCATCGGAAATTTCGATGCGTCCGCTGAGATGCCCGTGCGCTCTGCAGCCTTTCCCCGTCACCCTGAGGTGCGAGCGAAGCGAGCCTCGAAGGGCGACGGCCCGTGAATCCGAGGCCGATCATCTTTCGAGGCTCGGCCTATCGGCCGAGCACCTCAGGATGACGGGTTGAGTAAGGTGTTCGCTGTGGCGAGGCACAAGCATTTTCCCTCTCCCACAAGAGGAGAGGGAAGCGGGCGACTACGGCTTCCTTCCCCAGAATATCTCGATGCCTTTCCAGACGAAGGCGCCGGTGTCCTTGACCAGCCCGGCGAAGGCGGTCTCCAGATCCTTCGGGCTGTAATAGGGAAACTCGTCGAGCTTCCAGCCGACCCGTGCGAGCAGTTTCTCGAAGACGTACTCGATATGCATATCGAGCTCGATCTTCATGGCCGTCTCGGGACTGTAGGCGATCTCGGCCAGCACAATGTTGCGTCCGGGCTTCATTACGCGCAGCATTTCCGCGCCGGTTTCGCGCCAGTCGTCGGTGTGCTGCACGCCTTGCAGGCAGGTGGCGCAATCGAACGTGCCGTCGGCGAACGCGCGCGTGTAGTTCCACTGCCAGGTCGCAAGCTGGCCGCCGCGGCCGCGCTTCTTGGCAATATAGTTGTCGCGCGCTTCGTCGGTGATGTCGATGACATGGACCTCGCCCTTCGGCCCGATGCGCGCGCGCATGTCGTCGACAAAGCCGCACGGCTCGATGCACTCGCCGATGACCAGCACCTTGTCGCCGTCGCGCAGCTCGAGCCGGTCGTAGATGACGTTGCGCGCGACCTCGGCCTTGCGCCACATGAACGGCAGGCCGCCGAGCAGCACGGCGCGGCACCAGCGTTCCTGTTCCTTCTCGTCGAGGATGACGTCGCCGAAGCGGCGCACGTCATAAGGCTGCATCCACTTCCAGGGGTCTTCTTTGTCCATCTTGCTCATTCGGAGCCTCGGTTCTGCCGTCGATCCCGCGCTGACCGTTCTTTACATCAGAACGCAATGCTTACGCGTTCACCAGGCACCCTCTCCCTATGGAGAGGAACTCCTAACCCCACCAACCGTGGGGGATTTTTACCTCTTTCCAGAGGGTTACCTTGCCAATAAGGTCCCGAAGCCGGACACCGGTGCTACGAGTGATTCCCCAATGCGCGCCCGCCGCGACGCCGCGATTCGCCTCCTGAAAGTGATGATGGTCGCCTCGGTCGCCATACCGGTGGCGGTGTTTTCCTATGCCAGCTGGGTGGCTTATCACAACGCGTACGCGCACGCCGACGAGCAGTTGTGGGCGAATCTGGGTGTCGTGGCGGAGCACGCCACGGGACAGTTCCAGTCCGTCGACCTGACCTTCGCCGGCATAGGCGTCCTGGTCGACGATCTCACCGACGACCAGATCAAGGCCGCCGAGCCGGCCTTGCACGCGCAGCTGCGCAAGCTCGAAAAGTCCGCGGTTGCCGTCGGCGCCATATTGATCACCGATAAAGACGGGCGCCCCCTGGCGTCGTCGGCGGTCTCCCCCCTTCCGGGCGATGTCAGCGTTGCCGATCGCGACTATTTCCTGGCGCAAAAGGACCAGGACGCCGGGACTTTCGTCGGCAAGGTCATGGAACTGCGCGTGGGCCGCGGAATATTCTTCGCCGTCAGCCGCCGCCGCGCGCTGCGCGACGGACAATTTTCCGGCGTCATCATGGTCGCCGTCGAGCCGAAAATATTCACCGATTTCTACGCCCAACTTGCGCGCGATAGCGGCGCCGGCTTCTCGCTGGCACGGAGCGATGGCGCCATTCTCGCGCGCTATCCCACCCCGCCCGACGGCATCACGCAGTTCGGTCCGCAGAGCGGGTTCAGGCTCAACGTGGCAAGTCACCCCGACGGCGCCATCGTAACGACCGATAATTCGATCGACGGCGTCCAACGGCGCATCGCGTTTCGCAAGCTGGGCTACAGCAACCTCTATGTGTCCGACGGCATCGGGACCGACACGATCGTCGCCGACTGGCTGCGGACCATGGCGCAGCACCTCTATTTCGGGCTGCCGGCGACGCTGGTTCTCATGGCGCTCGTGCTGATGACCATACGCCGCACGCGCGAGCTTTACGCGGAAGCCGCGCGCCGCGAACTCGCCGAACAGGCGCTGCGGCAATCGCAGAAGATGGAAGCGGTCGGCCAGCTGACCGGCGGCGTCGCGCACGACTTCAACAATCTCCTGACCATCATCATCGGCAATCTCGGCATCGCCAAGCGCGGCATCGTCGAGGCGCGCTCCGAACGCGCGCTCGACAATGCGTTGATCGGCGCGCAGCGAGCGGCGCAACTGACCCAGCGGCTGCTGGCGTTCTCGCGCCAGCAGCCGCTCGATCCGAAGACCGTGGACGCCAACAAATTGATCATGAGCATGGCCGATCTATTGACCCGCTCGCTCGGCGAAAACATCGCGCTGGAAACGATCGGCGGCGCCGGGCTTTGGACGGTCGAGGCCGACGTGTCCGAACTTGAATCGACGCTGCTCAATCTCGCGCTCAATGCGCGCGACGCCATGCCGGACGGCGGCAAGCTCACGATTGAGACCAGCAATGCCTATCTCGACGACGAGTATTGCCGCCATCACGACGGCGTCAGCCCCGGCCAGTTTGTGCTTATCGCGGTGTCCGACAGCGGCGTCGGTATGCCGACCGAAGCAATCGAGCGCGCGTTCGAGCCGTTTTTCACGACCAAGGAACCCGGCAAAGGCACCGGCCTCGGGCTCAGCCAGGTTTACGGCTTCATGAAGCAATCCGGCGGGCACGTAAAAATCTACAGCGAACGCGGCGAAGGCACGACCATCAAGCTCTATCTGCCGCGGCACTACGGCGAAGAGAAGATCGCGGCCGTCGAGGAGCCGGCCGGCTCCGATCGCGGCCGCGGTGAGACAATCCTGATCGTCGAGGACGACGAGGGCGTGCGCCAATACGCGTCGGAAATCCTCCGCGATCTGAACTACCAGGTCATCGAGGCCAAGGATGCGGCGTCCGCGCTGCGCCTGCTGGAGGCCGGCAAGCCATTCGATTTGATGCTGACCGACGTGGTGCTGCCCGGCAAAAACGGCCGCGAGCTGGCCGACGAAGTCGCGCGCCGCCGCCCCGAGGTCAAAGTGGTCTTTATGACCGGCTATTCGCGCAACGCCATCGTCCACCAGGGCCGCCTCGACCCCGGCACCGAGCTGATCTCGAAGCCGCTGATCGAGGCAACGGTGGCGCGGAAAATCCGCCAGGTGCTCGACGCGCCGAGGCGAGGGTAAGCGCCCAAGGGATGCGCGCGGTCACGCGACCGCGCCGGGCCCGGCCTTGCGCAGCATGGTGGTGAACGCCGCCGTCAGGTTCACCACCTCGGTTTCGCGCAACTCGTCGATCTTTTGGCGCAAGAGCTCGATCTCCAGCTCGGCTTTCACGTTGACCTGGAAATCGTTCTCCGCCTTTTGGCGATCGATGTCCTGCTGCCGGTTCTGGCTCATCATGATGAACGGCGCTGCGTAGGCGGCTTGGAACGAGAGCGCCAGGTTGAGCAGGATGAATGGGTAGGGGTCCCATTGCTGGATATAGGCGGTGACGTTGAGGATGATCCAAACCACCAGAATGGCTGATTGGATGATGATGAATCGCAACGAGCCCATGTTGGCGGCGACAGTGTCGGCGATGCGCTGGCCGACGGTGAGCTGAGGCGGCCGCGACGCGCGGCGGCTGCGCGCGTCGCGGCGCAAGGTCCGCAATTCGGTGAGCAGCCGTTGTTCGGTGTCGCGCAACTCGGTCTTCAAGGCGTTGGATTTGTCCATCGCTCGGCCCTCCCCGCAGGTCCGCACCCCGATTCCGATCTTATCGCTAATTGCGAATCAGGCCCACCGCGGCGGCCGGCAATGATCGCGCTGAGCCTCGCGCGGCTATTCCGGCTCGCGCGAGACGTGCGGCTCCATTTTATGATGCAGGCGTTCGGCGTCGGTCAGGGTGTCGACGACGGCTTTGGCGGCTCCGGCGATCTCGGCGATGACGCCTTTGCGCTGCGGCTTCGCCTTTGCCGGCTTGGCGGCTTTCTTCCGGGCAGCGGCCCTGGATGTCTTCTTCGCCGCGGGTTTGCGCTTTTTCTTCGCGATCGCGGGTTTCTTCTTCGCTTTGCTAGCGGATTTTTTGCGCGCTTTCTTTGCCATCGGTCGCCCCTCAGGTTATGCCGCTTTGTGAAGCGTGAGCCTAAGCGGCGTTTCGATCGTGCGCCAGGGATAAAGCCGGCCGCCCTCCCTTGCTGAGGGTGGCTGCGCCACTCCGCTCATGGTCGTGAGTCCATTATCCAACAATGACGGCGGTTGGAACCAAATCTAAAAAGCTGCTTTGGCGGTCGGGTTATTCCGAGGTGGCGAGGATGCGGCTGATTCTGCTGATTATCGTGATCCTGCTGGTGGTCGGCGCCTTGCCGACCTGGCCGTACAGCTCGGGCTGGGGCTTTTACCCCTCGGGCGGGCTCGGCCTGGTGGTGATCATTCTGCTGATCCTGGTGTTGATGGGACGGCTCTAGCCATGGCCGGCCGCACCCAAGACACGGCCCATGGCGGGCCCGTGCATGCGTTAGCGCAAAAGGTGCGAAAACTCTGGTCCGCGGCAAAAGGCAAAAGCGAGCCCGCCGCGCCGGCGGTCATCGTGCACGATCCGTTTTTCGAAAACAACGTGCAAAAGCGCGTGGCCGACGTGATTGCGGGCGCCGGCCGGAAGAAGTGAGGCGCAGCGCGATCAGATCGCGCCGGGGCCCGCCTGGTCGTAGATGCCGAGGCGCTTTTGCGCATCTTCGGGCATGGCCGGGACCCGCAACGCGCGGCCCATGAACGAGACCCACGGCTTCTCGGCGATCGGCTGCAGCAGCGCGAAATTCCAGAACTGCCGCTCGTTCATCTCGATCTCGGTCACGTCTTGCTCAAGCACCCAATTGCGCAGCGTCGTCAGCCTGGGCTGCTGGTCGGTGTCGGAGAACATGTGTTGCGGCACGGGCTTTTTCATGCCCGCAGGCATAGGCTCTTCTGCTTAACAAGGTCTGACAGCCTTCCGGCGAATTGATAACTTGCCCGTATTGGAGTCCACGTGAGGGCAAACGCCGTGCAGCAGAATTTCAAGAACAAGACCGTTCTCATCACCGGCGGCAGCCGCGGCCAGGGAGCGGCCGAGGCGCGGACGTTCGCAGGCGCCGGCGCGCAGGTCGTGATCGCGGACGTGCTGGACGCCGAGGGTGGCGCGCTCGCGCAATCGATCCGCGCGGCCGGTGGCCTAGCCGATTACCGCCGCCTCGACGTCGCCAATGAGCAGGATTGGCGCGACGCCGCGGCTTCCGCGACGGCCACGTTCGGGTCGCTGCATGTGCTGGTCAACAACGCCGGCGTTTCCCTGCGCGGCGTCGATCTCGCCCACCCGTCGCGCGCCGACTGGGATCGCGTGCTGGCGGTCAATCTCACCGGGCCCTTCCTCGGCATCAAGGCTGCAGCGCCGGTTATTCGCGATAGCGGCGGCGGTTCAATCGTCAATATTGGGTCGACCGCCGGCATCAACGGGCATTTCGCGGCCGCCTACAGCGCGTCGAAATGGGGCCTGCGCGGGCTGACCAAGGCGGCGGCGATGGAATACGCCGACTGGAATATCCGGGTGAACGCGGTGCATCCCAGCATCGTGCCGACGCCGATGGTCGAAGACGCCGACGCGTTCGTCGAAGCCATGGAATACGTGACGGCGCTCAAGCGCAGCGCGTCGCTGGAGGACGTCGCCCACGCCGTGATGTTTCTTGCGAGCGACGAGGCAGGGTATCTCACCGGCCTCGACCTACCGGTCGACGGCGGCTTCACCGAACTCGGCGTTTACCGGCAAGTGTGGCGGCGTGCGACCGGCAAAGCCTGACGCAGGCTAGGCGGCGCGCACCCGGCTGAAAAAGGCTGCCACTTTGGATTCAAGATCGTTCGCGCGCGCCGACACCCGCGCCGTCAAGTCGACGATTTCGCTGAACGCGGCCGCGCTGCGTCCGGCGGCCTGCTCGACCGACAGGATTTCGGCCGACGCGCTCGCGGTATGGCCGGCCGCGGTCTGGATGCTGCCGGCGATGTCGCGCGTCGTGGCGCTTTGCTGCTCGACCGCCGAGGCGATGCTGGTGGAGGCCATGGTCACCTGCTCGATGGCGCGCGCGATCGAGGAGATTTCGTCGACCGACTTGCGGGTGGCGTCCTGGATGGCGGCGACCTGCTGCGATATCTCGGCGGTGGCGCGCGACGTTTGATTGGCGAGCGCTTTTACTTCCGATGCCACCACCGCGAAGCCCTTGCCGGCGTCGCCGGCCCGCGCCGCTTCGATGGTGGCATTGAGCGCCAGGAGATTGGTTTGCGCCGCGATCGTGGAAATGATGCTGACGATGGAGCCGATGCGTTCGGCGGTGTCGTTGAGCGACAGAATGGCCTGCTGGGTACGGTGGCTGTCGCCGACCGCTGCGCGGGCCATGTCGAGGCCGCGGGCAGCCTGTTCGCCGATGTGCTGGATCGAAGCCGACAATTCCTCGGTGGCGTCGCCGGTCATCTTCACGCGCTGCGTGGTCTCGGCCGCCGCCGATGAAGCCACCGCCATGCGCTGGAGCGTGTCGGTGGCGGCCTCGCGCATGCCCGAGCAAGTGGCGGTGAGCGAAGTGGAGGCTTCGGTGATGGCTTGCAGCACGTCGCCGATGGCGCCGGCGAAATCGCCGATCGCTTCGTCGATCGCCAGGCGCCGCACATCCGCGGCTTTCTCGGCCGCTTCACGATGCAGCGACATGGCGTTGGCGACGTCGAAGGCGAGCACCTGGGACAGGAGCTTGGCGCTGGCGGCGAGCTTGACCGGCGAAAACCGGTGCTTGCGCGCGAGTACGTCGAGCGATGCGCGCAGAATATAGTTTCCCGCAGTGCTGCGCAGGCGGGCGTCGAAGCCGAGCGCAGCTTCCTGACCCACGGTTTTTTGGCACGATAAGAAATAGGCGCCGTCGAGTTCCCCCTTCAGCAGCGCTTCCAGATGCGACGGTTCGAGCTGCTTGATGAGGGCGCGGTTCTGCACGACAATCCCGCCGATTTTCGGCATTTTCCCGGTGGCATCAAGAATGGTTTCGACGGCCCGCTCGAGGCAGGGCGCAAGCGTCGGCCATAGCTCCTTGATCGCGCGCCGAGCCGGCGCGTCGAGCTCGTAAAGCGCGTAGCGGGCCTCAACCCCTTGGATAAGCTGGCTTGGCAATAGCGCCCCGGCGGATTAGAAAAACAGGCGATTTCGAATCTATTACAGATTGGTTGTGGCAATCCTAACGACTTGGAAAGCATGGCGCCGGGGCGCTGGTTAGCGCGTCGGCCCTTACGATAAATCCGGCAAAATTAACGATTGGAACAGTCTGGGAGGACAAGCGTGCCCGCAGCAATACAAGGCGAAATGCAGCCGACCATTTACCGTTTCAAGCTCGGCGGCTTCGAAGTCGCCACCATCATGGACAGCAAGGTGATCCGCTCGGGCTTGACGCCCAGCTTCGGCGGCGAGGCCGGCGCGGCGGAGGTGAAGGCCCTGGCGGCGGCCGCCCGCATGGATGCCGACCGCTACGAGCATCCGTTCACCCCGATGCTGGTCAATACCGGCAAGGAACTGGTGCTATTCGACACCGGCAACGGTTCGCTGAGCGCCGAATATGAGCAGATGAAGGGCCGGCTGCCGCCCGGCAACCTGGTCGCTCGGATGGCGCAGGCCGGCTACAAGCCGGAAGACGTCGACGTCGTCGTTCTCACGCATGGGCATCCGGATCATATCGGCGGGCTGACCAAAGGTGGGCAGCCGGTGTTTCCCAACGCGCGCTACGTGTTCGCCGCCGCCGAGTTCGATTTCTGGAACAAGGGCGAGAACATCCGCGAGGCGCGCAAGTTCAACCGCGAGCTCTATATGAAGATTGTGGTGCCGCTCGCCAACCGGGCTACCATGATCAAGCCGGGCGACGAGGTGGTGCCCGGCATTCGCGCGGTGGATGCCGCGGGTCATTCGCCCGGATTGCTGGCCTTCACCATCGAGAGCGAAGGCAAGCGGCTGATCAACTGGGCCGACACCTGCAATCATTATGTGGTGGCGATCCAGCGGCCGGACCTGCATCTCGACGTCGACGACGACAAAGAGAAAGCGGTGGCCACCCGCAAGCGCATCCTCGATATGGTGACGACCGACAAACTGTTCGTTGCCGGTTTCCACATGCCGTTCCCGGGGCTCGGTTGGGTGGAGAAGACAAGCGGCGGCTATCGCTGGGTGCCGCATAGTTATCAGATGAATTTGTAAGCGGTCATTCCGGGGCGCGGCCGAAGGCCGCGAACCCGAAATCCATAACCCCGGCGCTGCGGAGTATGGATTCCGGGCCCGCCGCTTCGCGGCGTCCCGGAATGACGCTTCAATTCTCTCTTCTTCTCGCGCCCACCGCGATCGACAGCAGCGTGCGCTGCGCGATGGTCTCGGCCAGGTCCGCGTTGCGGCGCGCCTCGAGCGAGGCCTCGGCGAGCTGCGCCATGGCGCGCAGCAGGCGTCCCGGCGTCCACGCCCGCAGCGCGGCTTCAACGTCTTTCTTGCGCGTGAAATGTACCGGCGGCGCGCCGCGCATCATGGCGAATTCGATCGAGTCGCCGCCGTCCACCGCCAGCTTCATCTTGTGCAGATTGGCCACCTGGCGGATCGCCGCCGAGACGATGGCCGCAGGCGAGGAGCCGCCGGTGCGCGCCTTGCCGAATTCGGTTTCGACGTCGCGGGTCTCGCCGGCAAAGGCCGCGTCGATCACGCCGTCAAGCGCTTGCTCGGACGCATCGGCCACCACCGCCATCACGTCGTCGAGCTCGACGCGCTCGCGGCCCATGGCATAGACGGCGAGCTTTCGCAGCTCGCCGCGCGAGGCCAGACGGTCGCCGCCCAGCAACGACGTCAACGCGGCGCGCGCGTCGGGCGTCAATGTCAGCTTGGCCGCGCGCATCTCCTCGTCGATCAGGCTGGAAATCGCCTTTGCGTCGTCGAGATAGCAAGGCAATGCGGCCGCGGTTTTTGCCTTCTCGCACATCGTGCGCAGCGGCGAGGTCTTGCGCAGTTCGCCCGCCTCGATAATCACCCGGCAGTCGGGCGAGGGCGCTTCGATCAGCGTCGCCAAGGCCGGAGCTGCGTTGTAGCGCGGGTTAACGCGCAGCAGCACCGCGCGCCGACCGCCGAACAGCGGAATCGTATTGGCCTCCTCCACCAGCCGCGACGGATTGGCGGATAGGTCTTCGCCCTCGATTCGCACGAACGCGAACGGATCGTTGGGATCGTCGACGGACGCGCGCACGAGGGCATCGACGCGCTCGCGCACCAGTCCGGCGTCCGGTCCGTACACCAGCACGATCGGCATGGCGGGATCGGGCTTGGCGATGAAACGATCGACGTCGGAATTTTTGATGGCGGTCATGGATTCTTCTTTCCCTCTCCCACAAGGGGAGAGGGTAAGTGCGCCCGCGGCGAGTCTTACGTGCCCGCCACGAAATACGACGCCAGGCGCGAGCGGATATTGTCCGCGATAACCTTGGCGGCGCGGTTCTCGGCGTCGCGCAAGCCGCGGTCGCCGGCGAAGCGCTGCTGCTGGCCGGGAATGTCGTAGGACACGCGCGAGAAAGTCTGGCCGGTGACGACCGTCTTGCCGGTCGTGATGTCCTTCAGCGTATAGGTGGCGTCGATGCCGTAGTCCTGGATGTCGGGCCGGGCGGTGGCGATGTCGACGATTACCTGGGTCTGGCTCGAGGTGAGGCGAACGTCGAGCTTGTAGTTGGCCGCGGCGGCCGGCCCGCCGCCGGTCAAGCCGAAGATCAGGCCGTTGCGCAGCTCGACCCCGACACGCGAGAGCCGGGTGCCGTTCGGGGCATCGATCGGCGCGACTTCGACGCTGCTCAGCTTGTCGCCGATGGCGGGGCCGCCGGCCGCGCTCTTGTCGCCGTACATCGGCTGGAAGCAACCGGCGGTGAGGCCGGCCAGCGCCAGCGCCAGCAGTACCCGTGTCAGTCGCCGGCTTTCAAGCCACCACATTGACGATCCTCTGCGGGACGACGATGACCTTTTTCGGGCGCTTGCCGTCCAGGGCCTTTATTACCGCATCGAGCGCCAAAACGGCAGCCTCTATATCGGCCTTTCCGGCGTCCCGGGATACGGTGACGTCGGCGCGCTTTTTGCCGTTAATCTGGACCGGCAGGGTAATGGTGCTTTCGACCAGCAGATCGGGCTCGACCTGGGGCCAGGCCTCGGCGGAAACGAGGGATTTGCGGCCCAGCGCCGCCCAGCATTCCTCGGCCAGATGCGGCATCATCGGGTGGAAGAGCCGGACCAGGATGTCGCCGGCCTCCCTTAGGCTCCAGGCGAAATCGGGCGCCGGCGCGGTTTCGGCCCCGCCGATGGCGTCGCCCAGCGCATTGGTGAATTCGTAGATATGCGCGACGCAGCGGTTGAAGCGCAGTTTGGCGATGTCGTCGGAGACATGGGCCAGCGCGCGGTGGGCGGCCTTGCGTACGGCGAGCGCCTGATCGCCGAACTGGGCCGGCCGGGCGGCGGGCGCCTGGATGTCCGCGATCTCGCCCACCAGCCGCCACAGCCGCTGCACGAAGCGCCAGGCGCCCTGCACGCCTTCCTCGGTCCAGATCACGTCGCGCTCGGGCGGACTATCAGACAGCATGAACCAGCGCGCGGTATCGGCGCCGTAGGCGGCGATGATGTCGTCGGGGTCGATGGTGTTCTTTTTCGACTTCGACATCTTCTCGATCGAGCCGATCTCCACCGGTTCGCCGGTCGAAGCCAGCGTGGCGCTGCGTGCGTCGCCTAGCCCGTCGATCTTGACGTTGGCTGGCTCGACCCACTCGCCGCTTTTGCTGCGATAGGTCTCGTGCACCACCATGCCTTGCGTGAACAGGCCGGCGAACGGCTCGTCCATGCCGGTGTGTCCGGTCTTGTGCATGGCGCGGGTGAAGAAGCGCGAATAGAGCAGATGCAAAATCGCGTGCTCGATGCCGCCGATATATTGATCGACCGGCAGCCACTCGTTGACGCATTTAAGGTCGGTCGGCGCGGTCGTAATCCACGGATCGGTGAAGCGCGCGAAGTACCAGGACGAATCGACGAACGTATCCATGGTGTCGGTCTCGCGCCGCGCCGCGCCGTCGCACTGCGGGCACTTGACGTTTTTCCAGGTCGGATGACGGTCGAGCGGATTGCCGGGTTTGTTGAAACTGACGTCGTCCGGCAGCGTCACCGGCAAGTCCTTTTCCGGCACCGGCACCGTGCCGCATTTCGCGCAGTGGATGATCGGGATCGGGCAGCCCCAATAACGCTGTCGCGAGATGCCCCAGTCGCGCAGGCGATAGTTCACCTGGCGTTGCGCCATCGGGCGGTTGCCGCGCGACTCTTTTTCGAGGCGCTTGGCCACTTCTTCCTTGGCCTGCTCGATCGTCATGCCGTCGAGGAAACGCGAATGGATCATGCGGCCGTCGCCGTCATAGGCGGTGGTGGTGACGACGAAGGTCGCCGGATCCTGCCCCTCTGGGCAAACCACCGGCGTATTGCCGAGGCCGTATTTGT
>Ga0182024_10021392_pt1 | contig 11742 bp, 10 predicted proteins | sample P32metaG_FD_120480 | JGI IMG/M metagenome (GOLD analysis project Ga0182024, IMG submission 120480) | Permafrost microbial communities from Stordalen Mire, Sweden - P3-2 metaG (Illumina Assembly) | ecosystem: Environmental > Terrestrial > Soil > Wetlands > Permafrost | place: Sweden: Stordalen... | reverse complement strand
CGTCAACCAGAAACGGTAGCAAGCAGCCCGCATTACGTGAAGGACTGACTAAAGCGTAATGAAATACTGAGCCCATCTCGCAAGGGGCAGCCAGACAGTAGCTTAGACACCATCGCGATGCAAATCGGATGGTGTTTTCGTTTGGCTCCCGCGACATTTGTGCCACCAAAAACACCGAAAGAGTGCATGTCCTGTCGAATGTCAGCCCGGCAGCATAATCGTCGTGATGTATTCAGTGTCACTCATTATCAGGAATAGGTGACCCCAATGGCAGTGTCGGAGAGGTTTTAACGACAGGGAACTCGTTCAGACCCGAGGGGTACCGACACGATAAAGCCTGGCGATATCTATATGTTTCAGGACAGGCGCGCTGCGCTCGCTCCAGACGTCCTTCTCGAGGGACCACAGATAACGAACTTATGTCAGACTTTTGTCGCCAAAACAAACCTGACGTGTTTGATCAATTGTCTCTATCGCTCGTTTAGTTACGATTAGATCATCTTTTGCTTGCCATCGTGTTTTGGTTGATGGATGTTTCAAGTATTGCGACAGGGTGTTATTTCGAAGCGGCACAGCAATCGAATACTCCTTTATGACGTCGACCAAGGTTGTCTGAGGCACCAAGTTCGCCAGTACTTCAGCGTCTCTAACCGAAATGACAACGAGCTTGTGAATCTCAAATCGCTTGTATGTGAATGAATGAGCGCCCTCGTCAGGTCGGGGCAATGAGAGCATGTCTACCAGACAGTCGCCTAAAGCCCTGCAAAAGAACGAATCGGCAAGAAGCTGATCGAAGACAACGAGCACCGGGATGATTTCAGAAGCGCAGTTGGCAGCCGCCCCGAGTCCCTGCCCAAGATTAGAGCCATCCTCAAGCCCTTTTATAGCCGCACAAATTTGAGCCACGCCTTTTGGTTTCTCTTTAGGACCACCTTTAGCCTGTCCATATTTCTTCAATATTTCCTTTAGGTGATCAGCAGGATCTGACACGAATGGTACGTCTTCATGCAGGAAAACGCCTTTCACCTCAACGATAGCCAACGTCTTATCGGACCCAAATATGATATCTTCCAGCGGCTGCGTACTTCCTGGTGGTTCATCCACTAAGAACTGAGCAGCGCCTTGGCATGCAGCCTTATAAGGTCGCTCGAACATGCTGTAAGCAAAGCGTTGGAAAGCGGCACCAAAATCCTGCATGGGCTTATACGATCCCAGCTTGTTGTTAAGCATAAAAATTGGACCAACTGCCAAGTTCTCGATTAAGAACCTGCGGTCTAAAGCAATGTAGTTGGATTCATCCAACGCTAGCAGGGGGCGTGTACGGATAGGTCTCTGCGATACACGCCTTGAGTCCATCGAGTTCTCACCAAATGATGCGACCAACTCCTCAACGTTCATTGAAATCAATTTGAGAAACGTGTTGAAGATTGTGGTCATATGCGGCGCGTGACTCATGACACGTTCAGCGTTGATCACGAATCTGTCACCTAAAACAAGGTCAGCGTCAAATTGCCCTTTCATCTGCTGATGGGTTAAGATCGGGACGCAATGGCAGGTCAACCAATCATGAATCGTTATGCCGAATGCTTGAGTGAATTGTTCCTGGTATTCTGGATGTTTGCAAAAGAATTCATCAACCAAAAGAAGTGATGTGCGTCCTAATTCAAAGGCTTCATCCACGTGTTGTCCACCAAGTTGGCTTGCGCGATGAATGAACTGCAAATATTTCGGTGCGCTTGAATCTGATGGAGCCAGTGTTGGTGCTATTTCACGCTTTCCGTACAGCTCTGTACACGAGAGAAATGCCCGGATTAAATGAACGGACGGCGCTGGCAGCCTTGCAGATTCCTTTTCTGAAGCGCTCCAACATACCCATTTTAGAAACTCCAACAGTCCTGGGCGATGAGTTAGAGCTGACTGCACGCCACGGTTATATGTACTCGACATACGCTTGCCGAGTTTCTGGAAAGACTGTTCGTCAATCCATCTGTTCTCTTTTAGCGAACGAAGGATAAGTGCCTGATCCTTTTGAAAGTCGGCATCTGATTTACATTGAATAAGGTTTGCAAGCTGCCCACACAATTTGAGCAAGTCGCGTTTCGGATATCTGCCGAGGTCCGACTGGATATATTTTGTATCCAAGGCATAGTTCTCGGATAGTGTCTCCAATGGAACATATGTGGAGATATAGCTTGACGTTGTTCCATCCCTCGCTTTTGATGATGCCGATTAGAACGAACTCAATTCTACACAGTTGCACATGAGGTTGACACATAATACGTAATTCGGTATCAAACCCAGTCATGGTAAGGGTTTCGGGGATTGACACACTCTTCGGATTCATGTGATTTTGATTGAGTGATGGTTACTCGCTCCTCGTTTCCCCAACGAGGGCGACGCTATGCAGGAGAGGAATACGTCACAACATGAACAACACACTAATCATGAAGAGCAAGACCTCAAGGCTTTTGAGGTAGAAGCAGAAGTTACAAAAACGATGAGATTTTGATTGATGTTTGCTTTTGGCTTCGCTACATACAGTGAACTCCTGTCTCTTTGCTGGAACCAGGTTGATCTGGAAGCGCGAATATTGACGTTGAACGACACCAAAGCCAGCAGACCGCACATCAGACCGCTGCCTGATCAAGTGGTGGCACTCTTTCAAGAACTGCTGCCAGCACACCTCAAAGACACGAAACAGTTTGTCTTTATGCGCAGTCGTCACAAGCTAGGGCTGCTCGATAAAACCTGGCGGCTGATGAAGCAGATTGGTGCTGAGGGTGTGCGTTTTCATGACAATCGCAGGTTAGTCGGAGTGCGCGTTTTCAACAGCACTGGCTCGCTCGAAATGGTTGGCAGAGTTCTGAACCAAAGCAGAGATTACATTAAGCAAAATACGCTCAGTTTGAGCTGAACACCGTTGCAAATGCCTTGGACGCTCACGCCGACCAGTTACTTGGTAGGCAAGATTGTTGATCGCGCACGAATGTTCTCGTAATATTGTTCTGTTTCGCCCATCGAATGAGGCGCGGTGGCAGTTTTCCTGATTGGTGATAAACTGCCTTGGTTTGCCTGAGAGTGGTTACATGGAACAAGATTTGACAGCGAAAAAACGCGCCGAGATTTGGTTAGACAAGAATCTCCCGATAAAACTGTTTGACCCGAATGATGTGGAATATGATGCAGAGCTGAAAGCAATGCGAGAAAAAATTGCTTCCTTCGAGAACAGTTTCGTTCAAAAGCATGCTGAAATGTTCCTGACGAATATCGAGTCAGCAAGAAATCTTGCTCTTACTCCTTTTGTGGTTTCGATAAGAAACGCCGTTAAAAGATACGCTTTAGACTATCTACACAGCTATTCGCCGTCTGTGTTCATTGGAGAGTTCGTGCTTAGGCTACTCAGCAAACTTAGCACCGACCAAGAAAAATCGAAACCAAATACCGGGACTACGGAGAAAGAGCGGCAATTGTCGAAAGCCAAGATTCTTTTCGATGGAGTCAAAGAGAAAGATGATGCAGCGATAACACAGATACTTAGATCTGAAATTCTTGAAACGTTGCAGTCAGCGCCAGAGATAATGGATTGGTGTGAAAAACTATTTGAGCTGACCCTTTGTTCGACATGGACTGCTTACGAGGTTCTCGGCGGTGACTTATGGGAAGACACTGTGAACAATTCGTTCAAGGCTGCAAGTAATGTGATCAATTATGATCCGCAGACCAATCCGGTCGACTCGACGAAGTTCGATCTGCATTTGCTGTTTAAGCACGGACTGAATCTCGAAGACAAGATGGGGACGGTCTTGAAGCACAAATTCAAATTCACCAGTGTGGAGCAGATTGATTTTGCGTTCACAGCCTGTTTTGAAACAAGACGAACATCTAAGAAGCAGAGAACGGCTGAGAACAAAAATTTGTTTGGAGTCGAGCAAGCACGCCATCTCATTTTACATAAGGGCGGAGTAGTTGATGAAAGATATCAACGAAAAGTATCGCCGGATCTTGTGATAGGACATCGCTTAGTTCTTTCGATACCAGAATTGAATGAAGCAATGGAAGAGGTCTTCAATTCAGGATGTGATTTGATTTTGAAAACTGAACATTGGCTAAACAATCAGCGGTCGAAACGGAAAGGCTGATGTTCAACAGTTTTATCAAGACTTTGATGTAGTTGCTGAGCCCAGTCGGACTATGCTGACAGGTGTTCGAGTTGGCGGACGCCAGCAAAGCCTTTGTTTACGAGCAATTGGAACGAGTCTGTCAATTAAGAGCGTGAGCACTCCGGTCAGAACTTTATCCGTTTGATAGCCGATGGCTTGCAAAATAGCAAGCACAATTAGCCGCGCTCGATTGGCCATTCTGTTGAACAGCGCAATTGAAATGAATGCTCTGAGATCAATTATTTCCTGTTTCGCAAATTGTACCTATCGAGTAACGAATAGAGTTGGTTCAGGTTTTCTTCACTGGCCGGCTGCCGACCATAAGATCCCTGGTACAGCTCATACATGCCGTGTTTTGGCATCGCAGACTCGATAAACAAAATCCACTTGCTATCTTTTTCCGGCATGAGTTCGTTGCTGAACTTCCAGTGCTTCGGCATATTGGTATCGACCAAATCGTGGAACTCGTACTTCGCTGGCAGCGCCCCAGCGTATGGTGGTCCTTTGAGGATTTCGGTTATATGATAATGAGCTTGAGGTGGATGGTGCCAATCTATGTGGCCCGAGGTATCGTAACCCTTATATTCGGCCAAACAGATCGATTCAGAGTGAGTGGCAGCAGTTAGATAAGCGAAAGGACTGGCGGGCGGTCCTATTCCGCAGATCGTACCACCTGATCCAGAGCGAGCTAGTAACGGCGCCAGCACAGGGAGGTTCCTGACCTTAGGAATATAACCTCCAGGCACGCGATCATCGGCAGTAGCCAAAGCGCTCTTCAGATAAGGAATCGCCGCATCGTACCGGTTCAAATGATACAAGGCCTGTCCATATTCGTAAGAGTAAGTAGTCTTTTGGCTCGGATCGAGAGCAAAGATCTTTTCCAGTGCATATGCCACCTGGTCCCATTCACCCGATTTCATGCAAGTGTTGAACAGCCCTTCGTAGAATTCGACTGACTGTGGTCGTTCGGCGATGCAAATTCGAAACTCGTTTTTCGCCTCTGCCCACTGCTGGTCGTTGTAAGCTTTTGCAGCCTTATTGAAATGGGTAACCAGGGTTACAGTATCTGTTTCTTGCGCAATTGCCGGAGTCACAGTCAGAGCCACGCTTAGAGACACAAGCGCGAAAAACGCAACGTTCAATAGGCGTCTGTTGCTCCTCAAAGTCGTTTGCGCCGCCAACATTCTTCCTCGCCAACAGAGAAGCAGCCTCTCTCAGTTAATCATAAAGCATTCGCAAGAGCATCAAATCGGCAATGGTCTTTTCACCGGCACAGTCACTTTGAAGTACTGCGAAGTTGGCAATCCGAATGCGGGCGCTCAGGAAATGAGTAATGCCGCTGGTTTTATGGCACATTTTAAGAGGATGTGCTAGTAGACGGATAAGGCAAATGCACCAATGAATTCTCGACTTGTCCTGTGTTTACTGTTGTTGAGTTCCAGCAACGCCGGCTGGTGTGACGATGGCGGTGGCGCTCATGATAACCAAAAGACTCACATGTACATTGACGTGCACGGTCCAAATCATCCACTGGCGAAACAGACACACATTTATGACGGGTATGGTAAAAAACATCGACCGGCGAACGCCTCGGTAACACCAAAAGGTGGAGGAAGCTGGTCCTTGCCACGGAGCAGTGTCATCAACTTACGCGACGGAGAGCTTTTCAAGATTGGTGGAGTTCCACCAAAAGTTGCGGACTGGCGACCTTCGACATTAGGCACTAGTCGGTACCTTCCATTTCATGGTAAACGCAACGAAGCAGAATTATTATTCAGCTTGGCGCTTCACAAGCAGACAAACAATGATCTGCCCGGAGCCATCGCTGATTATCTAGCAGCGATCAACATTGACGACCAAGAGCCTGCTGTGCATTGGTATTTAGGCACCGCATACGAGGCTGCCGGCAAAGCGACCGAGGCAAAGCAAGAATTCGAGAAAGAGCAGGAGATGACGAAGGTTCGTAAGTATTCAGAAGGCTATGGATCTGGCACAGGGAGAGGTTATGGTGGTGGCGACTTTGGCTCAAACAAATTGAAGTTTGTTCCCGGCGAAGGGCTAACCAAGCCGCGTTCGGATGGAAAGTAAAACGATTACGAGGCACTATGCAGCCGATGATCGAAACGGTAATGTGGTAATACTGGACTGGAGCTGCGCATTGAAGCATCGTTTGCTAATAGTGATTTGGTTGTCTAGGGCTTTGCCAGTGGGGGCCAGGAGCAGGAGCTGGTGAGCTCGTCGCTCAGAAGCGCAGAGCGTCATATCCACGAAGAGTCTTGGATTTTCCGTGGATAAAATCATGAACCTCCTTGCGGTAAGAAGATGCCGATGATGCGGCGGGAAACTCATCCTCAGGCATAGAAAGGTCCTGGTCTTTGGCTGGATTTCGAACTTCTGGCTTGTTTGGATTTTCCTTGCTAACTTGCTTCTGAGCCTGCTTCTGCTGCATGCGCTTGCTCAATTTTTTGACTTTCAGCTGGTCGGCAAAGGCACAATACGATGCCCCGGACAGCGCTATGACGACACACAAGGTAAAGATGCCACCGATTCCAACCTTCACACGCATTGTTCAGCGACTCCCAAACACACACTCACTAGTTTGACATAAATGGCAGAGGGCTGGTTCAGTCTGTGATTGGCGTGACCGAACCATCGCGATAGCGAATTATGCCGGCGGGACGTACAAATGCTAGTTCCGGAGCGACCATGGTAACATCAAAAGCATTCACGCCCTGCGAGTGCCTATGATTCGAATCGCTTCCCTGGTGTACTTCGCTGTTTCCGCGGTGTGGTCATTCTTGATGTTTTTCGCATTAACAAACATGCTTGTAGTGGGTGTGTTCGAGAACTTCGACAATGCTGCGCCCTGGTATGGCGCTCTCGAGATTCTCTCATTCCTAGGCATGTTCTGGATTCCCATAGCCTTTTTGTTTGCTGTTTATTTTGGCGACAAGGGACTTTGGCAAGGAATTCCACTTCGTCGAAACTGGGCTGTATTAATGGGATTCGGTCATTGCGCCTATTTTGGAGCACTGGTAGTTGGTGGTCTGTTGATTCACACGATTTTCGAGCAGCTGAATCTGGAGAAGCTGAATCTGGGACACGCATGGGCCTCGGGCGCAACCTGCTGTCTTTTCATCCCAGCCATAATATTCCTGGGGATGCTGGGAGTCGGGAACGTGCAGGCGTTCCGGTTCGCAGTCAAACCATCACCACCTTGCGCCTCTGAAACATAATGACGCTAAAGAGCCACCACAGTGAAAATGAATCCGTGTAGCTATCCTCACGAATGCATTGCAGATGCAAAAAACTTTGGCTCCTTTAGAGCTGTAGTTACCTGCTCGCCCTCGTCTTTGGTATCTGAGCGGATTTCGCCCAGACGGGGTTAGGGGAGGCTCTGCGCTACTTTCTGACCGCAGTGGTACTTTCATTCCGAAGTTGGGAATGCATCTCGTGTCGCACGGCGGGTAGTCCACAGATGCGCAAATATCCTATTATTGAAATAGAAGATGTCGAGGAGCCCTTTTGTGGCTGCCGCCGAAGGACCATGGTTCCCCTATTCGATGCTGAGCCAGAGATAGCAGCAGAGTGGCTTTACAAGAAAAACGGAGGCTGGGGTCCAGAGGATTTTAGTCGAGCGTCTGGAGTCAGATGCTGGTGGAAGTGCAGTGTTTGCATGCGCGACTACAAAGCACAAATCAGCAACAGAACAAGTGCGCAGAGGAGCGCATGTCCATATTGCGCAAGCAAACGTGTTTGTAGCGACAATTCACTGATTGACCTTGCACCAGAAGTGGCTGCCGAATGGCATCCTACCCTAAATGGAAAGCGCGACGCGGGGGATTTTACGCGAGCTTCGAAAAAACGAGCGTGGTGGCTATGCAAGACGTGCAATCATGCTTGGTGTTGCGCAATATCAGATAGAACGACCCTAGAATCAGGTTGTCCAGCCTGTTATGAAGCACGCATGCAATACGCGCACGAGCATCCAAAACCATACATAAAGAAGAAAATCGTCTTGGGCGACAAAACAAAGATCTCACGAGTCTGGTACGAAAAGCCAAGCAGCAAGGATTTTGACTCAATCGTATACACCAACTCGAGCATCGCCAAACAGTGGCACCCGACCAAAAATGGAGAATGGACCGCCTGGGATTTTGCTAAAGGCTCCGAGGTAATCGCCTGGTGGAAGTGCAAGAAGGGGCCAGATCACGAGTGGCAAGCAGCGATCTATTCTCGAACCGGAAGAAGATCTCACTGCCCGTTTTGTACGGGGAAACGTGTTTCGATAACAAACAATCTCAAAACACGATATCCAGAGATCGCCAAAGAGTGGCATCCCAAACGCAATGGCAAGATCGGGCCTGGCAGTGTGACCTATGGATCGGGGAAAAAATACTGGTGGCGCTGTAAGCGACACCCCGAACACGAATGGAAAACAACAGTGGCCTTGCGGACCGGTGCTGGGAGAGGTTGTCCGTACTGTTGTCACGCCAGGGTTAGCGATGCCAACAGTTTGCAAGCGCAATTTCCTTACATTGCAGCGCAGCTGCATCCCAGCAAAAACAATGGACTGAAAGGTAGTGAAATAGCGTCTTCATCAGGAAAGAATGTCTGGTGGATTTGCCACAAAGGACCAGATCACGTATGGCAAGCGACCCCGCAAAATCGTACTCGCAGGGGCACGGCTTGCCCATGTTGCGCTGGCAGGAAAGTATCGATCACTAATTCGCTGGCGTCGCTCTATCCAGACATTGCAAAGCAATGGGACAAGAGAAAGAACGGGAAACTCAAGCCGGAAGCCGTTACAGCCCGCTCACAGAAAAAGGTCTGGTGGCTTTGTGAGGATGGGCATAGCTGGCAGCAGGAGGTCGGCAAGCGGACCAAAACACAAGGGGGCTGTTGGCAGTGCCGAACAGGCAAACCGCGCACGAAAAAATCTGCTTAAACCGGAATTCCAATATTTGTCCCCCGCCTTTCGATAACGACACTTCACCGGCGCTATCGATTGCATACACATCGCATATTCAATGAATAGATGCGAAAAACTGTCTCGCTTTTTGTCTCCCTGCTTTTTTGATCGCGACACTCCTGGCGGTACCATCAAACACATACGCATCGCATATCCGGACGGCGACCGCTGAAAAGTTGTCTCCCTTTTTGTCTCCCCGATTATTGAGTGCGACACTCCTGGCGGCACCATTAAAGACATATGCGCTGCATATCCAACCGGCAATCGCTGAAAAGTTGTCTCCCTTTTTGTCTCCCCGATTTTTGAGTGCGACACTCCTGGCGGTACCGCCAAAGACATATGCGTCGCGTATCCAACCGGCAACCGCCGAAAAGCTGTCTCCCTTTTTGTCTCCCCGATTTTTAATCGCGACACTCTGTCGGTACCATCAAAAGCATATGCATCGCATATCCAACCGGCGACCACTGAAAGGTTGTCTCCCTTTTTGTCTCCCCGATTTTTGGAATTGTCGCCCACTCTCGCCCAAAGAGCTCTAAAACAGCTCCAGATGAGCCATCACGGCGCTAAATGGCCAGCTTTCTCTCGTCAGTTAGCCCCCTGTACCCTACGCCCCACACCCATTAGCACCACATCCATGGGGCGTAAAACCTCTTGGGCACTGCCTTTTGAAGATCGAACTGTAAAGAAATCTGGGTGGAGAGACGACGTACACACCTAACCGGGTAGAATAAAAAAGCCGAAGGGCTCCAGGCTATCTCCAACGAAAGGGAGACAGACGGGGAGACAGCCGGAAGCAAAGACCGTCGACCCTGACGGGGGCTTGGCTCAGTTGGTAGAGCGTCTCCTTTGCACTGACACGCCCTAAGAGTTTTTAACCGGAATATATAGGGTATAGGGCTTAAAGCATATCCCTATAATTTCTCTAAAAGAGCCATCCTGTGGCAAATTCTTCGCTTGACATTAATAAGCCAGCAGTACATCCTAGGTCTTCTGAGGGAGAATTTTCTGACGAAAGGGAGACAGAAGGGAGACAGAAATTGTCTCCTCCGAGCAGGGAGACAGGACACTCTCAGACTCAAAAACTGCCTCCAGTTAAAAGGGAGACAAAACCCTCTCTAAAAAGGAAGACAAAAAAGCGGTATCAAAGGAGAAAGTTGCCAGAGAACAAGCTGGTATTGACCGAAGGATTCATTCATAAGTTAGAGCCATCGAAAACAAGACAACGTACGTATGACCTGAAGGTTTCAGGACTCCTTCTAGAAGTCATGCCGACCGGAGTAAAAGTCTTTCGACTGCGGCGAAAAATCAACGGCAAATCACAATGGGCTACCATCGGCAATTTCCCAGCCGTCAGCCTTGAGGAAGCCCGCGATCAGGCTGTACTGCTCAACGCAGAGTTGGTTAAAGGTGCCAACTTCGTTGAACAGCGCCAAGAAGCCAAGGACGAATTGACTTTGCACCAACTTGTCGATCTTTATTTCGACCAGTATGCCAATGGACGGCTCGTCACTGCGAAAGAAATCCATGCGGATATAGTGCGGTGGTTCCCTAAAGAACTGCCGCTGAAGTTGTCGCGCATCAACGAACAAACGCTACAGGCAACTATCAATCGCCTGGCTGCAGACGGCAAGATTCATGCAGCGAATAAGGCCAGAAATTACTTGCGCGCAATGTTCAATTGGGGCGCCAAGAAAAAGCTGTGCAAGAACGATTGCGTTCAATCGCTCGACGGCTTCAAGACACAAAGTCGCGAACGCTTCGTGCAACCCGCAGAATTTAAAAACCTTCTCAGTGCAATCAAAGATTATCCTGACGAGCGGATCAGAGATTTCTTCCTGGTGTGCTTATGGACAGGAGCGAGATGCGGCAATGTAATGGCCATGAGCTGGGATCAAATAAACTTCGATCGGGGCTCTTGGACGATTCCCCGCACTAAAAACGGCGATTCGCAAATGATTGCGCTGTCAGATGCGGCCTTGGAGGTGTTGAAAGAACGCCACGCCGCTCGCGACACGAACGTGCGCTGGGTCTTCCCAGGAGGCAATCCACAGAACAAGATGCCTGTAGACAACCATTTGACGGAGCCCAAGAAAGCCTGGAAGAAAATCATTGACGCTGCCGGCATTGAGGACCTGAGAATTCACGATTTGCGGCGCACTGCTGGCAGCATTATGGCGATTTTGGGAATTAACACTCCGACAATTATGGGAGCGTTAGGGCATAAGTCGATGGCTGCTGCTGCGGTCTATCAGCGAGTTAACGCCGATCCTGCGAAGCGGGGCATGGATCTCGCCATCGCCACGATGAGAAAGTACGCCGAGAGAATTCCGGAGATTTCAGCAGTATTGACGCTTGAAGAGAGTTGAGGTCGCCGGAGATATGATTATGGGGTCTAGATTTTAGCGAGCAGGAACATTTGGACGCAAAGAACAAACTCCATCTGCCATACTCCTTCAAAAGTCTGGAAGGTCCTCTTCGTGAAGAGTTTTACGAGCTCGTTAACGAACTTGGCAAAGACATATCGCTGGAGCAGAGAGAAGCAATAGTTCAGCAAAAGCTTCTCTTTCGCGAACTTGTGGAGCGACAGAAACTGGCGCTTAGCCTGCATCT
>Ga0182024_10021391_pt1 | contig 11742 bp, 10 predicted proteins | sample P32metaG_FD_120480 | JGI IMG/M metagenome (GOLD analysis project Ga0182024, IMG submission 120480) | Permafrost microbial communities from Stordalen Mire, Sweden - P3-2 metaG (Illumina Assembly) | ecosystem: Environmental > Terrestrial > Soil > Wetlands > Permafrost | place: Sweden: Stordalen... | reverse complement strand
GTCCTGGTGGATAGTGATGGCGTTGGGCGTGGTTGCAGGTGATGACGGTGACAGGGTTGTCGAACGCGGAGTATCTGATCTCGTCGGTGGCCTTGAGCATCGACGAGTACTACGCCGGCGTAGGCGAGTCGCCGGGGGTGTGGACGGGCCGGTGGGTGCAGTCCCTCGGACTGTCAGGTGTGGTGGAAGCCGATCAGCTACGCGCCCTTGTGGACGGAAAGCACCCGACGAGCGGTCTCGACCTTGTGGCCGGGTCCCGGCCTCGTTCGGTGCTGGCGTTCGACCTGACGTTCTCGGCTCCGAAGAGCGTGTCGCTCTTGTGGGCGCTCGGCTCGGAAGCCGTCGCCGACACAGTGGCGGCCGCCCACCGAGAGGCGGTAGAGGTGGCGCTGGGTTTCCTCGAGGAGCGCGCTGCGCTGGCGAGGGTGCAGTCTGAAGGGGTGCGCCGGCGGGTGGCGACGAGGGGTTGGGCGGTGGCCGGGTTCGTACATCGCACGAGCCGGGAGGGCGATCCTCAGTTGCACACCCATTGTCTCGTGCCGAACCTGGTCCAACGGGCCGGCGACGGCCGCCATGTGGCCTTCGACGCCGGCCCGTTGTTCGAGTGGGCCCGGGCGGGCGGCTCGATCTACCAGAACCAGCTGCAGCGGACCCTGACCACGAAGCTAGGGGTGGGCTGGCAGGCCGATCGGAACAACACCCGGGAGATGGAAGGCTTCACCCGCTCCCAGCTCCGGGCGTTCTCCAAGCGCAGCGCCCAAATCGAAGCCGAGCTCGAGGAAAAGGGGGCGGTCTATGAGTCCGCGGCGCTGCGGATGCAGGCCGACGACGAGGCATCGCTTGCTACAAGGACGGGGAAGGACCACTCGCTAACTCCGAGCCTATTGGCCGGGCGCTGGCAGCGCGAAGCACAACAGGTCGGCTTGTCCGCAGGGACCGACTTGGACCGGGCGGTCTGCCGCGACCGTCCACGGCTGGAGCCGCCAGGTTGGGACGAGGTCACGGCGGCCTTGGTCGATCCGGAGACCGGGTTGTGTTCCCGGTCGGCTCGGTTCACGAAGGCAGATGTGGTCGAGCACATCTGCGCCATCTCCGGCGGCCGGCTCACCGCCGAGGAGATCACCGTCATGGCCGACAGGTTCGTCGACTCCGGGCTGGCGGTGCGCCTGACCCCCGACGCCGAGGAGGGCCGTCGCCGGCCAGCTGAGTGGTCGACCGCCGCCCACCGGGCGCTCGAGGACCGCACGCTCGCCCTGATGGACACACTCGCCGCCCGCCCCGCACCGGTCATCAACAACGAAGCGGTGGAGGGCGCCTTAGCGTTGCAGTCGGGACTGGGTCAGGACCAGGTGGCCGCAGTGAGGGTGCTTGCTGGTGCCGGTGGCAGCCTGCGCGCCGTCCTGTCGCCGGCTGGTTATGGGAAGACGACGATGCTGCACACCGCAGCCCGTGCGGCCGCCGACGACGGCCGACCGATGGTGGCGGTGGCCACCACGGCTAAGGCGGTGGCCGAGCTGGGCGGCGCCGGCCTGGAGGCCAAAACGATCGCCCGGCTGCGCATCGACCTGTGCGACGGGCCGCTTGCGGCCGGGACGATCGTCGTCCTCGACGAGATCTCCCAGACCCCCACCCACCAGATCGACGCTGTCCTGGCCGCGGTGGACGCTTGTCCGGGCGGGTCGATATGGGTGCTGGGCGACGCCCGCCAGTCCCAGCCGGTAGGCGCCGGCGGCGCCGCCTGGCACATCGAACAGCTCGCTGCCGTCGGTGCCATCCCCTCGGCACGACTGAGGGTCAACCGCCGCCAGGTCGACGCAGCCGACCGCGAAGCCCTAGCCCTGCTGCGGGGCGGCGAACCCACTGCATCACAAGAACTACGTGGCGAGCACGGCTGGGAGCACGAGCACGCCAGCCCGGGCCAGACCCGCGACGCCATGGCCCAGGCCGTCAGCAACGACATCCGCGCCTACGGCACCGACCAAGTCGAAGCACTCGTCGTGTCCCATATCGACGCGGAGGACCTCGCCGACCGCATCCGCGCCCACTTGGCCGAGAGCGGCGCCATAACCGGACCTTCTCTGACCGGACCCGGCTGGAGTAGCGAGCGGACCTACCAGGCCGGCGACCGGGTGCTGCTGCACGCCCGCTGCGGCTCTGCCGGCAGCCCGCTCGTAAACGGTACCACCGCCACCGTCACCCGGGTGGAAGCGGCCGGGCTGTCAGTTCGCCTCGATGGCAGCGCCGGTGAGGAGAGGCTGCTTCCGGCTGCTTTCGTGGCCGGTACCCGGAAAGACGGAGCACCCAACCTGTCCCACTCCTGGGCGAGAACCGTCGACGGCGCCCAGGGGGGCACCTGGGAGGCCTGTCACCTGCTCGGCAGCTCGGCCCTCGACTCCTACCGCGGCTACACCGGCCAGTCCCGCTCCCGCCGGCCCACCCACACCTGGAACCCCACCCGGGTGGCGGTGGTCGATCACGGTGGGATCATCGCCGACCAGCGCGACGGGGCCGAGCAGGTCGCCGACGCGCTGGCGCGCCAACCCGATCCTTCTCTGGCCGCCCGAAACGACCCGTGGATCCTCGACCGAAAGCTGCGTGAACTCATCGCCGAACACAGGCGCGTTCTGTCCGGCCGACCCCCCGACCGCCAAGGCGCGCTCGCCGCCGCCTGCGACGAGCTGCACTCAGCAAGGGGCACACTGGCGCTTGCGGACGTCGCCGCGGCTCGCGACGAAGCCGAGCTCCAGGATCTGGGCCCCTTGGCGGGATTGAGCCGCCACGGCCGGGAACGCCGTCGTCTCATCCAGGACAGGCTGCAGGACGACGGGAGGCGGGCTGCAGCCGCCCGAGAGCGCCACGACGAGATCGCCGACCAGGTGGCACGCCTCCAACAAGAACAGGCTGCCCACCTGAGCTTCGAGACGTCCGAGGGCTGGCGTCAAGACGGCATCGCTCGCCTACACGCTCAGCTCGAACACCACTGGGCCGCCGTCGTTGCCGCCTGTGTGAGAGCGGACGACCCCCTCGCCTACGGGATCGACAAACTCCGCTATGCCCGCACCACGGTGGACGGCGACCGGCATGCCATTGGCGCCGAGATACCGAGGGACAAGGCCAGGGAGTGGCAGGAAGCTCGCCGCCAGCTGCCCGAGACCATCAGGGAGCGCCAACGGGCCGAAACAGTGCTGGCGGACAGCCAGACCCAACTCCGAGACGCCGGCCGGCGACGGTGGGGCCGTCAAGACCATCAAGCTGTCGCCGATGCCCATGCGCGAGTCGCCGCCGCCGAATCTCGGCTAGAGCAAGCCATCGGTGTTGAGCGCGACCTTCGGGAGCGTCTGACCGCCCTTGCCAAGCATGAGCAACGGCGTCAAGAGGTCGTTGCCGAGCTGGCCCCCCGACGGAGAGAGATCGACACCACCCTCGCCCAGATCGACGCTGCGCTGGCCCACACCCGTCCCGACCGGGTCGCCCCGCTCGCAGACGACCCGCCCGAATACCTGCTCACACGGATCGGCCCGGTCCCGGACACGCCCGCAGGAAGGGCCGTGTGGTGCCACCACGCGCTCGACATCGAAGCCAACCTCGACCGAAACGGCGGCCGCAGCCCGGCCTGGAGCGGGTGGAGCCCACAAACCGACCGGGCCCGCCGCCAGATCGCAGTCGCCGACCGCGTGCTCGAAGCCAGCAGCGATCGGCCTGGGCCGAGAGAATGGGCAGAACTAACCCAACAAGCTGCAGCCGTCCTCGACGAGGTGCGTCGAGCCGAGCGGAACCGCGCCAGAACGCGCCCGCCAGGCCAACGGCAACAACCGCATCGGACCCCGCGGATCGATCCAGTGGCCGAACGACGTCAGCCGGGGATAAGCCTGTAGCGGACCGGGCATTCTCGGACGGGATCGAGGTCGGCGGCAGGATTACCCGCGACGAGACAGGTGCACTTATCGTGTTCGCCAGGAGCAAGCGCGGTTATCAACCATTTTGGTCCACATCACAGCCCCGGTCAAATATTTCGCGCTCGCCTGATGCGGCCACATCACCAGTCCCGAGAGGCGAGAGCGCCGCCCCTAAGACCGGAAGCCGAAGGTCGAGCGAAGCGACTGTGGCCGCTTGGGCAAGGAGCGGTAGACCTCGGCTCCCTTCCGTCTGTCCCCTCACGAGACACAGTCTGGACGGAGGGTCCCACGTTGGAGTTCGCCCCGGCTGTTACGGAGCCGTTCCACTTCCGGCGATCAGTGAGAACTCGGACGTCATGTTCTCCGAAATGCCTGGAGTGATCTTTGCCGCAGCTCCACGACTCGTCATAAGCAGGTAGCCAGACACACTCCGTTGGCCGACGGCGATCGGGATCAGTCTTCCGGCGCCGCGTAGTTTCGGCCCATCTTCGGGCGACTGAACGCCTGTCACGGTGAGCTGTAAGTATCTCCTCCGCCATGGCAGCTGAACGGGAGGACTGGGAGGGCTCTTGGCCCGGGGAGACGCAAGTGTTCTCCGAGACAGCGTGCTTCCTCTGCGGTGTCGAGTTGACCGACAACACGCGCACTGACGAAGACGTCCTTCCCAAGTGGCTGCTCGGCGAGTTCAACGTCTGGAACGCTCGCCTCGACCTCCTGAACGGCACGAGCATCAAGTACGCCCAGCTGAAGATACCGTGCTGCAGTACCTGCAACAACGAGTTCCTGTCTCGCATCGAGAACAGAGTGCGCACAGCGTATGCCGGTGGCTATGAGGCCTTCTGTGCACTCGATCGCGACGTCCTCTTCCTCTGGCTTGCCAAGGTCCTGTACGGGTTGCTTGTGCGCGAGATGTCCCTCCCGCTGGACCGCAGCAATTGGGACGCTGGTCCAATCGTGGAACCAGACTTTCTCGCCCAGTTCCGCATGCACCACTACCTGCTGCAGGGTGCCATTGAACGCGTCGAATGGGAGGGCAATCCGGCATCGATCCTGCTCTACCGCACCCAGGTCAGCGAGACGCCCGAGCACAATTTTGACTTCAGTGACGGACCGTTCGGCCCGTTCATCTCCATGCGGCTCGGGCCGATCGGGATCATCGCCGTCCTTCAGGACTGGGGCGCCCTGGAGGCTCACGCATGGGCACAGCTCGAAGGAGCCAGGGAACTGGATCTAGCGCCGCTGCAATTCCGTGAGGTGATGGCAATCGGCCGCTTCTGGGCCTACAAGTTCAACCGAGTTCCTAAGTATCTCGTGGACCAGAGAGATGGCCGGGGCCACGTCATGGTTATGCCGCTCGGAGGACTCTCGGGCAAACCGCTCTGGAACGAGTTCGACCATAACGAGTACGCCCACATGCTCGCCGCTTCGCTTGGAGTCGCCGTCGAGCGCGTCCTTGTCAGAGATAAGCTGCGCACGTTCCTCAAGGATGACGACGACAATCCGTGCGTCATCCCCTTCGACGCCTGGTTCGAGTAACGCCGCTCACAAGTCGATTTGAACCTTCGACGAGCAGTTCGACAATTGACGCTCTGCCGGTGCTCGGCACCGGCTGTGACGAGGCGCCCGTCGGCTCGATCCTGGCAGGCAACGGAGCAGGTCAGGGGGCAGTTCCATCGTCGAGCCACAGAACTGCTTCGACCAGCACGGTGCCCTCGTCGGTTGGAGCTAACGCGTAAATCAGGCCATGGATATCTCAATAGCTCCAACAGGTCCCTGAGCTGGAACGACGTCGATTGTCGCGGGGTGAGCCCTGGCGGAGCCAAGATCCCTAACGATTTGAACCGACGACGGTTGTCGCTTCTTCTTTGGGCCTCTTGTGACGGGTCTCCAAATTTGTTGCATTCAATTTCAGGGCTCAGTCTCGCCTGAACTCATGCGTACTGACGTCGTAGCCACCAGTACGTAAGCCCGCAGAGAGCGAGCGCAGCTGCGAGGAAGACCCCCATCTCGGCCCACTGGAACGGCCAGAAGCGACTGCCCGGCTGATAAGCGACAAGCGTGTGCACCGTCTTGGAGAGCTTGTCGACGCAATCATTGAACAGTGTCACTGCCGACGCGGGCGCCGATTTTTTCGCGCCCGACGGCGGCGGCTGCGGGGCCTGATTGAAGAACGCCGGACACGCGTTGAGCAGATAGTGGGCCGTCGGTGCGTGTCCGGCCTTGTTGACTGCCTCCGTCGAGTAGACCCACCCGTTCGGGACGCTCACCCCTGGGGGACTGAAGGCGGCGGTAGCACCGGGGGCGAACGAGACGCCGCCCTCGTTGATCGGAAGCGGAACGGACTCGTGCACGGGCGAGGCGAAGTTCGGTCGAATCCAGTAGGTGACCGCGAGACGCGCACCAACGAACCCCACGAGCGTCGCGCCCATCGCCGGGACCGTCCGGCGCAACAGCGCGCCTGCGGTCGCGCCGAGAGCGAAGGCGAATGCCGCATACCCGATCGGGGCGACACCGTGGTAGCCGAAGCTCGACAGGCCGAAGCGGTTCATGTTCACCGCGTCGATCGGGCTCATCCACCAGTCGACCATCCACGTCACCAGCCCGCCGATCACCATCGCGGCGAGGCCGACGATCCCGAGCTTCACCGCGAGCCAGCGCCGGAGGGTGACGCTTTGCGTCCACGAGAGGCGGAAGATGCCGGACTCGACTTCGCTGGCGATGAGCGGTGCGCCGAAGAAAAGCCCGATGAGCGCGGGCGCAACCATCGCAATGAGTGGCAGAGCGTGCTGCAACGGGTTGTCGACGGTGAGTATTGGGTTCGGTGTCGAAGAACAAGAGTGTGCTTTGCGGCAGGCGATTTGGAATGCGTCATTCACGTTGACGACGTGAATCCCGGTGACGAGAAGTAGGACCCCAAGGACGATGAGGAGCGCGAGGCCGACGATCCCCTCGGTTCTGAACTCACGCAACGCCAGGCGGATCACGAGCGGACTCCCAACTTCGGGCGACGGTCTTGTGCCGCAGCCCCGGTCATGTAGGCAAGGACGAGGTCTTCGAGGTCCAACTGCTCGACCGTCCATGCGGGATCGAGGATCGGCTCGTTGGTCCGGACGACGATCGTGCTTTGACGATCGGTGTGGCTCTCGTCGATGAGCTGCTGGTCGCCCGGTAGAGCGGCGCGGTCGTGGCGCGGTCCGGTCAGTCGGTGGTGTGACGCCAGCAGCTCGTCGATCTCGCCAGCGACCTGCACGCGCGAGTCGACGACCACGACGAGGTAGTCACAGACCCGTTCGAGATCGGCCACGAGGTGCGAGGAGAGGATCACACTCGTGCCGGAGTCGGCAACGACCGCGATCACACCCTGTAGGAACTCGCGTCGCGCAAGGGGATCGAGGCTGGCAACCGGCTCGTCGAGCACCAACAACTCCGGACGTTTGGCTATCGCGAGCGTGAGTGCAAGCTGTGCGCGCTGACCACCCGAGAGCTTGCCTGCCTTCTGGCGGAGATCGAGTCCGAGGCTCTCGATTCGCTCCTCGGCGAGCTTCGCGTCGAAGTTCGGGTTCATCCACCTGCCGAAGCGCAGGTGATCGGCGATCGAGAACCCGGCGCGGGTCGGGGTGTCTTGTGCGACGAAGCCGACGCGGGCGAGCTGGGTTGGCGTGGTGCCTGGTCTGCCTCCGAGTACGGAGATCGACCCGGCGCTCGGTTGCAAGAGGCCGACAGAGAGGTGGAGCAGCGTGGTCTTTCCAGCGCCGTTCGGGCCGACGAGCCCGACGACCTTGCCGTCGGGGATCGCGAGGGTGCATTCCGAGAGCGCCCACTTGTGGCCGTATCGCTTGCCGAGTCCGTTCGCCTCGATGACCGCGGTCACGCTACGTCCTCCGCGGCGGAGGACCGAAGGCACTCCTTGTAGAGGGCCTCGATGCTTTCATCATCGAGGCCTGCGCGTCGCGCCTGGCTCAGCCACCGCTGCAAGCTCTGTCGCAGTGGTCCGTGCGCCGCGAGTGAGTCGTCGCTGAGTGTCTTCGTGACAAAGATGCCGATGCCGGGCCGCGCAGCGACGAGGCCGAGAAGCTCCAGCTCCTTGTACGCCTTCGACACGGTGTTCGGGTTGATCGTGAGGCTCGTGGCGGCCTCTTTCACGGTGGGCAGCTGGTCGCCCACGGCCAAGAGTCCGAGGCGGAGCGCGTGACGGACTTGTTGGACGACCTGTTGATATGGCGCCACGCCCGAGCGTGCGTCGAGATGAAATTCGATCACTATTATCTCCAAGTATCCTAGGAACCTAGGACACCATGGACCATGGACGGGCTTCTGTCAAGTCGGGTTCTGTCACCGGTCGAGGTGGTCACTGGAAGCCGCTCGATCGAGGGGATGCTCTCTCCCCGCAGCCACGGCCGCAGGACCTCACGGATCTCCTGCACCTGAAGCTCCCGGAATGCCATCGCCACCACCTGGGGCGCTTATGGGTCAGGTGGCGAGTCCAACCTCAGCGCCGCCGACGCTGGTGGTGCTCCCCGGTGGCCCCATCGCGGGCGAAAGGGTGGTCCCATGCTGCTGGCGGAACTCACGGCGGGTAGGTGGTCCCATGTCGCTGGCGGGCGACACAACGAGGTGCCGCTTGTGGTCACAGATGGATCACAAGAGGTGACAGCAGGGGTCGATTGGCGTGGTCGATCGGTAGTCAGTCTCACGTTGCAGCCGCTAACCGAATATCAGCGAAGCGACCGTCTGGATGACTGATTCCTAGCCCCCCGGTGCGTGGGCGAGACTGACTATCGGCCCGCTGCCCCGGACGGCCGGAGGAGGGCCGCTTTCCGCCACTGTGGTTGTTCGAAGTGCCGCGTGGGGACTCGGCTGGGGACTGAAGGTGACTTCGACGGCGAGGCCGCCTTCGGGGCGGGGGCGCACCGAGAGGTCGGCGTGGTGGGCAGCAGCGATGGCGACGACGATGGCAAGGCCGAGACCGTGCCCGTTGCGGTGACCGGTGCGTTGGTGTCCGAGTTGTTGGAAGGGTTCGAGGAGGCGGCTGATCTCCGTTTGTGGAATGACAGGTCCGGTGTTGATGACCGAGACGAAGGGGCGGCCCGCACGCAATCCGGTAGCCACGAAGAGGTGGCCGTGGGGAACGTTGTGGCGGATGGCGTTGTCGAGCAGGTTCGAGATCAGCCGTTGGACCAGGCGGGGATCGCCGGCGGTGGGCGCCGGGGCGGTGGTGGTCTCGACGCGCAGTCCTTTTTTCTCGGCGCGGTCGAGGGCGCCTTGGGCAAGGACGTGACGGACGGTCTCGGCGAGATCGAACGGTTCGGATTCTTCGAGGCCGCTTTCGCTGCTGGCGAGGTTGAAGAGCGCGTCGATGAGCCGTTCTTGATCGACACCTGATGTCAGGAGTTTTTCGCAGACGCCCCGCAGGCGTTCGAACGTGAGGTCGGGGTCGGCGAGGGCGACGTGGAGCAGGGTGCGCTCCACGGTGAGGGGGGTGCGTAGCTCATGGGAGGCGTTGGCCACGAACCGGCGCTGGGATTCGAAGGAGGCGTCGAGCCTTTCGAACAGGTCGTTGAGGGTGGTGCCGAGCTCATTGAACTCGTCGTCGGGTCCCTCGAGGGCGAGACGCTGATGCAGGTTGGTGGCGGAGATCCGCCGGGCCGTGGCGTTGATGGCTCGGATGGGTCGCAGGACCCGCCCGGCAACGAGCCAACCGAGAAGGACCGAGACGGCGGCCATGACAGCGAGGGCGATGGCGGAGTAGAGGAGGAGCTGGTGCAGCTCACTGGCGTGCTGGCTGACGGCCAAGGCGCGCAGCTGCTCGACCACAGTCCGCGACTGCCCGCTGCTGAAACCTGTCCGCCGGGTGCCTGGGGCTTGCCGGAAGTTGAAGGCACTGCCGCCATAAACCCGACCATCTGGCCCGACGTAGGTGTAGGAGTGGCCGGCCCGGCTGGTGGTGACTTCGATAGTGCCGGTGCTCTCATTCCGCACCAGGAGGTAGGGAACGGCGAGCAGGCAGGCGCTCGAGAGGACGAACAGTGCGCTGTAGAAGAGGGTGAGGCGCAGGCGGGCGGTGGGCCGGGGCCGACGCAGCCATGCGGGGGTGATCCTGGCGGCGAGGGCGGTCATTGCGGGTCTCCGATCCGGTAGCCGCCTTCGCGGACGTTCTCAATGAGGGGCGGGTTGCCGAGCTTGGCCCGGAGGCGGCCGATGGTCGTGCGGACGGTGGTGGTGAACGGGTCGGCCGCCTCGTCCCACACTCGCTCCAGGAGCTCCTCAGCCGAGACGACCCGTTCTCCGGCGGCGAGCAGGTACTCCAACAGGGCGAACTCCTTGGGGGTGAGGGGGAGGCGTCGGCCGCCGCGGAAGGCGACCCGCTGGTTGGGATCGAGGGTGACGTCCGCCCGCTGGAGGGTGGGGGGCAGGGCAGGGGTGGATCGGCGGGCCAGGGCTCGGATGCGGGCGATCAGCTCGGAGAAGTCGAACGGTTTGGGCAGGTAGTCGTCGGCGCCGAGGCTGAGTCCGCCGACGCGTTCTTTGACGGTACCGGCCGCGGTCAGCATCAACACCCGGCTGTCGGTGCCGTCTGCGACTAGGCGGCGGCACACGTCGTCGCCGTGGATGTCGGGCAGGTCCCGGTCGAGGACCACCACGTCGTAGCGGGTGATCGCGGCGAGGGCGAGGGCCTTGGCGCCGCCAAAGGTGACGTCGACGGCCATTCCCTCGCGCCGCAGGCCGGCGCCGATGGCCTCAGCTAGGTCCTCATGGTCCTCTACGACCAGCACTCGCATGATCTCTCGTCCTCCCGAGACGTCCGGCCGGCCCGGTTTCCTCCTGGTCAAGGATGCCAGTTCGTATGTGACAACTCGGTCACAGAATCTGTGATCGTCCTGTCACACGCCATGTCGTACAACCAACTCCTGACGCTCGAGCTGAGCGAGAGGAGCCGTACACATGTTCGACCACGAACGACACCACGATCCGCACCAGCGGCGGAAGCGGACGATAGAGCGGGCCGGGCCGTGGCGTGGGCCGGAGGACCCGTGTGTTGGCCGCCCGCGGTGGCGTCCCGTCCGGTCCGCGGAGGGCTGGCAGCGGGTCTCCTCGAAGACGACCTCGCCGGGAACGCCGTTCCAGGCTTGCAATCACGACCGGGCTGCACACCCGGCGTGAGCAGCAACCGAGCCACGCACCGACAACCGTTTGACGCCCGGAGGGGGTCGACGAGACGATGAGCATCCTCCGACGTGGTATCCGCAATGCGTTTCGCAACGCGACGCGCGGCGTCTCGATCGTGCTGATCCTCGGGCTTGCGATCGGCCTCGCTTTCGTGATGCTGGTCGCGCACCGCTCCGTCGGCGAGAAGACTTCGACTGCGCTCAGCTCGGTCGGCAACACCGTGACGATCGGCCCGCCCGGCTACTCGGCCGGCGGACAGCTCGGGAAGTTCCTCACGAGCGGCGAGCTCGCGCCCATTGCGCGCCTGCAGGGGGTCACCGGCATCAATGAGAGCCTCAATGGCGCGGCGAAGGCCAGTAACTTGCCGCCGAGCAGCGCGACGGGCAGTGGTTCGACCCGGAACGCCCCGGTTGGGGCCAAGGGGAGGGACCACAGCTCCTCGCACTCCTTAGGTTCCTCTCCAGTGAAGACCGGGTCAACGAGCCTCAAGTACCCGGGGACCCTGGCGGCCGCCACGGCGGGCCTCGCGTGTGAACCGCAACCCTGCACTCCGCCGATTAGTCATCATGGAACGGGCCGGCTCCGGTCTGTCAATAAGGACGTGGGTCATCCACGATGAGGCAGAAGGAGCCACAACACAGAAGGAGCCGACCCGTGCCATCAACAAGTCTGCCGCGTC
>Ga0182024_10021390_pt1 | contig 11743 bp, 13 predicted proteins | sample P32metaG_FD_120480 | JGI IMG/M metagenome (GOLD analysis project Ga0182024, IMG submission 120480) | Permafrost microbial communities from Stordalen Mire, Sweden - P3-2 metaG (Illumina Assembly) | ecosystem: Environmental > Terrestrial > Soil > Wetlands > Permafrost | place: Sweden: Stordalen... | reverse complement strand
GGCGAGCCGGAGGCGCAAGTCGGCGTGCGCGACTATGGACCGGGCATCGCACCGGCTCATCTGCCGCGGCTGACCGAGCGTTTCTATCGTGTCGATGTCGCCGAGAGCCGCGCGCAGGGCGGCACCGGGCTGGGCTTGGCTTTGGTCAAGCACATTCTCAACCGCCATCGCGGCCGGCTCACCATCGAAAGCGCTCCGGGCGCCGGCGCTGCTTTCATCGTCCATTTGCCGACGGTCAGCGCCGCCGCGGCACGGACCGCCCACTAGGCCGGGCGGCCGCGAGCGGGGCAGCCCGGCCTCGCGGCGTCCGCTTGCCCGCGACAGCCGCGAGACCATTGCGGTTGCCCACCGCCGGAACCGCGGCCATGCGGCAAATTGGCCTAGTTTCAATTGGTTACGGTGTCATCTGATTGTCATCTGGCGCTCATAGAACAGTGACGTGTCAAATCTAACGATGCCGCTGCCGCGAGTTATGACTGGGCCACCCCCTTAAGCTCCGGCGCGTTGCATAGAGACGTCGAACAAGAAAACTCGCCCCCCAGCGAGGGGTGAAAAGCCGGCGTCGGTCGATGGCCAGCGCCGCCCGAATTCCACTGACAGGAGACAAACGTGAAACATCTACGAACGATTGCCGCCGCCGGCTTGCTGGCTGCGACGACTCTTCCCGCCGCCGCCGGCGACCTCACCGGCGCCGGATCGACCTTCGTCTACCCGGTCCTCGCCAAGTGGGCGGACGTCTACCGGAAAGACACCGGGATCGGCCTGAACTATCAATCGATCGGCTCGGGCGGCGGCATCAAGCAGATCACCGCCAAGACCGTGACGTTCGGCGCCACCGATATGCCGCTGATGCCGGCGGACGTCGCCAAGAACGCCTTCGTGCAGTTCCCGGTGATCAACGGCGCCGTCGTTCCGCTGCTGAATCTGCCGGGCATCAAGCCGGGCGACATCACGCTTGACGGCCCGACACTGTCCAAGATCTTCCTCGGCGAGATCACGAAGTGGAACGATCCGGCCATCGCCAAGCTCAATGCCGGCGTCAAGCTGCCGGATACCGCGATCGCCGTGGTGCACCGCTCGGACGGATCGGGCACCACCTTCATCTGGACCGACTACCTGTCCAAGGTCAGCCCGGAATGGAAGGATAAAGTCGGCTCGAACACCGCCGTCGAGTGGCCGGTGGGCATCGGCGCCAAGGGCAGCGAAGGCGTTTCCAACAACGTCGCGCAGACTGTGGGCTCTCTTGGCTATGTCGAATACGCTTATGCCAAGCAGAACAACCTGACCTACGCCAAGATGGTCAATGCGGCCGGCAAGGTCGTCGGACCGACGGCGGAAGCCTTCCTGGCAGCCGCGGCCAGCGCCGATTGGGCCAATGCCCAGGACTTCCGCGTCATCATCACCAACGCAGCTGGCCCCACGGCCTGGCCGGTCGCGGGCTCGACCTTCATCCTGATGCAGCAGGTCCCGACCAATCCGGCCGACTCGGATGCGGCGCTGAAGTTCTTCGATTGGGGCTACAAGAACGGCAAGCAGATGGCCGCCGATCTGGACTACGTGCCGATGCCCGACAGCGTCGTGGCTTTGATCGAGAAATCCTGGAAAGAGAAAATCAAGGGCGCGAACTTCTAGGTTCGCAGGTGGGGAAAAGGCGCCAGCGCGGCGCCTTTTCCTTTTCCACCGGGAATGCAGCGAGCGGCTTGTCGAACGACCCAGAGGCCGCTTGAGTGGCTCTCCTGACTGATACGCCAAGGGAGAGAGCATGCCATCGACGGGGAGACGGCCAGTGGTCGACTTCGCATTATCGGACCGCGCGATCGTACCGGCCGCGGCGCTCGCGCGCGTCAAGGCCCTCGACCGGTTGCGCCTCGGCGACGCCGTATTCCGCAACCTGACGCGGGCTGCGGCCATCGGCGTGTTGCTGCTGCTGAGCGGCGTCATCATTTCGCTGATCGACGGCTCGATTCCGGCATTTCGCACGTTCGGCTTCGGCTTTCTGTTCAGTTCCCGGTGGAACCCGGTCACCGACATTTTCGGGGCGGCTCCGGCCATCTACGGCACGGTCGTCACCTCGTTCATCGCGATGCTGATCGCGGTGCCGGTGGGCCTGATGATCGCCTTCTTCCTCACCGAACTTTGCCCGTTATGGCTGCGGCGGCCGATCGGCATCGCGGTCGAGTTGCTCGCCGGCATCCCGAGCATCATCTATGGCATCTGGGGGCTGTTCATGTTCGCCCCGTTCCTGCAGGCGACGCTGGAGCCGTTCCTGATCAACACGCTGGGCAACGTCCCGATCATCGCGCCGCTGTTTTCCGGTCCGCCGTACGGCATCGGCCTGCTGACCTCGGGGCTGGTCCTCGCCATCATGGTGCTGCCGTTCGTGACCTCGATCTCGCGCGACGTGTTCGAGGCGGTTCCCGCAGTGCTCAAGGAGGCGGCCTATGGGGTCGGCTGCACCACCTGGGAGGTCGTGCGCAATGTGGTGCTGCCCTATGCCCGGGTCGGCGTCATCGGCGGGGTCATGCTCAGCCTCGGCCGTGCGCTCGGGGAAACCATGGCGGTGACCTTCGTCATCGGCAATGCCCACAGGATTTCGGCCTCGGTGCTGGCCCCCGGCACCACCATCTCGGCCTCCATCGCCAACGAATTCACCGAGGCGGTCGGCGATCTGTATACCTCGTCGCTGGTCGCGCTCGGATTGATCCTGTTCGTCATCACCTTCATCGTGCTGGCAGCGGCGCGCTACATGCTGATGCGAATCGAACGCCGGATCGGATGACGCCATGCCGGAAAACACCATGCCGGAGAAAACCATGCCGGAGAAAGCCGTCTCCGCCCGCTATGTCGGCCGCCGCAGCACCAACGCCATCGCGACCGTGCTGGCGTTCGCCGCGACGGCATTCGGCCTGGGCTGGCTCGTGCTGATTCTCGGCGCCCTGCTGTGGGAGGGCTTCAGCGGGCTCTCGGTCGCGGTGTTCACGCAGATGACGCCGCCGCCCGGTTCGAGCGGCGGCCTGCTGAACCCGATCTTCGGCAGCCTCATCCTCACCATCATCGCGGTGCTGATCGGCACTCCCATCGGCATCCTCGCCGGCACCTACCTGGCCGAATACGGCCGCTATGACCGGCTGAGCACGGTGGTGCGCTTCATCAACGATATCCTGCTCAGCGCGCCGTCGATCGTCGTCGGGCTGTTCATCTACCAGGTGATGGTCGCGCCGATGGGGCATTTCTCCGGCTGGGCCGGCGGCGTTGCGCTCGCGGTTCTCGTCATACCGGTGGTCGTGCGCACCACCGAGGACATGCTGACGCTGGTGCCGAATTCGCTGCGCGAGGCCGCGACCTCCATCGGCCTGCCGCGGTCGTTGTCGATCACCCGCATCTGCTATCGCGCCGCGCAGGCCGGCATGGTCACCGGCGTGCTGCTCGCCGTGGCCCGCATCAGCGGCGAAACCGCGCCGCTGCTCTTCACCTCGCTCAACAACCAGTTCTGGAGCACCAACCTCAACCAGCCGATCTCCAGCCTGCCGGTCATCATCTTCCAGTTCGCGCTCAGTCCCTACAAGGACTGGCAGTCGCTGGCCTGGACCGGCGCGCTCATCATCACGCTTGCGGTGCTTGCCCTGAGCATCACCGCGCGCGCTCTCGTCCCATCGGGGAAACAGTCATGAACGATGCGTCAGTAGCCGTTCCGTCGGTCGCCCACGCCGCCGTCGACCGTGCCGGCCTCAAAGACAAGGTCACGATCCGCGATCTCAATTTCTTCTATGGCGAATCGCGGGCGCTGAAATCGATCAGCCTGTCGCTCTACGAAAACAAGGTCACCGCCTTCATCGGCCCATCGGGCTGCGGCAAGTCGACCCTGCTGCGCGTGCTCAACCGCATGTACGACCTCTATCCGCATCAGCGCGCCACCGGCGACGTGCTGTTCGACGGCGTCAACATCCTGTCGCCGAAACAGGACCTCAATCTGCTGCGCGCGCGCATCGGCATGGTGTTCCAGAAGCCGACGCCGTTCCCGATGTCGATCTATGAGAACATCGCCTTCGGCATCAGGCTGTACGAGCGCCTGTCGAAATCCGAGCTCGACGGCCGCGTCGAAACCTCGCTGCGCCGCGCCGCGCTGTGGGAAGAAGTCAAGGACAAGCTCAACGCCAACGGGCAGAGCCTTTCGGGCGGGCAGCAGCAGCGGCTGTGCATCGCCCGCACCGTTGCGGTGCGGCCCGAGGTGATCCTGTTCGACGAGCCGTGCTCGGCGCTCGATCCGATCTCGACCGCCAAGATCGAGGAGCTGATCGACGAATTGACCGACGACTACACGATCGTGATCGTCACCCACAACATGCAGCAGGCGGCGCGCGTGTCCGAGTTCACCGCCTTCATGTATCTTGGCGAACTGATCGAGTTCGACTCGACCAGCCAGATATTCACCGCGCCGCACGATCAGCGCACGCAAGACTACATCACTGGCCGCTTCGGGTGATCGCCATGACCGAATTCCCTACCAGGATCGACCATACCGCCAAGGCGTTCGACAGCGACCTTGAGGAAATCACCCGCAAGGTCGCGGAGATGGGGGGGCTGGCCGAGCGGCAGATCACCGATGCCGTCACCGCCCTGGTGGATCGCGATATGGAGCTCGGCGAACGCGTGATCGCCACCGATCCCCAGATCGACGCCCTGCAGCGCGACATCGAGGAAAAGGCCATCCTCACCATCGCGCGGCGACAGCCGATGGCCATCGACCTGCGCGAAGTGGTCGGCGCCATGCGGGTGTGCAACGACCTCGAGCGCATCGGCGACCATGCCAAGCACCTCGGCAAGCGCGTCGTCGCGCTCGACGGCGACTTCTACCCGCAGAAACTGATCCGCGGCGTCGAGCATATGGCCGAATTGGTGTCGGCCCAGCTCAAGCAGGTGCTCGACGCCTATGCCAGCCGCGACCTGCAGGCCGCGCTCGCGGTCTGGAAGGGCGACGAGGAAGTCGACCTGATGTGCACCTCGCTGTTCCGCGAGCTGCTCACCTACATGATGGAAGACCCGCGCAACATCACGTTCTGCATGCACCTGATGTTCTGCGCCAAGGATATCGAGCGCATGGGCGACCACGCCACCAACATCGCCGAGACCGTCTACTACATGATCGAAGGACGCCCGATCACGGATCCCCGTCCGAAGGGCGACACCACGAGCTTCGGCGCAGCCGTGCTGCAGAAATAACAACAGGAGACCGGGATGGGAGCCAACATCCTGATAGTGGAAGACGAGGAGCCGTTGACCACGTTGTTGCGCTACAATCTCGAGGCCGAGGGTTACGAGGTCGACTCCGTGACCCGCGGCGATGACGCCGATACGCGGCTGCGCGAAACCGCCCCCGACCTGATCGTGCTCGACTGGATGCTGCCCGGCCTGTCCGGCATCGAGCTGTGCCGGCGGCTGCGGGCGCGGCCGCAGACGCAAAGCCTGCCGATCATCATGCTCACCGCGCGCGGCGAGGAGAGCGAGCGGGTGCGTGGCCTGGCCACCGGCGCCGACGACTACATCGTCAAGCCGTTTTCGGTGCCGGAACTGCTGGCGCGCATCCGCGCGCTGTTGCGCCGCGCCAGCCCCGAACGCGTCGCCATGGTGCTCAACATCGGCGATCTCGAGCTCGACCGCGAAAAGAAACGGGTGTCGCGCTCGAGCCGGCCGGTCGATCTCGGGCCGACCGAATTCCGCCTGCTGGAATTTCTGATGGAGCGCCCCGGCCGGGTATTTTCCCGCGAGCAGCTGCTCGACGGCGTCTGGGGCAGCGACGTCTATATCGACGAGCGCACGGTCGACGTTCACGTCGGCCGGCTGCGCAAGGCGCTCAACCGCGGCCACGCCGTCGATCCGATCCGCACCGTACGCGGCGCCGGCTATTCGCTCGACGACCGCTTCGGCAAAGCGAGCTGATCGACCGTACGTGCCTCGCAACGACGCGTGCTCACCGCATCGGCCGCCGTTCCCGGCGCCGATCCGTTGCCGGCTGGTAGGCGACGCGCGAGTGATAGGCGCAATAGGGCAGGCCGCTCACCGTATTGCCGCCGCAGAAGAAAAAGTCGGTGCTGCCGGGATCGCCGACCGGCCAATGGCAGGTCTGCTCGTTGAGTTCCAGGATGGTCCGGCGCTGGCCGATCGGAATGACGTTGTCGATCAGCTGCGGCTCGGCTTCCGCCTCGATGTCGTAGGCATGGGCCAGCGCGGTATTGCCGCGGATCGCGCCGCGGCCGATGCGCAGCAGCGACGGCGCCCGCGCCTTGCGCGGCCGCGGCGCGCCGTTCGACGTGCTCTTGGCGCGGCCGGACAAGCCCAGGCGATGCACCTTGCCGATCACGGCATTGCGGGTAATGCCACCAAGCTCGGCCGCGATCTGGCTGGCCGAAAGCCCGTCGGACCAGAGCTTCTTGAGCAATTCGACCCGCTCGTCAGTCCACGACATGCGTCATTCTCCTCAAACCTTCGGGGCAAAAGCCTCGATTGCGAATCCTTCACCGAGCCGGACAGCGCGCCGCCGCCCAACACGCACTCGTCACCAAAACACTTTAGAAGACTGTCCGCCGCACGATATGTCGTACTTGACAATCAAAAGGCTACAATATGGCGTGAGTCTGACGCAACGGCCGAGACATCTGCGTCAACAGTTTCCTGTCCGCATGTGGACGAGGGCGACCTAAAGCGAGTTGGCGACGCCGCTTTCTCATGTTGACCCGATGCGCGCGCGCCCATAAAATTGCGCACCGTGCCGCCCGGCGAGGCGGCACATTTCGTTTCAGCCACGCGGATTTTGCTGCGCGGCGGCTTACGGGCTCAGCCGTGACATCGCATCTGATGCCGACCTTTGCGCGCGTCAACCTCGCTTTCGAGCGGGGCGAAGGCGTATGGCTCATAGCCACCGACGGCGAGCGCTATCTCGACTTTACCTCCGGCGTCGCCGTCAACGCGCTGGGCCACGGGCACCCGCAGCTGGTCGCCGCGCTCACCGCCCAGGCGGCGAAGCTGTGGCACGTCTCCAACCTCTATGAGATTCCCGAAGCCGAGCAGGTGGCGCGGCGGCTGTGCGCGGCCAGCTTCGCCGACGTGGTGTTCTTCTGCAATTCCGGCGCCGAAGCGGTGGAAGGCGCCATCAAGACCGCGCGCAAGTTCCACGCCGTGAACGGCCGGCCCGAGCGGTTCCGTATCGTCACGTTCGAAGGCGCCTTCCATGGCCGGACGCTGGCGACGCTCGCCGCCGGCGGCCAGAAAAAATACCTGGAAGGCTTCGGACCGGTGGTCGAGGGCTTCGACCAGGTTCCATTCGGCGATTTCGAAGCCGTCAAGCGCGCCGTCGGCACGGAGACCGCCGGCATCATGATCGAGCCGCTGATGGGCGAAGGCGGCGTCCGCGTCGTCGAGCCGGCCTTCCTGCGAGCGCTGCGCGAGCTTTGCGACCAGCACGGCCTCATGCTCATCTTCGACGAAGTGCAGAGCGGCATGGGGCGCACCGGCGAGCTGTTCGCCTATCAGCGCAGCGGCGTCGTGCCCGACATCATGTCGCTTGCCAAAGCGCTGGGCGGCGGTTTTCCGGTCGGCGCCTTTCTCGCCACCAGCGAGGCGGCCGAAGGCATGACCGCCGGCACCCACGGCTCGACCTTCGGCGGCAATCCGCTGGCCATGAGCGCCGCCAATGCCACCCTCGACGTGATGCTGGCGCCGGGCTTCTTCGATCATGTCAAGCGCATCGGCATCCTGCTCCGGCAGCGCCTGGCGGAAATCAAGGACCGCTATCCGTCGGTGATCGCCGAAGTGCGCGGCGAAGGGCTGCTGATCGGCCTGCGCGCCGTGGTTCCGGCCGCCGACCTGGTCGCGGCGACGCGCGCCGAGAGAATGCTCACGGTCGGCGCCGGCGACAATGTAGTGCGCCTGCTGCCGCCGCTGATCATCAGCGAGCAGGAAATGGCCGAAGGTGTCGCGCGGCTCGAGCGCGCCTGCGCCAGGCTCAGCCGCACGGCCGCCAACCTGCCGTCGCCCGCGACGGCCGGAGAGAACGCAGGGGGCCGCACGCAAGAGGCCGCCCGATGAGCGGCATCCGCCACTTCCTCGACCTGATCGACGTGCCGGCGGTGGACCTGCGCCGGATGATCGAGACGGCGCGGGCGATGAAGGCCAAGCGTCGCAGCCCGGAGGACCGGCCGCTGGCCGGAAAAACCCTGGCGATGATCTTCGAGCGGCCGTCCACGCGCACCCGCGTCTCGTTCGAAGTCGCCATGCGCCAGCTCGGCGGCGACGTCATTCTGCTGACCGCGGAGGAAATGCAGCTCGGCCGCGGCGAGACGCTGGCCGACACCGCGCGCGTGCTGTCGCGCTACATCGACGCCATCATGATCCGCACGCTCGACGCGGAAGCCCTGGAAGAGCTGGCGCGCCATGCCGCCGTGCCGGTGATCAACGGCCTGACCCGGCGCTCGCATCCCTGCCAGGTGATGGCGGACGTCATGACCTTCGAGGAACATCGCGGACCGATCCGCGGTCGCACCGTGGCCTGGACCGGCGACGCCAACAATGTCCTGACCTCGTGGATGCACGCGGCCGAGCGTTTCGAGTTCCGCCTGCGTGTTGCGACGCCGCCGGAGCTTGCGCCGAAGCGGCCGCTGCTCGACTGGATAAAGTCGTCCGGCGCCGCGATCAGCCTCGGCACCGACCCCGAGGAGGCGGTGAAAGCCGCCGACTGCGTCGTCACCGACACCTGGGTGTCCATGGGCGACCGCAATGGCGCCCGCCGCCACAACCTGCTCAAGCGCTATCAGGTCAACGCCCGGCTGATGGCGCGCGCCAAGCCGGACGCCATTTTCATGCACTGCCTGCCGGCCCATCGCGGCGAGGAAGTCACCGACGAGGTGATGGACGGCCCGCATTCGGTGGTGTTCGACGAGGCCGAGAACCGGCTCCATGCCCAGAAGGGAATTTTGGCCTGGTGCCTGGCGGCCGAGGTCTGACGGGCGCGTCAAGGGCTCACAATCGGCCCCAATCGCCCTATATTTCACTTCCAATGAATGATCCCCAAATCGCCATTCCGAGCCGCGCGCCCGCCGCAGATTCCGCTGACGACACAATCCTGCCGTTCGCCGTGAAGGCGCTCGACCTGCGCGGCCGGATCGTGCGGCTCGGCCCCGCGGTCGACACCATCCTGTCGAGCCACGACTACCCGGTGCCGGTGGCCAAGCTGCTCGGCGAAGCCCTCGTGCTCACGGTGATGCTCGGCTCGGCGCTGAAATTCGAAGGCCGCTTCATCCTGCAGACCCAGAGCGACGGCCCGGTGCGCATGCTGGTGGTCGATTTCACCTCGCCCGGCCGGGTGCGGGCGTGCGCGCGCTTTGATGCCGAGCGCGTCGCCGCCGCGATCGCCGCCAACGCGGCCACCCCCGGCAAGCTGCTCGGCCATGGCCATCTCGCCATGACCATCGATCAGGGCCCGGAAATGAGCCGCTACCAGGGCCTGGTGCCGCTCGACGGCGGCGACCTCGAACACGCCGCGCACGAATATTTCTTGCGCTCCGAGCAGATTCCCACCCGGGTGCGGCTTGCGGTCGCCGAAGAGTTTCGCTCAACCGGCAACGGCGCCCGCCGGCGTTGGCGCGCCGGCGGCATCTTGCTGCAGTTCCTGCCGAATTCGGTCGAACGCGCGCGTCAGGCCGACCTCGATCCCGGCGACGCGCCGCCCGGTACCGAACCGCATGTCCTGCCCGACGACGAGGCCTGGGTGGAGGGCCGTGCCCTCATCGACACCGTCGACGACATCGAGTTGATCGATCCGGCACTGTCGAGCGAGCGCCTCGCCTACCGGCTGTTCCACGAACCCGGCGTGCGGGTGTTTCGCGCCGCGCCGGTGGCGGCGCAGTGCTCGTGTTCGCGCGCCGGCGTCGAGAACATGCTGCGGAGTTTCTCGCAGGAAGACCGTGACGACATGGTCGAGGATGGCCGGATCACCGTAACCTGCGAGTTCTGCAACTCGACCTACGTATTCACGCCGGATGAGATCGCCGTCGCCAATGCGGCCGCCCCGTAACGCCTGGCGGGCTTTTAGCGGGGCGTCTCGAACAGATTGAATGGGTTCGCCGCCAACGGGCCCAAGGGCTGGCGCGAGCGTTCCTGATCGTTGGCCAAGGCGATGGCACGGGACGGATCCTTCTTGGGCCCACGCGCCAGCTCTTCTCTGAGCTTGGGGTCGCGCGCCTGCTTCAGCGGCTTGGCTGTTCCGATTGCCTTCGCCTTCGCAGGAGCGGATTGGACGTCCGCCGCGGTCGTGGCGTTCGCAGTGCCGTCAGCCAGCCGATGACTATGAATGATCGGCGGATCGTCGCGGCTCGATCGGCCGTTTGGCTCGGCGCTCGCATCCGGCAGCGCTGCCGCGATGTGGGGCAGCGGACGCGGCTGCGACCTGGCTTTCTCCATCGGATACGACGATAGAACGCCGTTCAACAGTGTCATGAGGACGACGAAAGCCGCCATCATCGTTCCGAAGTAGCCCGCCAGTGCCAGTGCCATAACGCAGTCCCCAGGAAGCGACGGTCCAGGGTCTGCGGTGCCTGTGGGCGGGGCGGAACCGTGGCGCACGATCATCCGATGAAGCGCAGCCTCAACGCGCCGCTCCGCCTGCCGTTCCGCCCGTCACCCGGGCGCGACGCTTGAGCTTCGGAACCAAACCGCGGTGTGGCGATTGGAATCAGAGGGAACCATTCGGAGGTATTGCCATGGGCAAAATCCTCATTGGCGTCATCACGGCCGCAGCGTGGTTCATCCTCTCGCATGCTGCCAATGCCGAGCGCGTATGCCAGCAGGTGTGCGATGGCGGCACCTGTGTTTCCAAATGTGTCGGCACCGATTCCGCGGCCATCGTCCGCGACAACGAGGCTAGTGGCTACGTGCAGCGGCCGGGCATGGAAATCGAGACCGGCCGTTAGGCCCAATTTATTCAGGTCGAGCAAAGTCCCCGCGCACGCTTGAGCGGATTCTCAGGGGATGCTGCGTTCGGAATTCAGCCGTCAAATCTTTTTCGCGCATGCGGGGCCGCGCCGTATTTGACGCTCGCAAAACACCCAGCCCGATAGGTTTCCCGATGCTGATGGACTTGGCGCTACGGAGCCCGCTCAATTGAGCGTGCGCCTCGATTCGGCGCTGTCGAGCGAGAACGCCGGAACGTCGATGTCGAAATGCTCGCCGCTTGCGCTGACCATGCCGTAGCTGCCGACCATGAAGCCCGACGGCGTCTGCAACGGCACCCCGCTGGTATATTCGAACGCCTCGCCGGCCTTGAGCACCGGCTCTTCGCCCACCACGCCGGCGCCGCGCACCTCCTGGAGGCGCCCGCTGGCGTCGGTAATGCGCCAGTGCCGGGTCTTGAGCTGCACCGTCTCGCTGCCGTTGTTGGTGATGGAAATCGTATAGGCCCAGAAGAAATAATTATTATCCGGCGACGACCGGTCGGCGACAAAGCGCGGCGTCACCACGACCTCGATATTGCGGGTGACGGCACGGTACATGCTTCGGTTCCTGTCGGTATCTTTGCGCTATTTGCCGGCGTCGCGCCGTCGCCGGCGCGGCGGCGGGCAGCCCTCCCGCCGGCCACGCATTAGTGAATAGCTTCGGGCGCGTTGTTGCAATAACCGTGCGGACGCGCAAGCGTGCACCACAAGGGCGTTCCGGCAGGCTGAAACGGCCGAAATGAATGCAAAGCTTGAAATCG
>Ga0182024_10021389_pt1 | contig 11743 bp, 12 predicted proteins | sample P32metaG_FD_120480 | JGI IMG/M metagenome (GOLD analysis project Ga0182024, IMG submission 120480) | Permafrost microbial communities from Stordalen Mire, Sweden - P3-2 metaG (Illumina Assembly) | ecosystem: Environmental > Terrestrial > Soil > Wetlands > Permafrost | place: Sweden: Stordalen... | reverse complement strand
GTTTTCAAAGGTGTCGTAGGCCTGCGCATCGATCCAGCGAGGCGTGATATCGAAATTGCGCTGCAGGGTCGCGCGCATCGCCTGCGCCTCGATGCCATAACCGGTCACCAGTATCGGCAGGCCGGTGCGGCGGGCGAGGTAGGCGCCGTAGCTGAGTTTCTCCAGCAGCCCCGCCGATGCCGCCGGACCGCGGTATTCGGGCGCCCAGGCGCGTTGATCGCCGCCACCGAGGATCACGATCGCCTGCGCGCCGTCCAGATGCTCCAACTGCAGCGCCGGGTAGTGCTGCGCGAGCCGGGTGATCGCACCGGCGACCACCGGGGTGGCCAGCAGCCACAATGAGGTAAGGCCAATCCACAGCAAGCACCGCGCCAGTCGCGGGCGGCGTTGCAACAGCAGCAACCCGGCGATCGCCAGCAGCAACGGTCCGGCCGGCGGCAGCAGTAATTGCCGGAGTATCGTCTTGAGATATAGCAGCAACATGCGCGCCGCGATTCAGGCCGTGTGCCGCAACGCCTCGGCCACCGTGGCGAACAGCTGCTCGATCTGCGCCGGCTCGACGATCAGCGGCGGCGAAAACGCCAGGGTGTCAGCCGTGTAGCGGATCAGCACGCCGCGCTCGAGGCAGCGCAGGAACACATCGTATGCCCGGCTGCCGGGACGGCCGGCGCGCGACTCCAACTCGATGCCGGCCACCAGCCCGAGGTTGCGGATGTCGCGCACATGCGGTGCACCACGTAAGGCGTGTGCGGCCTGCTCGAAATCGGCCGACAGCAGCCTGGCGCGCTCGAACAGTCCCTCGCGCCGATAGATATCGAGCGCTGCCAGCGTGGCCGCGGCCGCGAGCGGATGTGCCGAATAGGTATAACCGTGAAACAGCTCGATGCTGTCGGGGTTGGCGGCGTTGACCACGGTGTCGTAGATGGATCGGTTGACGGCAACCGCGCCCAGCGGTACTGCCGCGTTGTTGATGCCCTTGGCGAGCGTGATCATGTCGGGTTTGACGCCGAAGAAGTCGCTGGCGGTCGCGGCGCCGAGTCGGCCGAAAGCGGTGATGACCTCGTCGAAAATCAGCAGCAACCCATGACGGGCGCAGATCGCCTGCAGACGTTCCAGGTAACCGCGCGGCGGTACCAGCACGCCGGTGCTGCCCGCCAGCGGCTCGACGATCACCGCGGCGATGGTCGATGCATCGTGCAGTGCGACCAGGCGTTCGAGCTCATCGGCCAGGTGAGCACCCCACGCCGGCTGCCCGCGCGAGAAAGCCGCCTCGGCGATGTTGAGCGTGTGAGGCAGATGATCGACGCCCGGCATCAGGTTGGCGCTGAAGGGCTTGCGGTTGGCGGCGATGCCGCCGACCGAGATGCCGCCAAAGCCGACACCGTGGTAGCCGCGCTCGCGACCGATGAATCGATGCCGCTGTGGTTCGCCACGGGCGCGGTGGTAGGCGAGCGCGATTTTCAGCGCGGTATCGACCGACTCCGAGCCGGAATTGGTGAAGAAAATGCGATCGAGTCCGCTCGGCATGATACTTGCGACGCCACTGGCGGCCTCGAATGCCAGCGGATGGCCCATCTGAAAACCGGGTGCGTAATCGAGTTCGCGCGCCTGGCGCGCTATCGCCTCGGCGATCTCCGTGCGACAGTGACCGGCATTCACGCACCACAGTCCAGAGGTGCCATCGAGCACGCGCCGCCCGTCATGGGCGGTGTAGTACATGCCGCTGGCGCCGACCAGCAGGCGGGGCGCCGCTTTGAACTGCCGGTTGGCGGTGAACGGCATCCATAACGCATCGGTGTCCGGCAGCGCATTCAATTTGGCATTCATGGCTTCTCCAATACGACGGCATCGAGCCCCGCCGCCTATTCTACAGTCCCGCCTGTTGCAGCAGCGGCTCGAGCTCAGGCGGTTCCGGACTGCTCAGCAGCGCATCGAGTACTCGCTGCTGCGCGGCGCCGCGGCGCTGGGCCTCGGCATAGGCGATTTCCGGATGAAACATGATCATCGAGTAGCGTGGAATGAAACGCGCCGGAAAACGCTGCTCGAGCTGCGCCGCCAACGCCTGGCGCCGTGCGAACTGCGGCGAGCGCACACCGTCGCGCATCTCCTGGTAGTTCTCCAGCGCCATGGTCGCGATGGCGTCGGTGTCCGGCCGGCGCGCGCGCTCGAAGCGCGCGTACAGCGCCGCACGCGTGCCCTGTTCGCCGCTCGCCGCCTCGGCCAGTAGCCGATCGAGCAGACGGCAATCCTCGAAACCACAATTCAAGCCCTGGCCGTGGAACGGCACGATGGCGTGCGCCGCATCGCCGAGCAGCAGGATGCGGCCGTCGAGCTGCCAGGGCTCGCAGTGCAAGGTGCCGAGCCGGCTCTGCGGATTGATTGCAAACTGCTGCGTGAGATCGGGGATGACCGCGGCGGCATCGGCGAACTGCATGGAGAACAGCCGCCGGATGGCTGCATTGTCCGACAGCGCCTCGAAGCTCGGATCACCGTGACGCGGCAGGAACAGCGTGGCCGTGAAGCTGGCATCGGTGTTCGGCAGCGCGATCAACATGTAGCCGCCGCGGGGCCAGATGTGCAGCGCCCGCGGTTCGAACACGAAACCACCCGGACGGGCGGCGTCGGCCGGAATCGTCAGTTCCTTGTAGTCGTGCGGCAGCGGCGCATCGTGCGCGCGTAACAGGCCGCGGGCGCTGAGCGCGCTGCGCACGGCCGAACCGGCACCGTCGGTGCCGAGCAGCAGTTCGAACGGCTGCGGATACTCGCGGCCGCTGCGTTCATCGCGCAACGTCAGCTGGCCGGTGCCGGGATCGACGTCGAGGCAGCGGCAATCGAAGCACAGTTCAATGTGCGGGCAATCGGCTGCCGCCTCGATCAGCGCGCGGTTGAGTTGCTCACGGCTGATCGCGTAGATCACCTCACGCTGGTTCTGGCCGTAGGGCAGGAATTGCAGCGCGCCGCGTTCATCGTGCAGCATCCTGCCGGACATCGGCAGCAGCGCCGGCGTCACCCGCGCCGCGACGCCGGCGTGCTCGAGCGCCACCAGACCGCGGGCTGCCAGCGCCAGATTGATCGATCGGCCGTGCTCGGGCGGCGTGCGGCGCGGATCGGGACGGCGTTCGATCAGGCGAACCGAGCGGCCGCGATTGGCCAGCATCAGCGCCATCAGCGTGCCGACCGGGCCGGCACCAATCAGGGTGAAGTCGGGCATCGGCCGTGCATCAGGCGTGAACGATCCCGGAGAGTCGTGAAGCTGCATTCAGCACATCTTCGAAACTGTTGTAGAGCGGCGCCGGCGCCATGCGAATGATGTCAGGCTCGCGCCAGTCGCACAGCACGCCGCTGCGACTGAGGGCATCGAAGACACCGCGGCCACGATCCGCACCGGCCCGCAGACGCAGCGACAGCTGGCAGCCGCGTTGCGCCGGGTCGGCCGGGGTGATCACGGCCAGCTGGTCGGCGGCCAACTGCTGCAGCAACGATTCGAGGTAGGCCGTCAGCGCCACGGATTTTCGCCGCAGCGCCGGCATGCCCGCTTGGATCAGCAGCGGCAAAGAGGCGCGCAGCGGCGCGCTCGAAAAAATCGGCGGATTGCTGACCGCCCAGCCGGAGGCACCGGCCGCCGCGGCGAATTCGGCCCGCATTTCGAAGCGCGTCGCGGCCTCGTGGCCCCACCAGCCCGCCAGCCGCGGCAGTACCGGCTCGGCGAAATGGCGCTGGTGGACGAATGCTCCGCCGACCGCACCGGGACCACCGTTCAGATACTTGTAGCTGCACCAGGCGGCGAAGTCGGCCTGATCGTCGTGCAGCGTCAGCGGCACATTGCCGATGGCGTGTGCCAGATCGAAGCCGACCACTGCGCCTGCGGCGTGACCGGCGCGGACGATGCGTGCCAGATCGAATGCCTGGCCATTGCGATACTGCACGCCGGGCCAGAGCAGCAGCGCCAGCCTCGGTCCGAGCGCTGCGATCTGCCGCTCGATATCCTCGGCGCGCAGCCATTCCTCGCCGCGGCGCGGCGCGAGCTCAATCAGCTCGCTTACCGGGTCCAGACCGTGCCAGGCAATCTGCGCCGCCACCACGTGGCGGTCGGAAGAGAACGCGCCCGCCTCGATCAACAGCGCCCGGCGCTGACCGCTCGGGCGATAGAAGCTCGCCAGCAGCAGGTGCAGGTTCACGCTGAGCGAATTCATGGCGACTACTTCATCGCGCCCGGCCCCGCACAACAGCGCCAGCTGCGGCTGCAGCTGCTCGGCATAACCGATCCACGGCGTGCGTGCCTGCGCGTGGCCGAGCACTCCAAGCCGTTCCCAGTCGGCGATCTCGGCGTCGATCATGGCGCGCGCATTGATCGGTGCCGGCCCCAGCGAATGCCCGCAGAAATAGATCAGCTCGCGGTTATCGGCGCCGCGCGGCAGCGCGAAGCGCGCGCGCCAAGCGCGCAGCGGATCACGCTGGTCCTGCTCGCGGGCCCAGGCCTGTCCGCGTTCCAGGTCGGCGTGGCTCAGTGCCGGCATGAGGCTTCAGGCTGCCCGCAGCGGATACAGCACCGGTCGCGAAGGCACGGCGTCACCGGCGATGGCAGGTGCCTGTAGCGCCAGCAGATACCAGCCGTCGAGGATCGCATCGTCGATGAAGGCCAGCTCGGTGATGGAGCAGTTGCGACGGCGCGCCAGCGCGAGCTGGGTGCTGCCGGCGGGCAGTCCGAAGAAGAGGCGGTGCGCGGTCAATGCGCCACCATCGCTGGCGCGATCGGCCGAAGGCACATCGAGTACCAGGTGCTCGATGCCGCGCTCGACCAACAGCGTGGCTGCCTGCGCCGACAGGAACGATGCCGAGGCGGAGTGCTGCTCGGTGAATTTGTCCGACTCGTTGGGCTGTGTGCGGATCACCGCCGCGCGCGGCAGCAGGCGCGGCACGGGCGCTGCAGGCCAGGCCGACTCGAGCCGTGCGCGGGTGATCAGCAGGTCCGCGGGCAGTGGCAGCGGCAGGCTGCTCTCGTGGCTATCGGCCGCGAGCTCGGGCTCGACCGTCATGAGGCAGGCGAGCAGCAGCCGTTGCGGAATGAGGCTGTGAATGTCCAGACGCTCGACAGTCAGGTGGCCGACACTCTCGGTGTGCGTGCCGTTGGCGTGCGGCGTGAGCGTCAGCACGCTGCAGTTGCAACTGGCACCGCGGATCACCCGGCCGCTGAAAGCGCCGCTTTCGAGCGGTACGCTGCTGGCCGGTGCGGCGCCGAAGCAGCGCAGCTGTGCGCCATCGAATTCCAGCACCCGCGCCAGGCTCATGCCGGCGGCGAGATCGGCCAGCAGCGCGACGCCGTCCATGTCCAGCCGCGCCCACTGCGCGCGCTCATTGCGCGCCATGAGCGGCGGCCGCCGTTACCGGAGGCTCCATGACGGCACCACAGTGCCTGCAGGTGCGCGAGGTGAGAGAGCCGAAGAAGCGTTTGAACACCGGCGGAAACTGGCTCTCGATGTCGGTCAGGGCGAAGAACTCCTGGTACAGCAGCCGTTGACAACGCTCGCAATACCATTGCAGGCCATCGAGCTCGCCGGGCCGTCGCCGCCGCTCGATCACCAGACCTATCGAGTCGGCGAAGCGTTGCGGCGAGTGTGGTATCTCGGGCGGCAGCAGCAGAATTTCGCCGGCACCTATCGGTACATCCGCGATCTGTCCGTTTTCCACTATGCGCAGCACCATCTCTCCTTCGAGCTGATAAAAGAACTCTTCGGCCGGATCGACATGGAAGTCCTTGCGGGAGTTCGGACCGCCCACGACCATGACGATGAATTCGCTGTCCTGATAGACAAGTTTGTTGCCCACTGGCGGTCGCAGCAGGTGGCGATTGCTGTCGATCCAGTGCTTGAAGTCGATGGGACGAATAGGGCGCATGTCGACGATATCCGACATTGTCCGAAGGCGGGCGGATTCGCGTATGGTAAGCATATTGCCGCAGAGTGGCGAATCCGGACGCGCAGATATGTTGAATCGACCTGCCTCAGGGGCGGTAACGCTGGCGCTGTGCATGGGTCTTGCCGCCTGCGGCATCCATTGGCCGTGGCGGCATCGCGCACCGGCAGCGCCGCAGCCGGTGCAGGAGCTGTCGATCGAGGGCGGCACGGCGATCGCTCAGTTCTGGGATCGCAATACCCTGTTGCTCGATCTCACGGCGTTGAGCGGCGAGGGTGAGGCCAGCCTGCTCGCGGTGCACGGCTGGCCGGTCAGACTCGAATTCAAGGTGCAGCCCGGCAGCATCCTGCAACTGGAGGTGCGCGCGCTGCAGCGCACGGTGTTCGAGGTGCCGGCGCAGGGCAAACCCGTGGTGCTCAAGCTCGCTGCGGGCGCCTATGTGCGCGATACCCCACAGATCGTTATTCGATGGAGCGCGGCTGGCGGCTTGGAACACTGATCGGAGCGGACTGCGGCGCATCCAGATCGATCGCGGTCAGCGCGCCGCCCCAGACGCAACCGGTGTCGAGACCCACGACGCCCTCGCCGGCATAAAATCCCAATGCCGACCAATGACCAAAGACGATACGCGCCGCGCTGCTGGCGCGGCGCGGGGCTTTGAACCAGGGCATCAGCGGCGCCGGGACCGAATCGGGCCGGCCCGACTGTTTCAAATCGACCCGTCCGTCGGGCGTGCAAAAGCGCAGCCGGGTCAGCACGTTGACCGTGAAGCGCAGACGTTCCAGGCCCTTGAGCGATGACTGCCAGCGATCCGGCTGATCGCCGTACATCGCCCCCAGCAGTTTGTGCGGATCGCTGCACAGCATTTGCTGCACCTCGCCGGCGAGTTCCAGTGTCTGCGCCACACTCCATTGCGGCACCACCCCCGCATGCAGCAGCAGATCGCAGCGTCCTGGGTCAAAATGCGCGAGCGGCAGCTGCAGCAGCCATTCGAGCAGCGGCTCGCGGTCCGGTGCTGCCAGAATCGCCGAGAGCGTATCGCTCTTTCTTATTTTTGCCTGCACCAGGGCTACGGCCAGCAGATGCAGATCGTGGTTGCCCAGTACGCTCACCGCGTTGGCGCCGAGACTGCGCACCAGCCGCAATACCTCGAGCGAGTCGGGGCCGCGATTCACCAGGTCGCCGACTAGCCAGAGCTGGTCGCGATCGGGCTTGAAGCCGATGCGCTTGATGAGCTCGAGCAGCTCATCCGCGCAGCCCTGGATATCACCTATGGCCCAGCGCGCCATGCGTCTGCGCTGCGCTCAGTGCAGCATGCCCGGCATGGCCAGACGAAACGCCGGAATCGCCGCATCAAAAGAGGCGCCTTCGTCGTCAACCATCTGATAGCTGCCCTGCATGGCGCCCACCGGCGTTTCGAGCACTGCGCCGCTCGAGTAGCGGAAGCCCTGGCCCGGCTTGAGATAGGGTTGCTCGCCGACCACGCCGTCGCCACGCACTTCCTGCACGCGCCCGTTGGCATCGGTGATGACCCAGTGACGCGTCATCAGCTTGGCGGGCAGTTTGCCCTCGTTGCGGATCGTGATCGTGTAGGAGAACACATAACGGCGCTCGCGCGGCTCGGATTGATCTTCCAGGTAGGCGGTCTCCACTTCAACGCTGATTTTGTGCCGGATGCTGGTCACGCGCCACCTGCTGGTCGGGCTCAACGCATGCGCACGGCCAGCACATCGCATGGCGCACCGTGCAGCACCGTGTCTTCGGTGCGATGAAGCAATATCGACAGGCCGTGGCGTTCCCGACAACCCAGCACGATCAGATCGCAGCCCTGCTCGCGCGCATGGCGCAGGATCTCGCTCTTGGCGCTGCCGGCCTCAACGGTGCCCGCTTCTGGCGGCAAGCCAAGCTGCTGCGCCAGGCTGCGGATCTGCCGGTGGGCGCGCGCGATCAATTGATCGTCGATCTGCATGACCGGTACCAGCGAGTCGCTCATCGGCTCGATCGGGACGAATTCGACCACATGCAGCAACTTGACCGAGGCACCGCTGCCGCGCGCGAGCTCACAGGCCCGCTCCGCGACGGCACGGCTGTCGTCGGTCAGATCGATGGCGGCCAGGATGCGGCGGTAGGCGGTCATGCAGCTGCAAGCTTAACGGATCGACGGCGCGGTCGCCCGCGCGGCGGCGTGCGCCAGGGCGCCAAAGCGCTCCGGCGCCAGCGTCTCGGCACGCGCGCCCGGATCGATGCCGAGCGATTGCATGGCTTCGGGCGGCAGATAGTGCCGCAGCGCGTTGCGGAGGGTCTTGCGCCGCTGGCCGAATGCGGCCATGACGATGGCTGCATACAGCGGCGAGTTCGCCCACGCGGGCGGCTCGGGCGCCACCACCAGCCGAACCACCGCCGAGGTCACGCGAGGCGCGGGCCGGAAGGCACCGGCGCCGACTTCGAACAGCCGCGTGGCGCTCACGCGCGGTGCCAGCATCACGGTCAATCGCCCGTAGTCGCGGCTGCCGGGCGCCGCGACGATGCGATCCACGACTTCCTTTTGCAGCATGAAGTGCATATCGGCGATCGCCGCGGACGATTCGAGCAATCGAAACAGCAGCGGCGTCGAGATGTTATACGGCAGGTTGCCGATCACGCGCAGTCGCGCACCGCGAGCACTCGCCAGTGCCCGCCAATCGATCCCGAGCGCGTCGGTCCGATGCAGCACCCAGCGCGGCTCGCCGCCGAAGCGCGCCTGCAGACTCGCGGCCAGATCGCGATCGATCTCGACGGCATCGAGCTGCCCGGCCGCGGCCAGCAGTCCGGCGGTCAGTGCGCCGTGGCCTGGACCGATCTCGACCGCGGCTTCTCCGGGGCGCAATGCCACGGCGCTGACGATTCGGGCGATGACCGCCGGATCGTGCAGAAAATGCTGGCCAAACCGCTTGCGCGCGCGGCTGGTAGGCCGCGCCGCGGTCATGGTCGCCGCTCGGCCATGGCCGCAGCGAGCTCGATGGCGGCGATCAGACTGCCGGCGTCGGCGCGACCGCTGCCGGCCAGATCCAGAGCCGTGCCGTGATCGACCGAGGTGCGCACGATCGGCAGGCCGAGCGTGACATTGACCGCGTGGCCGAAGCCTGCGTGCTTGAGCACCGGCAATCCCTGATCGTGATACATGGCCAGCACCACATCGTAGGCGGCCAGGTGGCGCGGGACGAATATAGTATCGGCCGGGATCGGGCCGTCCACGGCGAGGCCGAGTGCGCGTGCCTGTGCGATCGCCGGGGCGATGATGCGCTGCTCCTCATCGCCCAGGTGGCCGTCCTCGCCCGCGTGCGGATTGAGACCGCAGACGCCGATGCGCGCCCGCGGCAGGCCCCAGTAGCGTGCCAGGTCCTCTGCCACGATCTTCAGCACCTGCAGCAGTCCCGGTGTATTGAGCGCATCACTCACCGCCCGCAGCGGCAGGTGCGTGGTGGCAAGCGCCACGCGCAGTTCGGCGGCCACCAGCATCATCACGGGCAGCGCCGCCTGCGTGCGCGCCGCGATGTATTCGGTGTGGCCCGTAAAGGCGAAGCCGGCCTCGATCAGCAGGCTCTTCTGCACCGGCGCGGTCACGAGCGCCGAGAATTCTCCGCTGCGGCAACCGTCCACGGCGCGATCGATCAGCGCCAGCACCGCGGCGCCGTTGGCGCGATCGAGCTGCCCCGGGACGCCCGGTACCGCCAATGGCTGATGCAGCACGCTGAGGGTGCCGCGGGCGGTTTCGACGCTGCCACCCAGCCGATAGTCGCACAGCTCAACCGCCACTCCGAGCAGTTGCGCCCGCTGACGCAGCAGCAGCCGATCGGCCAGGCATACCAGCGGCCAGCGGCGCGCCTGCGCGGCGGCCGCCAGGCACAGCTCGGGGCCGATACCGGCTGGTTCTCCCGCGGTCAGCGCGATCGGAGCAATCGGCCTCAGAGACGCAGCTCGACGTAGGACTCGTCCCGGATCTGCTGCAACCACAGCTCAGTAGCCTCTTCGACGCGACTGTCGCGCAGCGCCTCGAAGGCGCGTTCGCGCGCGGCATCGGCGGTGTTATCGAAATCCCGATGCCCAAGCATCTGCACGATGTGCCAGCCGTACTGCGTCCGGAACGGCTGGCTGATCTCATCGGGCTTGAGCGACTCGGCGGTCGCTGCAAATTCCGGTACGAACGAGTCGGGCTGCGTCCAGCCCAGATCGCCGCCATTGACCGCGGAACTGGCATCCTGCGAGTTGGTCTTCGCCAGCACCGCGAAATCCTCCTTGCCGGAGAGGATCTGATCGCGCATGTGGGACAGCTTCTGACGCACCGTGGCGTCGTCCTCGATCTCGGTCGTCTTGAGCAGGATATGCCGCAGATGCACCTGCTGGATGATCTGCGCGCCGCCGGCCACGCGCGTCTGGTTGAGCTTGACGATATGAAAGCCGCTGGGCGTCTGCAGCAACTCGCTGACATCACCGGGTTTCATGCGCGCGATGACATCGGCCAGGAAGGTCGGCAGTTCAGTGCCGCGGCGCCAGCCCAGTGAGCCACCGTCGAGCGCGGTCTCGCTGGCCGAATAGGTGATGGCGAGCTTGCCGAAGTCTTCGCCGCCGCGCGCGCGATCGTCGACCTCCTGCGCGTGCTTGCTGGCCGCGGCGAGCTGCGCCGGCGAGGCATCCTGCGCCACCGGGATCAGGATATGCGAAACGTTGTATTCATTGGCGGCCGAGGCAGTCTTCTTCTGATGCTCGAGGTACTGATCGAGTTCGTGCGGAGTTACGTTGATGCGCTGGATCACATCTCGAGAGCGCAGGATCTGCCGCGAAATCTCCCGCTTGAGCTCGATGCGGTATTCGGGGTAATCGATGCCGTCGGCCGCCAGCTTGGCCGGCAGCTGCTCGAGCGTGATGTTCTGCCGCTTGGCGATGTCGTCCATGGCAGCGTTGACCTGCTCGTCGGACACCTTGATGCCGGCGCGATCGGCGCGCTGCGCCTGGATCTCCTCGAGCACCAGCCGGTCGAGTACCTGCTGGCGCATGACATCGCCGCCGGGCAACGCGACATTCTGCGAACGCAACCGCAGGGTGATCTCGCGGGTCTGGGCGTCCAGTTCGCTCTCGAGCACCAGGCCGTCGTTGACCAGCGCCACCACGCGGTCGAGCAGCTGGCCGTCCTGCGAGAGCGCCTTGTGAGGTACATCGGCGCCAGCGGCGGTACTCGCATCGGCGGCCGCGGGGCTAGTCGAACTGCTCGAGCTGTCCGCAGGCTTATTGACGGTTTTCTTGGCGGCACTGACGGGGCCGGCCACACTCAGGGCCAGCAATCCCAGCAGCGCCAGGGAGAGGTACACGGCGCGCATTAAATGTTCATTCGCCTCAGTAACTTAAGCTCAGAAAAGGGGCTGCCGGGTGGCGGAGCTGGAGTATCCTCGAATCGATTGCTCAAGGAAAGATGTGACCTGGCTTCCGACACTCGAGAGGCCCGTGAGTTCCAGCTGGAATGAGACGCCGCTGCTCTGGGCGCCGTTACGCTCGCTGACCGAGCGCTGCCAGACCAGTCGCAGATTCCAGCAGTTGCCGCGGTACTGGAAACCGGCGAAATCCTCGATCGATCCGGGATGCACGGCCGGTGCGTCGAGTGTCGCGGCGGGATTGTCAAACAGCGAGTACACAGCCCGGGCGTAGAGGTCCCAGTGGCTCGCGACCGGCCACGCCATCGAGCCGTCGATCTGCGCCAGCTGTCCCGAGCGGTAGCGGTAGCTCAGATTCGCCACCTTCTGATTGCTGGCGTGATACTGCAGCGTGATCTGATCCTGCTCGATCGCCGACATGTTCG
>Ga0182024_10021388_pt1 | contig 11743 bp, 10 predicted proteins | sample P32metaG_FD_120480 | JGI IMG/M metagenome (GOLD analysis project Ga0182024, IMG submission 120480) | Permafrost microbial communities from Stordalen Mire, Sweden - P3-2 metaG (Illumina Assembly) | ecosystem: Environmental > Terrestrial > Soil > Wetlands > Permafrost | place: Sweden: Stordalen... | reverse complement strand
GGGTTGGCTTCGAACACAATCAGGTTGGTTCAAGTAATCGCGTATCGGCATTGAAGTGCGTCGCAGTAAACCCAGGACGTTAGAGTCTGTTTTGAAAATTAAAAAGAAACCGCAGATCTCTCCACTACGCTACGCTTCGGTCGAGATGACAAATTTGTCGCAAAGACATCGCCTGATTATCCAGTCGACGCACGGCCGTGAATGGCTCAACAACTTTGTCATCTCGACCGGAGCGTAGCCGGATTTCCTGCCACGCAGGACAGGACGATAGGTATGGGGCTGCACTGAACGGAGGTTCGACGTCTGCGCGAACTCTATGGAACGCGGCCCTTCACCGTATTTGCCGAGGGACCGACGAAGGCCCATGGCGACCCGACGGAAAAAAACAAAGACATCCAGGTTTACACAGCGCAGGACATCCGCTACACGACTTCGCAATCCGGCTCGACGCTCTATGCCACGGCACTTGGCTGGCCGACCGGCGGCGGCTTTACGTTGCACACGTTGTACTCCGGGAATCCTTATCTTTCCGAGCCGGTCTGTGGAGTTACGTTGCTTGGCACCGGGCAGCCCATTGCCTTCGAGCAACAACCGGACGGACTTCACCTCACTTTACCCAACGCCGCACCCGCCGGTCTTGCGAACGATATTGCTTACGTATTCGTTATGCCCAAGGTTTGCCCGGCTACTACCCAGGCCAGATAAGGCTAAGTTTGTCGGCCAACTTACATCGTCAAAACGACACGGAACTGTGCTTTGCCACTCATCATTCGGGCGTACGCTTCGGCCACTCTTTCCAGGGGATAGGTTTCAATCATGGGACGCACGCCGCTTAGTTCGGCGAAGCTCAGCGTGTCGTCTGAATCGGCCGGTGTTCCCGCAGCCCAGCCCTGCATTGCCTTGCTTCCATCGATGAGCTGCACGGGCGCGACCTCCATGGGATCGAATGTCACACCGACAACGAGGAGCTTGCCGTTCGGTCCCAGACCACCGATCAACTCGGACGTTGCTTTCGAACTCGGAGCCGTGGCCAGGATTACCTTGGCGCCGCCCAGCTTTTGCAATTCATCTGCCGGGTGGGTCGCTTTGCCGTCGATATACACCCTCGCTCCGAGTTGCTTTGCGAGCGTCGCGCTCTCAGGCCCGCGCCCGACAGCGGCCACCCGATAGCCAAACTTATTGGCGAATTGAATGCCGAGGTGACCGAGGCCGCCGATACCCTGCACCGCCGCAAGGTCACCGGGGAACGCACCACTGTGCCGCAGGGAGTTGAAGGTGGCAATCCCAGCGCAGAGCAACGGTGCTGCGTCGACGTCGCTGAGACTGTCCGGTATCGCCACGAGTGCTTCCACGGGAGCCACCATGTATTGCTGGTATCCGCCGTCATAGCTGATGCCGGTAATTTTCAGATTCCGGCAATTGCGAAAATCTCCGCGCCGGCATTCGCGACACGTGCCGTCCTGGCCGCCGTGCCAGCCGACACCAACACGCTGCCCCTTCTTCCACGCGGAAACACCGGGACCCAGCTCATCGATGATGCCCGCGACTTCGTGTCCCGGAACGCGGGGGTACCGAATTGAGGGCCAATAGCCTTCTTTCGTGAGCACGTCGCTGTGGCAGACACCACAGGCCTGCACCTTGATCCGCACATGTCCTACGCCCGGCATAGGAATTTCGCGCTCGACGATTTGGAAATCTGATCCGGGATTGGAGACTAGCGCCACCTTCATGGTTGCTACTGCGACTGCTGTCGTTGCCATAGATCCTCCTGTTCCTGCCATATTTAGTCCCTTCGCTTATCCAATGTGATTGGCGGCGATGGAGCGATGACATCATAGGTGTGAAGTCGAATCTATTAGACGATGGTGTCGGTCGATACCTAGGTATTGGTGGGCGCGAGATGCGCTGTTCGCACACTCCACGCCTGAACCGCGAGATTCACATTCCGTTTTCGTGGAAATAGCGGGGCGGTTTTTGTGTGGCGGACGAATTACTTGCCGGCTGGTGCGTTCGTACGCGGAGCACGTCCGAGGCGGAGTTTCGCGGCTATTTTAACCAAGTCGGCGAGAGAGTCAGCCTTCATCTTTTGCGTCACCTTTCCCCGGTGTGCCTTCACCGTGATCTCGCTGATGCCGAGCTGGTTACCGACCTGCTTATTCGGCATGCCGGAGACGACCAATGCCATGACTTCCTGTTCGCGCTGGGTGAGCGACGCGTAACATTCTTTTAGGTCATGCATCTCCGCTTCGCGCCCAAGGGCGACGCGACTGCGCTGGATGGCCTGCCGGATGGCGGTCAAGAGCACGTCGTCACCGAATGGCTTGGTGAGGAACTCGACAGCCACCGCCTTCATGGCCTGGACAGTCATCGGTATGTCGCCGTAGCCGGTGATGAAGATGATCCAAGCTGCCTGGTCGATGGCCAACCGCAGCCACCGTTTTATTCAATACAGCAGGCTGTGCCGGTCGTATGGACTTACGGGGTTGCGAAAGAGTATCCCTTGTTTCCCGGCGACTCAAATGGGAGTGTGAACGCAATCAATAACGTAGGCCAGGCAACGGGCTCGACAGGGAGTTGCGTGGCCAATCCGGGTGCTCACGTCGTGCTTTGGCGAGACGGCAAGGTGATCAATCTTGGGGGTCTGGGTGGAGTTTCGGGCAATTCCTCCGCCATCAACGACCTGGGTGAAGTAACCGGTCTATCGGATCTTGCTGGTGATCAAACCAGCCATGCCTTCCTTTGGAAAAATGGCGTGATGCGCGACCTGGGTACTCTCCCCGGTGATTATTCGAGTTCCGGAAGTTCGATCAACAACTTAAGTCAAATCGTGGGCCAATCGTGCGACATAAACCCTAACTGCCGCGGCTTTCTCTGGCAGAACGGCAAGATGGTGGATCTCAGCACTCTGCTCCCCACAAACTCGCCGCTATCCCTATACGATCCAGTCACGATCGACGACCTGGGTGTGATCGGTGGCTTCGCATTCGATAGCAGCGCTCAAACCAACCCCGCGTTTCTGGCGATTCCCAAGTATCTCGACACCGGCAAAGAAGAATTGGCGCCCCAGGTGGACGCCGCTCCGATGGTCTCGACGCCAGAAAGTATGCGCAAGTTGATGCAGCAAAGGAGAGGGCACCTTGGCGCTCGGGTCGCCCAGCCGCATTGATTAGTAGTTTCGTGTCGACGCATTTCGCTCTGACTCAGGCCACTCGTAATCCCGGTGAATGCGAACGGAACCACCCCACTCAAGCCAAACAAGGCTTGAATGGGCCACCCAGCTGAGGGCCGGGGAGCGGCCCCGGGAGGGGTGCGTCCCTGCTATTCTTTGGGGTCCGAGTTACGGCCGAAGTTATTGGTTAGATAATCCACGATCGTATGGAATTGGTCGTCGGTTGCGGAGGCTCCGTGCTGCGCCATTCTTTGCACAGTGCCGGTCCACTCGTCTCTCGTCCGGCGATGGGTGGTAATTAGATCGACGGAGTGGCAGCTGTTACAGACGGTCTGCACCAGTTCCCTGCCCTTGGCGTCCGGCAGTTGTGTTTGCACATGCACCGTGCTCGGGATCGCCGCTTGGCCACCCAAGGCAAAGGCTATAAGGTTTTCACCGGCGGCGAGTGCGACATATTCCTTTCCGCTTTTCCCCGTGTAGACGATGGGGACCGCCAAAGCCGCCTGGTCTAGTTTGAAGGACCACAGCTCCTTTCCAGTTTTGGTTTCCAGAGCGCGCACATATTGGTCGAGGGTGCCGGTCATGAAGATAAGACCACCTGCGGTGGTGGTGGGACCTCCGCGAGAGCTGGGTGCTCCGGTGTTCAGCCCCGGCGGAATGCCGCTCATGGTGCCGTAAGGTATTTGCCAGGCAATGTCTCCGGTGTTTACGTCGACCGCCGTGAGCCGGCCCCACGGCGGAGCCCAGCAGGGCCAGCCATCGGCGGAAAAGGAGAACGCGGCAAAGGAGATGGCTGACTGCGCCGCGCTCGGCTGCGTGCTGTACAGGATCGGCGATTGATGGTCCGGATCAGCATAGGAAGGTGCAGGCTTTGCCTGAGGCTCGCTCTGGATGAAGTGCAGCGCGCCGGAATCCGTGGTGTTGATGATGTAATAGCCAAGCGTGGGATCGAAGGCTCCGCCCCACATCCAGGCTCCTCCCCAATGATCGGGAAATTGGAGAGTTCCGTTGGGAGAAGAAGGGGTGTAGGGGCCCTTGTTGGGTACTCCGCCGCGCTCGAGAAATTTCGCATACCACTCACGGCAGGCGGCCTCGTGTGCGGGAGTGATGTGGGCGAAGTCGTTTTCAGAAAAGCTTAGTCGCGATAGCGGTGGAGGCTTGAGGGGAAATGGCTGGGTCGGCGAATACCATTCACCGGGTGCGTCTCCAGCAGGTACGGGGCGGTCTTCGACACCATAGATCGGTTTTCCTGTCTCGCGATTGAGAATGAACAGTAGAGGATTTTTGGTGATGACGGCGATGGCGGGGATTTTCTTACCGTGCTGGACAACGTCAAATAACATGGGCGCGGCAGGCATGTCGTAATCCCAAAGATCATGATGGATTGCCTGGAAATACCACTTGAGCTTTCCGGTTTTCACGTCGACGGCGACCAGTGAATTTCCGAAAAGGTTGGCGCCCGGACGATCCACGCCATAGTGGTCATTGTTCACCGAGCCTACCGGCATGTAGAGAATTCCGCGCTGGGTGTCGATGGTAAAGAAGGACCATACGTTCCCTCCCGCCACGTCCCTCCAGGAGTCGCCGGCCCAGGTCTGGTGTCCGGTTTCTCCCGGGCGCGGGACGGTGTGAAAGGTCCACACCAGTTTGCCGGTGCGGATGTCCCAGGCGCGAACATCGCCGGCGGGGCCCTTGCGACCGGTTTCGTCATCGATGTGACTGCCGGTGATCACCAGGTCCTGATAAATCAAGGGAGCCGAGGTGAGGCCGTAGTGCATGCGGGTATACCCTCTCATCACTTCCGGGGTTTTCAGGTTGACGATGCCTTTGGCGCCGAATTCGTCGACCGGGGCTCCGGTTTTCGCATCCAGCGCATAGAGTTCGCCTTCTTCTGTGCCGAATAAGATCCGCGCAGGGCGCAGCCTGTCACCGGGCCAGTAGGCCACGCTGCGCATCGATGACAGGCCGGGGCCGCGATAAGGACAGTTCGACGCTGTGTAGTGCCAAAGCTGTTGGCCCGTTCCAGGGTCGAGGGCGGCGACGTGACAGAACGGCCAGGAGACGTACATGCGGCCGTTTACTACCAGGGGTACGGACTCGATCGTCCGGCTGCCGTTGGCATTGTCTTCGTCTTTCAAGCGGAACGTCCAGGCGGGCGCGAGCCTGGCGACGTTGTGCACGTCGATCTGCTTCAGCGGGGAATATCTCAGCGCCTGGGGATCGTGACCGACGTCTGGCCAGTCGGTTTGGGCGTGTGTGCGCAGCAGACATACAAAGATGGTGAGGAGGCCGAGGAGTCGTAACGGACCCTTCGTCCGGCGCAATGAAAACCTGGTCAACGATGGAAATACGGTTCGTTTCATTGTGCTCCGCGCTTGATAGAAAATCCGAATTGCCGAGTGTACCGCTTGGCACGGAACAAAGTCAGTCATCCAGCGAAAAGAAATGATCGTGAGCGTGTTTGGGCGCGAGGTGCTGCGTTTAGTTTGGGAGTTGCTTCAGCATGAAGTTCGCCATAATGTGGTTGGCTTCGATGGACTCGGGTAGAGACGGGTTGTACCAGAAGGCGTGAGGGAGCGCATCGAAGAGGACGAGACGCGCATCGACGCCGGCGCGCAGATAGGCGCGGTGGAGGTTCGCGGTTCCGCTGAGCAGGGCGTCTCGGCCGCTGGTAAGAAAGAGAGTCGGCGGCAGGCCGCGCAAATCTGCATAGATGGGTGATAGCACCGGATCTTTCGGATCGGCAGAGCCAACATAGTAGGGGTCGTGAACGCCGCCGTCGGGTGGATCAAGATGGCCGGCGAATCCCTGAAGGGTGTAGAGCGCCTGGGAATCGGCCACCTGGGCGAAGCTGTCGAGGGTGCTGAAGATGCCAAGGCCTGCGGGCAGGGGGAGGCCGAGCGATTTGAGTTTCACCGCGACTTCGGCGGTGAGCACCGCCCCCGCGGACGTTCCGTAGAGAACGATATGGCTGGGTTTGTAGGTCTTGAGCAGTTCGCGGTAGACGGCGACCGCGTCGTCAACTGCGGCGGGAAATGGATGCTCTGGAGCGAGGCGGTAGAGCACTGCGATGACTTTGATTCCGGTGTAGCCGGCGATGGGGATGGTTTCGGTGAACGAGCCGGAGTCGGAGTTGAAGCCGCCTCCGTGCAGGTTGAGGAGAACCTTGTCGCGGCTATTGTTGGATAAGTTGGATGGAGTCACGATGCGAACCGGGACACCAGCGAGGGTTGACTCGGTGATGGTGTTGGGGCACAGCTTCGTCCAGGCGGCCTTCGCGCGCTCGGCCCACGCGTCCGTTTGCGCTCTGCGGTGTTCGAGAGACTCCGGAGGACTTTGATCGGGGGTTCTTCGGATGAGAGAGTTGCGGGCTTCCGGGCTGAGGTCGGGCGGGACGGGGACGACGCGTGTGACGTAAGCGGTGCCCTGCGCGTCGATGTAGCTGGTGTCGCGCGTGGCTGCTGTGGCGGCGGAGGTGGGCTGCGGGAGGGATTGAGCACCGAGCTCAGTGGAGATCGCCAGAAGAAGGAGAGCGATGCGGCGAAGCGTGATAGGCATGAAGCGGGCTCCTGCGTGGGGTCGAACAATTCTAGCGTCAATGCAGGAAAGATTGGGGAGAGGTCCGATGGGGTGCGGTCGGCGGTGGAATGCGCCGAAGAGCATGCCTCAGGGCCGGGCCTATTCGTTCTGCCGGGTTTAGGTATGGGCTAAAGAGGCTGCGGAAAAACGGACCTTGCTAGGTACTTTTGCTGTTGTAGGGAGATTGTTAGTAAAGAGGTATGCGCGGTGAAGACGAGAAGCAGAGTGGGATGTTCAGCTATGTGACGTTAGAGCAGCGGGTGCCGTTGGAGCATCCACTGCATAAGATTCGGGTGATGTTGGATAGAGCGCTTGAGCGGCTGGATATTGATTTTGAGCTGCTGTATTCGAGCAAGGGTCGTCCATCGATAGCACCGGAGCGTCTGATGCGCGGTCTGTTGCTGCAGATACTGTACTCGGTACGTTCTGAGCGTCAGTTGATGGAGCAGTTGGACTACAACCTTCTGTTCCGGTGGTTTGTGGGTTTGGAGATGGACGACCGAGTATGGGACGTGACGGTATTTACCAAGAACCGTGAGCGGTTGATAGGTGGGGAGGTGAGCCAGCGTTTGCTGAGCACGATACTGGAGCAGGCGCGGGAGCACAAGTTGCTCAGTGAGGAGCACTTTACGGTGGATGGGACGTTGATTCAGGCCTGGGCAGCGGCGCGGAGCTTCCAGCCGAAGGAGGATGTACCGAAGCCTGGTGGGGGATCCGGGTCGGGAGGCGCAGTGTTGTTGCGGGACAAGGTGGAGTCGAAGACGGATGGGGATGCCCGGCTGTACAAGAAGGCCACAGCGGATAAGAGCGTTCCCAGCTATCTTGGTCACGCGCTGATGGAGAATCGCAACGGTCTGGTGGTGGCGGCGGAGGTGAGCCAATCGGCCACCAACGCGGAGCGCGAGGCGGCTCTGAGTATGCTGGACGACGTGTGGTGCAGGGACCAAGCACGCAACCCGGAGTATCAGACCACGCTGGAGCCGATAAACAGTATCAAGACCAGCAGTTTATTGAGGGCCTACGCGCACGTCAGGTGGCCCCGCATATCGCCGAGTATGAGAGCGGCAACAACCTGGGCAAGAACAGTCTCACGGCCGAGGAGAGAGCCGACCAGCGCCGCTCCATCAGCCAGCGGAAGCGGAAACTAATCGAACGTGTTTTTGGTTGGGCCAAGCTGGACCGGCCACTTCGTCAGGTAAAGCTACGCGGACTGAAGCGTGTCGATTGGTTCTACCGGTTGGCCATCACGGCCTATAACTTGGTACGCATGAGGAGGCTGATTCCCGACTCGGTGTAGGCCTGAGCAGACGTGTCTCTACAGTCGGGAAATCCCTCCCTGTAGAGCCAAAATCAGACAAAAAACGAGTATCTGGGCCCAATGCGACCTTAAAAAAACGCTTCCCAGTGAACTCAGATCAAAATCACTCCATTTTTCCGCAGCCTGTGAAGCCGTGTTCCTCGTTCGGAGTTTTTCCGCAACCTGTGAAGCCCGTACCTTTCATCATTTTAGGCCGGACTCGATTGGCCTTTGCTAGGAGGATCCCAGGTCTCAAAGGCGAGACCTGGGGCACCCTTCGCGTTTCCAGTCTGAAGAGGTGTGGGGAGACGTTTTTTCCGTAGCAGTTAGGGCCATAAATTTGTTCTGTAGGTGTTTAGGCCGGCGTTTCGTATGAGAGGGTTGGCAAAACAGCGGTGGACACTGTGGCGGTTGGTCGGGGTATGATCGTGCTCGGCCTGTGTATGAAAGCATCCGCGTCGCCGGCAGATCGTGTCTTTCGCTTCGGGCAGTTCCATTTGTCGGAGCGTGAGGGTGAGCTGACCAGGAACGGCGTGCGCATCAAGTTGCAGGAGCAACCGTTTCGGGTTCTCGTCGAGCTGCTGGCAAACGCAGGCAGAATGGTGACCAGGGAGGAGTTGCAGCAAAAGCTGTGGCCGGCGGACACCTTTGTTAACTTCGATGTGGGTCTGAACACCGCCGTCCGGAAGATTCGCCAGGCGCTGGGCGATGACGCCGGCAATCCTCGCCATATCGAAACGACGTCAAAACGGGGTTACCGGTTTCTTACGCCGGTTTCTGAAATCACCAGCGCGCCAGAGCCCGCCGAAGAGCAGATGTCTCGACCGCTCCCAGCCAGCACAAATGGGTTCGCGCACCCCGAACCGCCGCCCAGCCAACCTGGCCCCGTGACCCCACGGAGTTACCTGCGCTACTTCGCGTTGGCCGCCTTCAGCGTCGTCGTCAGTTCTTGCCCTCGACCGCGACTTCCGCAACCGTCTCATCGATCCGCTGCCTGAACAGCTTCCACACTCCGTGCCGGTCGGAGAGAAACAAAATCGACTTGCTGTCGGGGAGCCAGGAGGCGGGTTGATTTGCGTTCTCGTCCAGAGTCAGGCGGCGAGGCGTGGTCATGCGGTGCGTACTCCGGTCCAGCTCGCTCAAGAAAACCTGGGGCAGGGTGTTTCCTCGCCATAAGAACAGGCGCTTTCCATCCGCGGTGACGCTAAGTCCTCCGATCCATCCCAATCCGTTGCTGACCGGTACCGGATCGCCTTCTGCCTTTCCACTGCCTGCATCGATCCGTATGGCGTGCACTCCATAGTCGCCGCGCGGATTTTTCGTGTCCGCGCGCAGGGCAAAAAGGATCCGTCCATCGCGCGTCCAGCAAAGGTCTGCTGGGGCAAGACGGCGATCGCGCAAGATAAGCTGCGATGGTCCACCGGTCAGAGAACGGGTCAGCAACCAGGATTCATCCCCGGATCGAGTGTGAGCGAGAACTTTGTGGTGTTCGATATAGGCAACCCGGCGGCTGTCGGGGGCCCAGCTGACCGCCGTTACCTCGGTGCCCACGGACTGGGAGTCATTTGCAACCGTATTGGCTACAAACCTACGCGGATTCTGACCATCGGATGCTGCCAGCCATAACTCGCCAACGATGTGGAATATCGCATTCCCCCGCAAACCGTACAACGCTCCCGGAGAACGATGGAAGAAAGCGATCAGCGATCCATCAGGCGAGACCACACCATCCTCGCCCTCGATCGCTGTGGCAGTGCCATGGCGAACTCAGCCTCGTTCCTCGCTGGCCGGAGAGAGACGCATTACTGCCAATCCTGTAGAGGCACCCATTCGCGCGGCAGTCGTTTCCCCGGATGGCAAGTACCTGGCTTACTCGGATCCGACGGGAACCTATTTGCGGCAGATCGAAAATGGCGAGACGCGTCCCTTGCCGTTGCCCAAAGACTTTAAAGCTTCGCCCAGCAGCTGGTTTCCGGACAGTACTCATCTTCTGGTGACGTCACGCGACAGATCGGAAGAGAAAGCCGCGGTCTGGAAGGTCTCCATCCTGAGCGGCCCTCCGCAACTGATCATCGACGATAGTCGCCACCATCCCGCGCCTCAGCGCGGACGGTTCCGAGATCTTGTTTGCGGATGTGGCCGGGACCGATGACCCTTCGATCCCAGTTCGCCTCATGGGCGTGCCGTTGGCCGGAGGCGGGCCGCGGCAGATCCTTGAGGATACTGGGATCGACGGTTTCTCTTGCGCGCGGGCGCCGGCTGCGGTTTGTGTTTACAACAAGGTGGCGGGCAAGACCACCACCTTCATCGCGTTTGACACGCAGAAGGGCCGGGGCCGCGAGGTTGCCAGATTTGACGGTTGGCCTAGTTGGGCTCTCTCGCCCGACGGCTCCCAGCTTGCGGTGGTGACCGACGGCCATCAAGGCCGGCTGCAATTTATCTCTCTGATGACGGGAGCGACCCGGGATGTGGTGGTTAAGGATTGGCCGGTGATGAGGGGAGCCTATTGGAAGGCCGACGGGCGCGGTCTGCTGATGGGCAGCTTCACGCCGCGAGGCACCTCGGTCATCCTCGACGTTGACCTGGACGGAAAAGCGCACGTGATTTTGGAAAGCGATCCGCATGAGCAGTTCTATTGGGCAATCCCCTCCCCTGATGGGCGCTATGTAGCGTTGAATGTGGTCACCGGAGAGGACAACGTCTGGATGGTCGAAAACTTTTGAGTGAGAATGTCGCACCAACTGGGCATGACCTCCACGCATAGCGGTGGGGATCATGCCCGAAGCGGGGCTGCATAGATGCCTCACGGCTGAACGGTCACTTCCCCCAGCATTCCCAGGTTGTCGTGCAGTACGCACTTGTACTGGAAGACCCCGGCTTTGGTAAACGTCACCCGGAAGCGAGTGACGCCGGCAGGGGTTTGCGCCAGGCCGACCCGGTCTTGCGGAGAAGCACTGATGAAGCCCGAATGCACAATATCGCTGGGCGAGCTGATGGTGGCGTGACGCGCACCGTCCGGGTCCACGGTCACATTCGCGGACGGCGGCATCGTGTTTGCAGGCTCGGCTCCGAAGGTAATGGTGTGCGGAGTGACTGGGTCTGAGTTTGTCCACTCCACCGTTTCCCCTACATGAACGACCTCGTCGGGGTGCATGAAACGCATCACGGACACTGTATTGGAACCGCCGCCAGTCGCGACTATCTCGCCTTTACCGGCGGAAACACTCAGGGCCGAGCTGTCATCCTCGGGATGCATGGCGTGTTCGCTTGAGGAAGCCAAGCCCTTTTTCGCATCCGCCGCCAGATCGTCATAGAAGTCCTGATAGTGAGGAAGCGGTACGGACCAATCGAGAACGTGAACGACCGAAGTCATATTGGCGTGGACGAGGCAGACAAGCTTGTAATTTCCAGGCTTTGGAAAGGTCACCGAATAGCCCTGTCCGTTAGCGAGCACGCCGCTATTCACGCAGCCCGATCCATCTTCATTCGCACCGCTGGGCGCATTGCCGGGACAGCCTACCGTGTAAGGGGGCCGCACCTGTCCTGCGGTGAGGAAAGTGACCGTATGCGGTTCGTCCGTGGCCACGGTCCACTCGATGGAGTCGCCGGTGTGAATCCAAATCTCATTGGGAAGATAAGCGAGGACCTGGATTGCTTTGTCCTCAGTCTGGACCCCGACTTGCACCTTCCAGGCTTGC
>Ga0182024_10021387_pt1 | contig 11744 bp, 11 predicted proteins | sample P32metaG_FD_120480 | JGI IMG/M metagenome (GOLD analysis project Ga0182024, IMG submission 120480) | Permafrost microbial communities from Stordalen Mire, Sweden - P3-2 metaG (Illumina Assembly) | ecosystem: Environmental > Terrestrial > Soil > Wetlands > Permafrost | place: Sweden: Stordalen... | reverse complement strand
TCTTCGGTCGGCATCGCGTACCGCAGTTGCCGGATCTGATTGAGGTCGAACGGAACGTCGGCCCAGTCCGCGGCGATCAAGACGGAACCGTGCGCAGCGGCGGCGTGGCGAATGCCGATTTCGTAGTAGACATTGACATTCGATATGCTAATGTCGGCAATCACCAGGTCACACAGCGCGAGCCTCTGCAACATTTCCTGGATGATCATGCCGCCGAGGTCGAAGTCCGCGCGCACAGCGTCGTAGCCGAGCGCCTCGATCGCGGGCTGCAGCGCCGCCGACCAGAGATGATCGAAGTTGATCCGCGCCGGGGCGCCTGTGCCGGGGCGAGCCAAGGTGTCCTTCGTACCGTACGGCATGATGACAAAGCAAATCGCGCGCGGCATGGAGCTTCTCGAACCCCCGATCACGTCCGGTGCGCCGGCTGAAGGACCCGTCGTCCGACTTCCCGAGTAACGGCCGCGACCCCTATTCGCCGGCGGCGACCCCGCGTTCGTATTGGCCGACTACTTCGACTACATCGGCGGAACCAGTACGGGCGCGATTCTCGCCACCTCGCTCTCACTGGGCCTATCCGTCGCGGCTCTGCGCAACTTCTATCTCGAGGGCGGAAGTGCGATGTTCACGCGCGCGTCGCTCGTGAAGCAGTTCTACTACCGGAACGCGGAGACGCGTTTCGTCGCGAAGCTACAGCGAGAGCTCAAGAACGAGAAGGGCGAGTATTTCCTGCTCGGGTCGGATGCGCTCCGTACCGACCGCGAGGTCGGCGATCTGATCGTTAAAAAAGACGAGGACGTCGCAGGGAGCGCGTTCGCTCCTAAGCGCTTCACCTACGTGCGGTACAACCCGATCATCAGCGAGGACGGTCTCCGCGATCTCGGTTTCGATACGATCCCGGCGAACCACGTGCAGCCGCTCGACTCGGCCGACCATATGCCGGAACTCATGGCCGTAGGTAAGATTTACGCGCGCCGAGTAGCGCTCTCACACTTCGGGCCGTTCGCTCCGACCGCGCACACGTGATGGAACGCCGGGCGATCCATTTCGGGCCGGACGCCGTGAAGGTGACGTTGGCGCCGGCCAAGATGTCGTGGAAGCCATCATCGGCCGCGTCGGCGGCGGTCCAGTGAGCGCCGAGCCGCTGGGGTCCAGCATGCGACTCGATATACCGAAAACCGGGTAGGCGGCAAAAGCAAGCAGGCGACACCGAAGGGGCGTCGCCTCAACCGTTGAACCCAGGGCGCTGGTCCAGCGCAGGAGCATTCCCGGATAGCTCAGTTGGTAGAGCAGCTGACTGTTAATCAGCGGGTCGTTGGTTCGAGTCCAACTCCGGGAGCCAGATTTACGAGGGAAATCGTCGCGGCGCGGCGGTTTTTCCGTTCGCGGGACGCGAGTGGCTCACATTTGGCCCACATTGCACTCGGCGACGTGGGTGCGGCGATGCACGCGCCGTCGTTCCGCTCCGCGCTATCCCACGATCCAATGTCGCGCCTCGTCCTTGTAGGTTTCGAGTTGTGCGAGCCGCTGGCGCTGCACGTCGCGGTCCATTTGCAGGCGCAAGCCCTTCGTCACCGTCAGGAAGTTCTTGAAGAAGGTGAAGCGGGTGAGCGGCTCCGCGGTTTTCTCGTCGATCAGGTCGCTGAAGCGGATGCGGGTTTGCAGGCCGTCGAGACCTTCCAGGCTTTCCGCCTCTACGATCTCGAACGGCGCGACCGAATAACGGCCGATCCGATCCGGAAGCCATCCGCGCGCGGCGACGTCCGCGTCCATCTTGCGCTGTATCGCCGGCGACCGAGGAAAGGGGGACGGCAGGCACACGACGGGATACAGGCGCGAGACGCCGGCGGCGTCGATTCCGGGGATGACCAGCCGGCCGTCGGCGAACTTTCGGAGGTTGCGATCGAGTTGCTGGAGTTTCGCGTACAGTATCTCGAACGCGGCGTCGATCGCGTCGGGCGCCAGGCTCTCTATCGTTTCGCGCGCCACGCGCCCGTGCCGCATCTCGAAGAAGACGAGCCGGTCGTCTTCGAGCACGAAGAAGTCCGACGAGAGCTTGTTCTCGTCGTCCCGCACCTCCGGGTGGAAGTACGAGCCGCTCCGGTCCGCGATGCGGCCCACGAGTGTACCGGCGTACTGCTCGTAAAACCGCCCCGCCACGGCACCGAACGTCTTCGCGGCGTCGTTCTTCGCCTTGTCGCTCTCGCCCGCGCGCGCCACGTTCGCGTCCATCGCGGCGTAGAAGACGCCTAGACCCAGCGCATTGTCGAGCGCCCGCGGATTGAGCAGATAGTATCGCTCGCCGAGCCGGACGAACGGGCGTTGCATGGCCATGAAGTGCCCGGTGTCCCGCAGTTTGGTGAACGGATCGTCCCCGAGCAGCGCGTCGATTTCGTCGGGGAGGTAGGAGCGATCGTCGAGCCACTTCAACAGCGGCGACGCGGGGTCGATGCCGTGCCGCTCAAGCGCGGGCACGCCGTTGACGCCGACGTCCGCGGGATCGAAGTGCGCGTGGAGAACCGCGACGCAACGCACGTAGTCCTCAAACGACATCCCTGTACCGTCCTCGATCAGTCGGCGCACATCGACGTCCGCGCCGGCGCCGCCCGCGTCGCTCCATTCGACGAACGACAGGTACCGGTCCGCGACGTTTACGAAACGGTCGCGGTGGCTGGTCGAAACCGCGAAGCCGCCGGCGACCGAATCTGGGTCGAGGTAGTACGTCTCCCTATCCGGGGCTCTGCGTTCGGCGAACGCATACAAGCCGAGCAACCGGAGAAAACTGATCGCCCGGGCCATCCCGGCGAAGTTGCGGTTGTAGACCGCGAAAAGCGAAAGGTTCGACAGCTCGGTCGTGCTCGTCAGGCGAAGGAAGCCGGCCTTAACGCTGTCCGTCAGAAGTTGCGGAAGCTCCGAATCGTCGCGGAGCGTTTCCGCCATCTCTTCCCAGAAGCGCGGTCCGTCCAGCGCACGATCCTCGGCGTTCGCGAGGTGAGACGCCAGCGTGATGATTTTCCGCAGGAAAGGGTCGATTGGTCTAGCCGCCGTCCCGGCGGCGACCAGATCTTCGACCGGCGGTTCGCCGGGATTGACGCCGACCGCCAGAAGCGTTTCGTTGAGAAGTCCCTCAGAACGGTAGTCTCGCATACGCTTCGCCCTCTAATCCCGTAGTTCGCCTGATAGATCGCGACATGCCCGCCTTTGTTCGCAGCGCATGACGTCGCCCGAAGCAGATGCTATCAAGTAGCGGGGCGGTCTAAAAAGGGGAGGCGCACCGATCACGCGATGTCGCCGTAACTCGGGCCGCCGGGTTCGAAGCTCGTGGGGATCTTCCATGGGATGAATCCTTCGTCGAGCCTGCGACACGTGGCTTTGACCAGCTCGTCCTTTTTCTCCGGCGGCAAGCGGAAGAGATCCAGCTCGGCCCGGAACAGGTCGAGAAAACCGGTCCGGAACGTCTTCGCCTTTTCGTGCGCTGCGCGGGCGGCCCTGACGCACAGGTCGTGCTCGATTCGCGCCTCGTTGAACCGGTCGATGCGGGCGAGGCGTTCCTCCAAGTCCGCGAAAAACGCGGTCCATCCGTTTCGAGAGATGCCGGCACTGTCCCAGGGCACCGACCGGGGCTCGACGTCCACGAGCATCGGACCCGATCTGTCGAAATGCTGCACGTACCGCAGCGCGTGCGAAACGCGAACGCCCGGCAGCCGTACCACCATCCCGAAGACGCCGTACAGCATGATCGTGACGTACGCGCCGTCAGGCCCCGGATAGGCGGTGATCTCGTGGGTCGGTGGCCAAGACTCGCCGAACAGCGGCGAATCGGCGCGCAGCGGACGGACGTAGACGCCGTCTTCGTCGGGTACCCTATTCAGCAGCACCACGTCGCGCAGTTCGTCGCGAACGACGACGTCGTCCATGAACGCGGCGATGAAATGGAGCGCGGTTTTGACGAGGCCCGGTTCGATGTCGCGTGTCAGGCCGAGCGACACCGTAACATGCTCCCGTCCACCCGGCACCACCATGAGCGGCATCCACGGGCCGGGCCCGGACGCCGCTTTGGCCGCCTGCAATCGGCGGATCCACTTTTCGCTGCCTTCCGCGTGTAGAATGCGGCCCCGCTCGTCCTTTTCGACTACCTGCCTTCGGTCGACGACGCGTCCGTCCGCCTCCATTTTCAGCATGCGTCCGTCGTCCGCTGACGCAACGAACGATGTTCCCCGGTCGCCGCCCTGTTTCGGGACCATGAGCATTTGAGTCCACGGGGCGAACCAGGTACTCAGGACGTTGTCGGCGTGCGATGCCGCGTTGTTGTGCGCGCGGCACAATATGCGCGCTCGCAGACGCCCGCCCATCGCATGCGGAAGGGCGTGCTCCTCGCTATCCGGCGGCGAGGCGCAGTACAGACACGTCGCGGGATGCCGCCGGCGTTCCGTCACGAGATCGCGTACTTCTCCCATGCCTTCGGTAGTTCGCGGACTAGCCGCCGCCGCTCCCGCGTTTTTTGACCCAAACATCCGCACGGATGCGAGCGTCTACGACGCTGAGGTCGTCTGCCCGTACCCGCAATTTGCTGAGATAAGAGCGTTGGATGGGCGCGGTGTCAAGAGCATGTTGTTCCATCACCCTGCCGACCTGCTCAACGGGTCGCTGCAACCGGTTAAAGCGATGATGATCATTGAAGACGAAGGCGAGAAGGTCGCGGTCGCTCGACTTAGATCAGCGTCGCGACGAGGGCACTGCCGTTGAGTCCCGCATCACATCTTCAGCCCGAGCATTGCACCGTATCGGGGAACCGCGCCGCCTGCTGCTTGAGATCTTCCGCGTGTCGGCCATAGTCCAACACCAGCGCGTGCGCCTTTTGCAGCCGCGGCATCGCGACGAAACGCGCATACGCGGCGGCCCGATCCGCCTGCAACTGGAGATCCTTCGAATCGCCGATCGGCGACCCCGTGTTGCGGCTGTACGCGTTCGCGCGACGGGCGAACACCGACAGCAGGTTCCGCATCGCGCTCGGGCCGTTCAGCGCGACGTCTATGTTGCGCTGCGCCTCGTTCGCGAAGTACCGGAACGTCGAGTCGAGATAGGACACCTGGCTACGGTCGTAGCTGACGTTCGAGGCGATGTACGAAACCTGCGACTTCTGGTAGCACGTCATCGGCGAGACCTGCGCGGCCTGCTGCTCGCGCGACCAGTCCGACTGCATCTTCTCCCACGCGCTCGCGTACTTCGCCGCGATCGACGACGGCTCGTCGTCCGCGCGCGGAGGCGTCGGGAACGCGCGGCGCAGGTACGCGTCGGTGGACGCGATCGCGTTCGACTCGGACTGCAACTGGCGCGCGCCGTCGCGCACCTGCGCGGCGAGCGACTGCGTCACCTCGGCGGCGCCGGCGCGCCCGCGCAGCGAGGCCACCCGGCGCTGGAAGTCCTGGAACGAACCGGCCACCAGCGTCATCTCGTGCGGCGTGCCGTCCGAACCGAGCACGTCGAGCGTCAGGACGCCGCGGCCGATCCGGCCGGTCCACGTCGAGCCGCCGAAGGCGCCGAGGATTGGGAAGGCGAGGCTGACGTCCGCGCCCCGGCGGTTCCCGCTGAACGAGGCCTGCGTCGCGCGGGTCCGGGCGGCGTTCTGCGGATCGAGCGCGACGAGCTGCACCTGTCCTTGGAGGTGCCCCGACTCGTCGGCGGTCCAGGCAAGGTAGACCGCCGATCTGGCGTCTCCGCCAACGAACTGCTCCGCCCGGGCCACGCCGGTCGCCGCCGCGACGAACAGGAACAGCAAACCCAAGAAACGACCCAACCCGGCCATCGGTACGACCATTCTATGTCGACCAGGAAAACCGCCTCGTGAAGAGCGCAAGCCTAGCCGAGGTACCGCAGCACCTTTACGGTCAAGCGAGATTGACACACCGCAAGAAACGCGCGCTATGGTCGCCTCGGCGTATTGCGGACGGAATGGGAGACTTTAACGATTTGATCATCGCACCCGCCTAAGTATCGACACTGTACCCGAGGCTCCGTACGGAGTCGGCGCGAATAGCGACGCTACTGCGGTGGATCACCGGCGAGGTGCCGCTTCACCGTAAAGCAAGGAAAGCTAAGGCAACCCGCGTGCATTATCTGCAAGCCGACGGCACGCTGTCGGGGCGGAAACCCTACCGAGAAGTTCCGCAAAAGTTCATACTTCGGAAGCCGGCGGATCAGCGGTGCAACCGCTGCATGAACGAGCGGGGCTTCAGCGACGATCACATACCCCCACGCTCCTGCGGCAACGCGCGGAACGTGGCCTACCGTCGACTCTACGCGGACGAAATGTCCGCTCCCCAAGCGCAGATGCCGTCCGCAAACGGCATCAGGTACGCGACAGTCTGCGAGCGCTGCAACAACGGCCGCGGTCCCGACGACGCGGCCGCCGCCGAGTTCGTCGAGAGGGTGCGCGCAATCGAAAGATCGCCGGTTCATCTGTCCGGGGCGCTACGCGTCCCGGCTCGGGCGAACCAGATACTCCGCGCCGTATTGGGGTGGTTTCTCGCTGCACGGTTGGACGAGCGAGAATCGGCGACCGACGCGCTCCTTCGCGCGTATCTCGACGGAGACGTTCTCGACCAAAGGATCGTCGTTCATTTCTGGCCGTACAGCGGCGAAGAAACGATCATAGCGCGGGACTTCACCTCGTTCAACGTTTACGAAGGCACCGCAATCCGCGGGACGGCGAGCGTGATAAAGTTTCCGCCTATCGCGGTCATGCTCGTCCACGGCGAGCCCCTAGAACGGTTTCCCCGCCTCGACCTCCATTCGGGCGGCGCGAGGGCGTTCGAAGTCCTGCTGCCATGGGACAGGGCCACCGCCCCGGCCGCACACTGGCCCGAGCGTCCCGACGAAACGGGAAACGTCGTCATGGGCGGGGCCGAGTTCATCAACGCCGTGAGCAGCTTTTCCGGGTTCTTTGGCAAGGCGATGATGGACGAGCAACGACGGCGTGCCGCGACCGTACACGCGTCTCGCGGCATGAATAGACCCCAGCGGTATGCGTTCTTCACCGATGACGGCACGAAACGCGAACTCTACTTCGTTAGGTGACGCACGATCTGGAGCCATGACAAAGCTCCACCGCAACGCCCGAGCGGGCGACTTCGATCCTACGAGACTCTCGGAGAAAAGTGGTGAATCAACTCGGCGGCCCCTCACCAAGCATGTGGATCCCTGGCGCGAGCGCGCCCCGCGACGGTTCGTTCCGAACCGACCTGACGCATGAACTCGGTGGGCACGCACTCGTGGCGCATCACTTCGAGATAGGCGTCGAGTCGATCATCATCCGAGAAATGGCGCAGGTCGACGGGGACCTGCGTGTTCGCGGCGGGTGCGCCGTTGTTTGGTGGGACAGTCTGCGTCGCCCCAGCCCCGGAAATCTGGCGATCATGTCGGTCGCCGGGATGGTGGCGGAACTACTCGACGCTGGGCTGGACCCGCGCGAAGATCCGCTAGCCACCTTGCGTTCCAACTCCGAGTTCGCAGGAGACCTTGAAGATGCACTGCGATACCTCGGAGCACGGTTCAAGTGTACGACGAGGGACGAATGCGAAGCGTGGATCCCGAAGGCCGTAAACGAAGCGTACGCCATCGTCGAAAGGTGCCTCGAAGCGATACGCGCGGTCGTAGCGCAATACGAGCAGGAAGTCCGTGAAACCGGAACCGCGGACCTCATGATAGAGTGGAACGACGACCTCGTGAGTCGGCTGTTCTGACACGTCGGCGAACGCCGCGGCGACGCGATAAGTGACAACTACCCCGTTGGCCGCCGGCGCCCCGACCTAAAGCGTTTGGGTCGTCCTCGAAGAGCCGAGAAACGTCCGCAACGCGTAGCATAGAACTCATATTGCTGCATGATGCGGAACGTCTCCAACTGTACCAGGACGTCGTCGTGGACGAATTCGGACGCGCGGTCGAACAGATGGCGGAGCACGACGCGGAGGTCGTGTCGCACATGCTGGCGATGCCGCAGCCGTACTGCGAGGAGTGCGGTCAGCGCAGCGTCTTGATCGCGCTCTCGGTGACCGACCCCGACGACCCGTGGCACCATTCTGAGTGATGCTGCGAAACGAGCCACGCGCCTACACGAACAGCCGCGCTCGGCGACGCTCCCGCGCTACTGCCGCCTTGACTAGAGGGAGAAAGACGCGATGATCGTGGCAGAGTCGGCAATCATCCGTATCGCGCCGTCCGACCTCGTCCACCTATACATCGACTGCGCGCGATGCTTCGTGCAGAAGGTGCGCCACGGCGTGCGCCGGCCGGGCGTCTTCCTGGATGTCTATAACGTAGCCGATCGCGCGATGAAGACCGCCTTCGCCGACGCGTCCTCCGAGCCGATCAACCTCGGCGTCGGTCCGCGCTTCCGAGTCGTAGCGCAGGGCTTTTGGGTCGCCTCGGCGCCGATTCCGTTTCCCGCCACGGAATTGCCTTGCGGTTCGAGGGCTCGATCGACGCTCTGGTCCGCACGACGGACGACGAACTGTTTCTCGTCGACTACAAGACGACGAAAGCGTCGGACGGCCTGAAAAGATACAGGCGTCAGTTGGCGGCATACTGCTTCGCGCTCGAAAACCCGTGGGATGCGCGCACGATGCGATACATCATCGACGGATTCGCGCTATTGGTGTACCACCCGCATAAGTTCGCGTACCGCGAAAGCGGTGTCGCAGGGCTGTACGGTCCGGCTGAATGGATCGAGTTGCCGAGACGGGACGATCTCTTTCTGTCCTTCCTCGACGATGTCGCGTCCCTACTCGCGCAACCACAGCTTCCCGCGCCGGGCGCTGGATGCGCGTACTGCGTATATCGGGCATCTGAATTGATCCGAGGACCCATGGCCTAGAGTTCCAACCGGGGACACGTCCCGGCCGGCCGTCGACACCATCTGGTTGGACATCGCCGCGCCGGCATCAGACGAAGGTCGCCCCGCGCGAGCGCCTAACCGGGACTTCGACGCAGCGGGGGGGGCGCGCAAATGTATCTTTCCGGTCTGAAGATCGAGAACTTCCGGATATTCGGATCCGGCGCGCGCGCCCTGGACTTAGCGTTCGCGCGGGGCCTAACTGTCCTCGTCGGCCCGAACGACGGGGGAAAAACCGCCGTCGTCGACGCTATTCGCCTCGTCCTCGGGACCACGGCACGCGACTTCAACCGCATCGTCGAGGAAGACTTTCACTACGACGACGCGGGCCAAGCGACGTCGTTGCGGATTTCATGCCGATTCGATTTTCCAGACCCGAACGAAGCAGCGCTCTTTTTCGAGCACACTACGCCCGAAGAGCACGGGCCAGCCCTTCACCTTGTGCTCACCGCTCTCCATCAGCCCAAAGAGTCGAAGCGAACCGTTATCACGGACGTACGCAGCGGACCGGATGGCAATGGCCCGCGACCCGACGGGGCGATGCGCGGTCTCATCGCGACCACGTACCTGCGCGCCCTGCGGGATGCGCTGGACGAGTTGAGCGCCGGGCGAGGGTCGCGACTGTCGCAAATCCTTCACGCCCATCCAAAGTACCAGGAGCAAAAGCAGCCGGACTTCAAGGCCGAAGACATCGTCGATGGCACCGTGAAGGTTCCCGAGACGCTGGTCGGCATCATGCGGCTCGCTGAGCACGCGATAGAAGAGAATCAAGCGGTGCGGTGGACGCGCGACCGGCTAAACGATGACTACCTCGATCGTCTGTCGTTGAGGAACGATCCCATCAAGGGATCGGTCGGAATCACCCGGGCCGCGGAACTCCGCGACATCCTCGAAAAACTGGACCTGTGGATCTCGTCCATCGGTGGCAAATCGGTCCGCCTAAGACGCGGGCTCGGGACCAACAACATCCTCTACATGGCCTCAGAGATGTTGTTGGTCGGCGCGTCGGGGGACGACGGGCTACCGCTGCTGCTCATCGAGGAGCCTGAGGCGCACTTGCATCCGCAATTCCAATTGCTCGTCGGCGACTTCTTGCGCGAACAAAGCGAGCGATCGACGAGCGCCGCACCTCGGGAAGATGATCAGCCCCCGCCACTTCAAGTGATCGTCACAACGCACAGTCCCACGCTCGCGTCGCAAGTCGATCTCGCTCAGATCGTCGTCATCGCGGAAGGCCGAGCGTTCCCGCTCAAGTCCGGGGAAACTCGCCTAGACGCAAGCGATTACCGTTTCCTCTTCCGCTTCCTTGACGCGACGAGGGCCAACCTGTTGTTTGCGCGAGGCGTGATAATCGTCGAGGGTGACGCGGAGAACCTGCTCATTCCGGTCGTCGCCAAACTCCTGGGCCTGCCACTAAACGAGTACGGCGTCTCGATCGTTAAGGTCGGAAGCACCGGCCTTTTTCGATACGCTCGGATCTTCCAGGCACCAGACGGGTCGCCGCGGGTGCCGGTCCGCGTCGCTTGCGTGGCGGATCTGGATCTCCCGTTCGATGCACCAGAGGAAAAGAAAAGTCGATACCGAGCCACGCGCCGTCGCAATGATGACGCCATTAGCGTGCACACCTTCGTGTCTCCGTTCACGACGTTGGAGTACGACATCGCGCAAGCCGGCTTCGCTAGGGAAGTGCACCTCGCGATCTCGTTGGCAAGGGAAGCTAAGCGAATCGGCGCGCCCGTCTCCGCCGAAGCACGAGCAACGATCACGGAGGCCGCGGCGGTCGAGTTCACCCGATGGGAAGGCGAATCCGCGAATGACCAGCACGCACTCGCGGCGCGGGTCTACGAGCCGATCAGCAACAAAAGGCGCCAGGCATCAAAGGCGGAGACGGCGCAAATGTTCGCCGAACTGCTCATCGAAGCTCGCGCAAGGGGCGAGTTGCCGCCCGAAATGCTTCGCGCGCGCCTCCCAGAGTATCTGGTCGACGCCATAGAATTCGCGACGTGGACGAACAAGGCAGCACCCCCACCGCCTCCGACCGATATTCCCGACGAGGACGAACCTGTGCCTGAAGCCCAGCCTTCGTCGTGACCGATCCGCATCGCGAACGCGTCGCGGCATTAGCGTCCGCCGAAGGCTGTTGCACAGACAAAGACGGAGTGCTGGACGTCTTAACGTCCGGCGGCTCATTCGACGTGCAGGCGTGCCCAGGCAGCGGGAAGACCACGACCGTAGCGGCCAAAGTAGTCGTGCTCCTCCATGATTGGCATCAGCGCGGAGGAATCTGTGTGTTGACGCATACCAACGTCGCGCGAGAGGAGATCCAAAAGAAGCTCCGCTCCTCACCGGTCGGTCGCGTCGCGTTGGAGAGCCCGCATTTCGTCGGTACGATACAGAAATTCGTGGATACGTTTCTCGCGATTCCGTTTCTGCGAGCGAAAGGGGCAACGACTGAACAGATTGATAATGACGCGTTCGAATCGGCAGCTGAAGACGAATATCAGCGTGGCGGCTACTACAATCTACGCGGTTGGTTGAAAAGCAAGACGCTGGCTGGCCAGCCTGAAAACACGCGCTACCGCATTCTCGAATACGGCTCGCGATCCGGTGAGTTGACATTCGACGGCAAGCCGACGGGGCTCAAGGATCCCGGTTCAAAGACCTTTCAAGAGATGACGGCGCTAAAACGCAGACTTTCGGAACGGGGCATATTTCGCCATGGTGATATGTACCATTTCGCGCACCGCTACCTCGACGAGTTCCCGTGGGCTCCCGCGGTCTTACGTCGCCGATTCTCTGTCCTTATCATCGACGAGGTGCAGGACATCAGCGCCCGCCAAGAGGCGTTGCTTGAACG
>Ga0182024_10021386_pt1 | contig 11744 bp, 7 predicted proteins | sample P32metaG_FD_120480 | JGI IMG/M metagenome (GOLD analysis project Ga0182024, IMG submission 120480) | Permafrost microbial communities from Stordalen Mire, Sweden - P3-2 metaG (Illumina Assembly) | ecosystem: Environmental > Terrestrial > Soil > Wetlands > Permafrost | place: Sweden: Stordalen... | reverse complement strand
TGGGCGGTGGACCTGCTTCCCTACCGGACGCTCCGTCAACAACTGCCGTTTGTGATGATCTCGCACGCGGCGTATCCCCAGGTTACCGACAAGCGGACTCCGGCGTCGCTGTCAAAGATGTGGATCACGGAGATACTGCGTAAGCGCATCGGTTACCGGAATCTGATTGTGTCGGACGATTTGGAGATGGGCGGGGTGCTTTCGGCGGCGCCGATTGGGGAGGTAGCGGTGGAGTTCATTCGGGCGGGCGGTGATCTGTGCCTGATCTGTCATCGGGAAGATTACATCGTCCAGGCTTACGAAGCGCTGATTAAAACAGTGGAACAGGATTCGAAGTTCGCACGGCGAGTTGCGGAGTCGGGAAAACGCGTATTGGCATTCAAGAAGAAGTCGGCAAAGACGCTGCGTCGAGTGACGGCCCCGTCGGATGCAATGGTTGGGAAGTTGTCGCGCCGGTTGTGGGAGTTTAGCGAGCAAGTACGTCTGGCGCCTTTTAGTAGGCGGGCGGACAAGCGGTCGCGCTCATGAGCGAGAAGGCGATGGTGGTGGCCGGAGTGATGAGTGGGACGTCGGCTGACGGGATTAATGTGGCGCTGGTGCGCATCGGTAAGGGCCGTGCTCTGGACTCGCAGGCAAGGGCGGCTGCGACTGCGACTGCCAGGGTGCGCGGGCGAGTCGCCCGCGGCCACGCAAGCTTTCTTCTGCTGGGCCACGCGGAATACTCTTATCCCCCCAAGGTCCGCGCTGCCGTTCTCGCCGCGATGGATGCGGATGGGGCTCGTGTGGCTGATCTTGCCCGGCTTAACTTTCTTTTGGGGGAGTTGTACGCCGATGCGGTGCTGGCCACGGAGCGGCGGTTTCGCGTGAAGGCTGAGCTTGTCGGGTGCCATGGGCAGACTCTGTACCATCAGGGCGAACCGCAGTCGTTTCTCGGACGAAAGGTGGCCGCGACCTGGCAGACGGGAGAGGCCGCCGTTATCGCGGCGCGGGTGGGCGTGGCTGTAGTTTCGGATTTTCGTCCGGCAGACATGGCAGTGGGTGGCAAGGGCGCGCCGCTCGTTCCTTACCTCGATTCCCTGCTGTTCCGCGATGCGAAGATCGGGCGCATTGTGCAGAACGTTGGAGGGATTGCAAATCTTACAGCGGTTCCGGCGGGCGCCCGCGCCGGCCACATGTTCGCCTTCGATACGGGGCCGGGAAATATGGTGATTGACGCGGCTACTGAAGCGCTGTTTGGCCGATCGTTTGATCGTGGTGGAAAAATTGCCGCATCCGGGATGGTGCTGGAGCCGGTTGTCGGGCAAATGATAAAGCGCAGGTTCTTTAGCGTGAAACCTCCGAAGACTGCGGGGCGCGAGGAATTTGGCCGCGAATTTGTGAGCGACTTCTTGCGCCGATGCGCGGGCTTTCGCAAGGAAGACGTGATCGCCACGGCCACAGCCCTGACGACGCGGTCGATCACCGACGCGGTACGGCGATTCGTAATTCAGAAGCCGGGCTCCAAGGACTCTTTTCGAGAAATGATTCTCTCTGGCGGGGGCGCCCGGAATGCCACGCTGGTCGCCATGTTGGCGGAAAGCCTTGCGCCGCTTGGAATTCAGTTGCGATTCTCGGACGAGTTCGGCTTGCCTTCGGAGGCTAAAGAAGCGGTGGCGTTCGCCGTGCTGGCTTATGAAACATGGAACCGGCGGCCGTCGAATGTGCCATCTGCCACAGGCGCAAAACGGGCTGCCGTGCTGGGAAAGATCTCGTATGCGTAGGGGCAAGACGTCGGATCTCAGACCTCGGACCCCAGACCTGAACGGCCGAGGTCCGAGGTCGAAGGTCCGACGTCGTTTCGCTGCCGGACTTTTCACGCTGCTCAGCCTTCTTGTGATCCTCCCGGTGCTCTCGTGTTCAGCCAGACCCGATGCCAACACACTGGTCATGATTATTGAGTCGAGCCCCACGAATCTTGATCCTCGCGTAGGGATCGACGCGCAGTCGGAACGGATTGACAATCTGATTTTCGACGATCTGTTGTCGCGCGGAGACGATCTGAACGTGGCTCCTGGGCTGGCGGAACGCTGGGAGATTCCCGATCCGCTCACTTACGTTTTTCATCTGCATCGGGGCGTTAAGTTTCATGACGGGCGTCCGCTGACCTCGCGCGATGTGAAGTGGACTTTTGACTCGCTGCTGCAGGGCAAGATTCGCAGTACCAAGGCGGCCGTCTACCGTTTCGTGGATCGGATCGATGCGCCCGACGATGCGACGGTGATCTTCCACATGAAGGAGCAGGACGCAACACTACTGTGGAATCTGTCGGACGGGGCGATGGGGATTGTTCCGAATGGCAGCGGGGATGAGATGACGCAGCATCCCATCGGGTCCGGCCCATTCCGGTTCGTGAGTGCTGAGACTGACCGGGAAGTGCTCGTCGAACGAAACGACGACTATTGGGGCGGAGCGGCCAAATTGGCGCGCGTGCGCTTTGCCGTAGTGCCCGACGCGACTACGCAGGCTCTCGAACTGCGCAAAGGCAGCGGCGATGTCGCCATCAACTCCCTTACACCCGACACCGTATTCACGCTGGCGCAAGATCCCAACCTTGAGGTCGAGCGTGCAGCCGGGACAAGACTGGCGTATCTGGGATTCAACCTGCGCGACCCAATCTTGAAAGATGAGCGGGTGCGGCAGGCGATTGCTTACGCACTCGACCGGCGGCCGATGATTGAATACCTGTGGCGCGGACAGGCGGAACCGGCGCGCAGCGTTCTGCCCCCGCAGAGCTGGGCATACAACGGGGGCGTGCCTGCCTACGATCACGACCTCGACAAAGCGAATCGCTTGCTTGATGTCGCGGGCTATCCGGCGGTCGATGGCGTGCGCTTCCACTTGACGATGAAGACCTCGACGGACGAGAACACACGTCTGATGGTGGCGGTTATGCAACAGCAGTTACGCGACGCTGGGATCGCCCTTGATATCCGCAGCTTCGAGTTCGCCACGTTTTTTTCCGACGTGCAGCACGGCGCGTTTCAGATGTACGGGCTGCGCTGGATCGGGGGCAACGAAGATCCTGACATTTTCGAATATGCGTTTGACTCGGCGAAATTCCCACCGAATGGGGCCAATCGCGGCTACTATTCGAATCCGAAAGTGGACGCTCTCATCGACAAGGCGCGTCGGGAGATCGATCCCAATGTGCGCAAGCCGTTGTATGCCGAGGTGCAGCGCATCCTGGCGGATGAGCTGCCTTACATCGATCTGTGGTACCTCGACAACGTTGTGGTGCATACCCGCAGGGTGCGAAATCTGAAGATGAATCCTGCGGGAAACTATGACTTCTTAAGGACAGCTGAGTTAGCCAATCCGTAGTTCTCCAGTCAAAACTTGTTTCACACCAAGACAGATCAGGAGCGAGAGTTAATCGGTAGGAGTAACAGCCGGTTAATTCTCGCGTGTTACCATCAACTTTTAGACTCGCCGGCGGGACGCCAGCGCTACTATGCGAATTCTTTTTATTGGCGACATCTTTGGACGGCCGGGGCGGAATATCGTCAAAGACCGGCTGCCGGGAATCGTCCGCGACCATGCCATCAACCTCATCATTGCGAATGGGGAGAATTCGGCGGCTGGCTTTGGAATTACTCCGGCGCTAGCGGAAGAACTCTTCGAGTTCAACATTGATGTGATTACCACGGGGAACCACGTTTGGGACAAGCGCGAGATCGTCGACTATTTTCAGATGGTCGAGGGCAATGGGCACGGCCCGGCGCGGCGCGTTTTGCGTCCAGCGAATTATCCTGCGGACATGCCTGGGTCGGGCTTGTATGAGGGGTTCAAGGGGAAAGTTCCGTATGCCGTGATCAACCTGCAGGGACGAGTGTTCATGGCCTCGAACGACGATCCTTTTCGAACCGCCGACCAGCTCCTGACAAAGATTCAGGCTAAGGTGATTCTGGTAGACATCCACGCCGAGGCTACATCGGAAAAGATTTCACTGGGATGGTATCTTGACGGGCGCGTCACTGCTGTAGTGGGCACGCACACGCATGTGCCGACGGCCGACGAGCGGGTTCTGCCTAATGGAACCGCTTATGTGACCGACGTGGGCATGACCGGGCCCTATGACGGCGTGATCGGCGTGAAGAAGGAACTGGTGGTGGGGAAGTTCCTGAACGGAATGCCGGTGCGGTTTGAGCCCGCGACGGGCGACGCGCGGCTGTGCGCTGTGGTGATCGATTGCGACGAGGATACTGGCAAGGCCCGCAAGATCGAGCGGCTAATGCTGTCGTAGAAACGTTGCTTGCAACGTCTTCTCCACCCGCGCGGGCAAGACGTAGCGAGCTACGCCTTTACGATTTACGAAAGTTTGCAAGGGTGGTGCGATCTTTCGTTCTGGGAATGGGGAGACCTCCGGGTGGCCTATTGAACCCGAAGGTACGAGGTCCTATTGGCCTGTCCTGTAGATGCGAAACTAAATTAGAATCACACGAAATGCGGCAGAAAACATTCCTCCTCGCAGTGCGACTGCTGGCGGTGGGACTTCTGGCGGCGACGCTGGGTTCGCCCGCATTCGCCGCCGGCGACGATCCCTCTCCCCCTCCAGTGATTTCCTGTGGGAACGGAATTCCGGGCGGGGTCAACTGCCTGGTTTCGAAGAAGGATCTAAAAAAGGCGCGCAACGTTTTCCACGAAGGGGTGAGACTCCAGGATCACCGGCAACTGGACGAGGCGCTCGCCAAGTTCGATACAGCTGCGCGGATGGCGCCGCAGGATGTGCCGTTTCTGATGGCTCGTGAAGTGGTGAAGGCACAACTTGTCTTCAACCATATCCAGCGCGGCAACCTGCTGCTGCTGGAAAATGCGCGAGCCCAGGCCGCTGCAGAATTTCGCGCCGCCCTCGATCTCGATTCGGAAAACCGGTACGCGCGGGAGCGCCTGGAGGAAGCGGGACGAGAATTGGCGCCTGTATTGCCGCGAGCCTTCAGTGTTCGCATGGCGGATTCCAGTGAAATCCACATTGTGCCCAGGGATGACCGGGCCACTTTCCATTACAGCGGAGACGTTCGCGGCCTGTTCGCCGAACTGTCCGCGGCTTATGGGGTGACGGCGCAGTTCGACGATTCGGTGCAGAGCCGGCAGGTACGATTCAATGTTGATGAGGTGGAATTCTTCACCGCGGTGAAGCTGGCGTGCCAGGTCAGCAAGACCATGTGGGCGGCCCTCGACACGCACCAGTTATTGATCGCCGCCGATAGCAAGGAGAATCACAAGCAATTCGACCGCATGTCGCTGCGAACCTTCATCCTGCCGCCGCATTCCACGCCGCAGGAGGCGACCGACCTGGTTACTACGATGAAGAGCGTACTCGAAGTGCCTTTCATCAGCGCCGGTCAGACCGCGGACACGGTGGAAGTGCGCGGGCCCGCGCCTATTCTCGAGGCGTGCTCCAAATTGATGGAACAGCTGAACCACCAGCGGCCGCAGGTCATGCTCGATGTTCGCGTGTTGCAGATCAGCCACCAGCTCACGCGCAACATTGGAGTACACATTCCCAATACGTTCAACATGTTTAACATTCCGGCGGTGGCGCTGCTGGGGCTGGCTGGGGGACAGAACATTCAGCAACTCGTCAACCAGTTAATCGCGTCGGGGGGCATCAACCAGGCTGGCAATACGGCTCTTTCCGGGCTTTTGGCGCAACTGGGAGGCCAGCAGAATTCCATCTTCAGCCAGCCGCTGGCCACGTTCGGAGGCGGGCTCACCTTTAGTGGCGTGAGTCTCGATCAGTTTGCCGCGAATCTTTCTGTCAACGAATCGTGGGTGCGCAGCCTGGAAAACATGAGTATGCGCGCCAGCCAGGGGAACGACGCCACCTTTCATCTGGGAGAGCGGTATCCGATTCAGAATGCGAGCTATGCGCCCATTTTTAACTCGCCGCAGATTGCGGCGGTTCTGGGGAATCAGACTTTTGTGCCGCCGTTCCCTTCCATCAGCTATGAAGATCTGGGGTTGAACGTGAAGGCGAAGCCGATCATCCACGGCGATGGCTCGGTCAGTCTAAGTGTTGCGTTGCAAGTACGCTCCCTTAACGGGCAATCGAACAACGGCATTCCGATTATCTCGAACCGGGAATACCAAGGCAGCATCACCTTAAACGATGGAGAGCCAGCCGTCGTGGCCGGGGAAATATCGCGAACCGATACGCTCTCCATGAGCGGGATCCCGGGGCTTGGTTTCATACCGCTTCTGAATCAGGCGATGGTGAACAATACCAAGGAATCGGATAGCGACGAACTGATGATCGTCATTACCCCGCACGTCCTGTCCAACATCAACCGGAGCGCTCCCGAGATTTGGCTGAGCATGAAATAGCAAGCGGCTTCCGCAGTCCGGCTTTCGGCGTCCGCCCTGCATTCAAATTTCGCCGCCCGTGATTTGTCCGGAAGCCGAACGCCGGAAGCCGGACGCCGATTTATCTTGCTTGCTTCGCGGCGAAATCAACCAGGCTCTTGTACACATCCGAAAGGTGCGGATCGAAGCTTCCGACCCTGCGTCCATTGATGAAGACTGTGGGCGTACCTGTAACATCGACCGACTTGCCCAGCGCCAGGGAGGCATCCACGCGAGCCTTGGTTTCCGGTTTGACAGCGCAGGCTGCGATGTCGGCGCCCTTTACGCCCGCTCCATCGGCGATGGCGGTGAGTTTCTCGCCGGCGTTCTCGGCGGTGATGTCAGACTGCGTCTCGTAAGTCTTGGAGATGAATTTCCAGAAGGCATCGTTCGAAGCACGGCCCACGCAGTCGGCATAAGCCGCGCCCTTGGCCGCCCAATTGTGCATTTCCAGGGGAAAATTCTGAAACACGAAGCGCGCGGTGGGTTCGGCGGCCACCAGCGCCTCGATGGTGGGCTGCGCCGTTTTGCAGGCTGGACATTGCAGGTCGCCGAACTCGACGATGGTGACGGGCGCGTCTTTGGGGCCGCGCTCCGGACCGGTGATTCCCTTGTCCAGCAACTGTTTTGCCGGATCAAACGGCCTGGCGCCGAAGGGAATAACTTCGCCGACGAGGGCGTGCAGGCCGTCGGGAGCGACGAAGAAGCGACTCAACTGCTGGCCCTGCGGACTGGCGAGAACCACGGTGACCTCTGCCAATCCGGCGACCGCTGAAGGTTTGATGCTGGAAATTTTCCAGGTTAAATCCGTCTCATAGCCAAACTGCTGATGCAGGAAAGAATCAACGGTGGCTTCCGAGGGGAGACTGCTATCAGCGGAGGCTGCGGACTTTTCTGCTGGCTTGGCGGGAGATGATTTCGCCGCGGTGGTCTGCGCCGCGGCCATTGTGCCGACCAGCAGAAGAATACAAATCGAGTTCAGAAAACTGCGCATGGGTTCCTTTCGAGTACAACGATTGTGTTGCTTTAGGAAAGCGATCTATCAGAATACTTCAAAGTAAGCACTTCAGGCTTCACACCTGGCGGCAATCGGCAGGCGGCGTCCGTAGCCGAAGGCCTTGGAAGAAATCTTGAGACCGGGTGCAGCTTGTTGACGCTTGTATTCGGCGCGATCGACCATGCGGATGACGCGACGCACTACTTCAACGTCGAGTCCGCGATCTGCTGCAATGCGCTCGGCCGGGTGCGAATCTTCCACGTAATCTTCGAGAACCGCGTCGAGAACTTCGTAGGGCGGCAACGAGTCGCTGTCTTTCTGGTCGGGCCGCAACTCCGCCGAGGGCGGCTTCTCCAGCGTGGTCTGCGGGATTACGGGGCGTCGCGAATTCACATATTCGCTGAGACGATACACCAGCGTTTTTGGCACGTCGGAAATGACCGCCAGGCCACCGACCATGTCGCCGTAAAGTGTGCAGTAGCCGACGCCCAACTCGCTCTTGTTGCCAGTGGATAGGACGATTGCTCCGAATTTATTGGACAGCGCCATCAGCAACATGCCCCGGGCGCGCGACTGAATGTTCTCTTCGGTCACGTCTTCTTTCGCACCCGCGAAAACATCCTGGAGCGTGCGGCGGTAGGCTTCGTAGGCAGGATTAATGGAAAGCAACTCGAAACGAATTCCGAGGTTTTTCGCCAGGTAACGCGCATCATCGATTGACCCTTGAGATGAAAAGGGACCGGGCATACCGACGCCGATCACGTTTTCCGGGCCGACGGCATCGGCGGCGATGACTGCGGTCAGCGCCGAGTCAATGCCGCCACTCAAACCGATAATGGCTTTTTGAAACCCGCATTTTTGCATGTAGTCGCGCGTGCCGAGCACCAGGGCGGAATAGACGCTGGCTTCGTCCCCGGCAATCTGTTCATGCATTTCGCCCGACAGATCACGCGAATCGAAGTAGATGAGATCCTCTTCGAAGGAGCGGCCCTGCGCAACGACTTGTCCTTCACGATTGAGAACCAGGCTGGAGCCGTCGAACACAAGACTATCGTTGCCGCCAACCTGATTGACCAGCGCCACCGGAACCTTGTGCTGGCGGGCGATGCTGGCCAGCATGTCGCGGCGCATTTCTCGTTTTCCAATCCAGAAGGGCGAGGCGGAAATATTCAGCACGAAATTTCCTCCGGCCTGAATCAGGGACTCTACGGGATCGACAGTGTACAGCCGCTTGTGCCAGAATCGCTTGTCGTTCCACGCATCTTCGCAGATGGTCAGCGCCATGCGATTGCCGCAGAACGAAAACAATTCCTGACTCTTGGCGGGGGCAAAGTTACGCATCTCATCGAACACATCGTAGGTCGGAAGCAACATCTTCGACTGAATGAAGGCGACTTTGCCCTCCATGAGCAAGGCTGCGGAATTCATGACTGCCTTGCCGGCGTCGGCATGGGCGGCGGTGACCAGACCGCAGATCACCGCGATTCCCTGCGTTTGAATAGCAATCGCTTCTACGGTCTCACGATTGCGCGCAACAAAAGAAGGTCGCTCGACTAAATCGCGGGGCGGGTAGCCGCACACCGACAGCTCGGGAAATAGAATCATGCCTGCGCCAGCGGCGTGGGCGCGGCAGGAGAAATCGACGATCTTTGCGGCGTTGCCGGAGAAGTCTCCGACCGTAGGATTGATTTGGCCCAGGGCGATCTTCACTCCTCTAGTGTAAAGCCGTGGACTATAGGGGCCAAGTGACGAGGCGACGGGCGTTGTAGCGCCGGCATCTTGCCGGCTGTCGCGAGAGCATCTTGCCCGCGCGTGTGGGGGCGAGGCCCTGGGCGAGGGCCCCGACGGCCGCCGGGACGGCGACGCTACTCTTGATCCGATGCGGATTTTCCGAAATTAACCAGTTGGAATTTTACGAAAAGGCGTAACATTAACGATTTGGCAGCCACATTTCATTCGAGGAAAGACAATGCCCCTGCACGGCCTTTCTCTGCTAAATCGATTTTTCACTCTGACGATGATTCTCGGCATCGCTCTCTTGCCCTCCTTGGCGCAATCGGGGGGCGAGGCCCATCCGTGGACGAATTCCAGCCTTTCTCCTGACGAGCGCGCGTCGATGGTGGTGAAGGAGATGACGCTCGACGAGAAGATTTCACTGCTTCACGGAACGGGAATGGCTGGACTCAGTCCGATGAGTCCGCTGGCCGTACATTCGAACGGCGGCGCCGGATTTCTTGTCGGGATTCCGCGTCTGGGCATTCCTCCTATTCAAATGTCGGACGCCGCTTACGGAGTGCGGAGCAGTGGCGAGAATGGCCGTTACTCGACAGCCCTGCCGGCGGACGTGGCTGCAGCGGCGAGTTGGGATCTAGATGCGGCTCACGAATACGGAGCTCTGATTGGCCGCGAACTGCGTGCGCAGGGTTACAACATGTCGCTCGGTGGCGGCATCAATCTCACCCGCGAACCGCGCGATGGGCGCACCTTCGAATATTTAGGCGAGGATCCCGTTCTGGCGGGAAAGCTGGTTGGGTCGGTCATGAAAGGTCTGCAGGCGGAGCATGTCGTCGGCGACATCAAGCATTACGCGCTCAATGATCAGGAAAGCGGGCGCAATGCGGTCAACGTGAATGTCGACAAGCGCGCGGCGCGCGAGAGTGATCTGCTGGCGTTTGAGATTGGATTGCAGGAATCGGACGCGGCCGCCGTGATGTGCTCCTACAACCGCGTGAACGGCGATTATGCTTGCGAAAACAAATATCTGCTCACCGATCTCCTGAAAAAAGACTGGAACTTCAAGGGCTTTGTGCTTTCTGACTGGGGAGGCACACACAGCGCGGAGAAGGCCTCGGCTGCCGGCCTCGATCACGAGGAACCGGGCTGGATCTTTTTTGGTGACGAGTTGAAGAAGGCGGTTGAGTCGGGCAAGGTGCCGGCGGCGGAAGTGGATGAGCATGTTCACCGCATCCTGCGGTCCATGTTCGCCACTGGGGTGATCGACGATCCACCGCGGAAGAGTGTTGTTGATGTTGTGGGCGGCTTCGAGGTGGCGCAGAAGATCGAAGAGCAGAGTATCGTGCTTCTGAAGAACGATCACGCGCAGCTTCCCCTTGATGCTTCGAAAATCCACAGCATCGCTGTGATCGGTCCGCACGCGGACGTGGGAATGATTTCCGGCGGCGGTTCGGCGCAGGTCGACCCTCCGGGCGGAAACGCGATCATGCCTCCTGGCAAGGGCCAGAGCCATTGGCAGGAGAAAATCTGGTTCCCGACTTCGCCGCTGAAGTCGATTCGGGGGAGGGCTCGGGCAGCGACCGTTCAATTCGACTCAGGCGCGGACCCGGCCGCGGCTGCGGCTCTGGCCAAAAACGCGGATGTGGCCATCGTATTTGTGTACCAGTGGGAAAGCGAAGGGATGGATTTGGACAGCCTATCTCTTCCCGAACACCAGGACGAACTGATCGCGAAGGTTGCGGCGGCCAATCCGCATACGGTGGTAGTGATCGAGTCGGGCAGTCCCGTGACCATGCCGTGGGTCGATCAGGTCAGTGCCGTGCTCGAAGCCTGGTATGCTGGCAGCCGCGGGGCCGAAGCGGTGGCGAATGTTATTTTCGGGGACGTGAACCCCAGCGCGAAGCTGCCCATCACCTTTCCCAAGAGCGAAGCCGACTTGCCGCACCCCACAGTCGTGAAACCGCCCAAGGTGACCACCGACGCGGATCACCAAGGCTGGAAACGGATCGCTGCAGGCTTGCCGGCGTTTCAAGTCACTTACGACGAGGGAGTGAAGGTTGGCTATAAGTGGTATGACGCGGAAAATAAGGCGGTGCTGTTCCCCTTCGGCTATGGCCTTTCTTATACGACTTACTCATATTCGAATCTGAAGGTGACGCCGGGAAAGAATCCTCGCGTAAGTTTCACGGTCACGAATACGGGCAACCAGGCTGGAGCCGAAGTCGCAGAAGTCTACGCTTCGCTTCCCGCTGCGGCGGCGGAGCCACCGAAACGGCTCGTCGGCTGGAGCAAGGTCAAACTCAACGCTGGAGAGAGCAAAGAGGTTGCCGTCGAAATAGACCCGAAATATCTCTCTATCTTTAATGTTGAGCGGAACGGCTGGCAACTGCTTCCGGGAGAGTATGGCTTCATGGCTGGCGGATCGTCGCAGAATTTGCCGCTGAAGGAAACGGTCAGTTTGAAGTAGAAGGCCGTCTCACTTGCGGTCCTCGTGCTCCAAGGAAGTTCTTTCGTTCAGAGCGGAGATAAGCCTTCCCTCCGCCTGATTCGGCAAGAATGTCCTTCAAGGTGCCGCGCAATCTGGTCCAGGGATCTTCGTGTTTCGGGGAAAGCGCCGCGTCAACGAACTCGT
>Ga0182024_10021385_pt1 | contig 11744 bp, 12 predicted proteins | sample P32metaG_FD_120480 | JGI IMG/M metagenome (GOLD analysis project Ga0182024, IMG submission 120480) | Permafrost microbial communities from Stordalen Mire, Sweden - P3-2 metaG (Illumina Assembly) | ecosystem: Environmental > Terrestrial > Soil > Wetlands > Permafrost | place: Sweden: Stordalen... | reverse complement strand
TGACGGTCTCCTTTCGCGCGAACGTCCAGGTTCACGCGGGGGAGACCGTCGCTCTATGCACGACGGGACGGCAGAGCCTTTGCGAGTCACGCCGCCAGAGGCGGCGGCTTACCTATCGAGTTAGCCGAGCTTCGGCGCGGTGTTCTTCCAAGCGGGGACTTCGCCGAGGCGCGACAACCACGCCTTGATGTGCCCGTAGTCTTTCATCGGGAGCCCGGACGGCTCCGCAAAACTGAAACATGCGCCGACGCTGAAGTCGGCGAGCGTCAGGTCGTTGCCGAGCATCCACTTGCGTCCCTCGATGTGGCCGTTGAGGACGGGAGCGAACGTGTGCCACTCCTTCTCGCCCACCGCGAGAGCGACCGGATCCGGCTCTTGCTTCATGAAGATCTTCTTGAACAAATTCTCGAACGCGTACGCGCCTGTCCCCCGCGACAGGTGCGTCGCTTCCCAGAATTGCCAGCGCGCGATATCGGCGCGACGCGCGGCGTCGTTCGGCCACAGCGTACTCTCCGGCTTCTTCGCCGCGAGGTACTGCATGATCGCCCGGCTCTCCCAGAACGCGACGCCGCCGTCGACGAGCGTGGGAACTTTACCGTTCGGATTGAGCGCCAAGTATTCGGGCTTTTTGAGGTCCCCCATTCCTTGTTCGACGACCTCGACGTCGAGACCAAGGTGCTGAATCGTCGCGTTCACTCGCCTGCAGTTGTTCGAATTGTGCATGCTGTAGAGCTTCATGACGCCAGTGGGCCACAAGTAAGGCGCCTTGGAAAGCCACCCGCTGGATCGATGGCGACTCGCTCGTGTTAATATGGACGGTCGCTCTAGTGAGACGGCCCCTCGACGATAAGCCATACGATTTCCCCCATGAGCGCCAGGGTCGCGAGCCCGCCCACGAGGAAGAGGATCGTGCGCCAGGGCTGCTTCCCAGCCAGATAGACGATGGAATGCAGAATCCGTGCGCCCGTGAAGATTCCGAAAATGATCTTCGCGCTCTCGGACGAGCCTCCTGCAAGAACGAAGACGAGGCCAAGAAGGAGGAAAGGATAAATGCTGGCCTGAGCGTTGCTGTGGGCTCTAAGCACGCGGGCGACCTCAGGAGGATCGAACTCCTTGTGAGGGGAGCCGAACCTGGCCGCGTCCTCCGCATTGATCGCAGTCTTCGTTTTGGCGCGTACCGCTCCGCTGTACCCCCAAAGGAAGAGAAGATTGAGGCAGAGCACCAGACAGGTCGCTGCGTAGGCCACGAAGGTAGAGTTGCTCAGCCAGTTGTCCATATCGGGTGCTCCTACGGCAGCCACCCGGCACCATGACAAGCATGCGGGCTTGCGCAGCTCGCAAAGTAGCACCGACGCACGGAGCTTCGTCGGACTACGATGGCGCGATGCCCCGGCAGAAAGTCGTGGAAGGGAGTCGGCGCGTCGCACTGCGCGACGATGGCTCGTTGCGGTTGGCCGTCGTGGCGGATACGCACTCTCTTCCTCACCCCGCGACGATGAGACACGTCGCGTCGCACTGTCCGGACGCGATCCTGCATGCGGGGGACATCGGCAATCTTGCCGTACTCGCCGAACTCGAGACGATCGCACCACTCTTTGCCGTTCGAGGAAACATCGACGTTCGCGCGCCGAGTCTCCCCGACGTCCTGACGCTCGACGTCGTCGTGGGAGACTCGGTGCTCTTGCGTATCCTGCTCATGCACATCGCGGTCAACGGGCCCAGGTTGCGCGCCGACGCCGCTCGACTCGCCCGCTCGCGGGATGCCTCTCTCGTCGTATGTGGCCATTCGCACGTGCCGCTCATCGCGCGCGACGGCGACCTCTCGGTGTTCAACCCCGGCTCGGCTGGACCGCGCCGCTTCCGCTTGCCGATTGTCTTCGGCACCATTGACGTGACGTCGACCGCCGTCCGTCTCGCGCACTTCGACTGCGAGACCGGATTGGCTTGGAATCCGAGCGCAAGCCTTCACCGAGCGACCGCGACCTAGCCCACTCCGGCTGCAATTTCGTCGTAGGCGCCTCGCGTCGGTGCATTCTCGCCACACTCGTCTCGCCGGGTCCGGTCGAGTCACGCAGGTAGGCACGAACCGCAAGCGACAGGCTTCCCGTCTTCGCGTTGGCTCGGGCGTTGCACGAGAAGCGAGCCATCGGAAGCCTGTCCCCCCCCGTCCACACTCGAGGTCTGCATGCATCGCGAGCGGAGCCGTGACCGGCAACTTTCGAATTGGAGGTTATTTCCATGAAACGCTACATCGCACCGTTGACGCTGATCGCCTCTCTTTCTGCCTGGACATCCGCCTGCGACAAGGCGGGCGCGACGGAGGAGCAGAGGGTCATGAAGGCCACCGAGCAATCCACGACGACCCTCGACGAAGCCAAGCAAAAGGTGGTGTCGGCTCAGGCGCAAGCTGGCAAGGAGATCGTCGCCGCTCAGACCGACTTCGCGAAGGCGCGTGAGGATTACCGACACGGAAGGTGGACGGACATCGCCGACCTCGACAAGAAGGTGGCCGCTCTGCAATCCAGAGAGCAGACGGCGACAGGAAAGGTTCGGAGCGATCTAGACGCAATTCTTCCGACGATTCGCGCCAAGCGCGATGTGTTCGTTCGCGACATGCAGGCGTTGGACTCGGCGACGGGCACCACGTGGGACATGATGAAAGCCGACCTCGACAAAGAGTGGGACGGTCTGAAGGCGACGGTCGACAGCGCCCCCTGACAGTAATTCCTTCGTCCTCGACGGGGTCGCGCCCTCGTCGAGTGTTGTCGCGCCGAGCCTAACGATGATGTTCAACACTTTTCAGTTCGATCGTGATCAGGCGCCGACTTCTGGCTCAACGGTACCTTCCGCAAAAGACATTGAAGACATTGATATGAACGGTGCCTCTCTGACTTTCGGGACCGTCATCGGTGGCGTTTACCGCGTGATTGGCCACCTCGGCAGAGGTGCCATGGGGACGGTGTTGCTCGCGCATGACGAGACGCTCGACCGCCGCGTTGCCATCAAATTCGTTCACGCCGAACTGCGCGACCACGGGTTTCAGGAGCGCTTCACGGATGAAGCGAAGGCCATGGCGCGCGTGAGCCATCCCAACGTGCTTCAGATACACGCGTTCGGCGAGCACAAGGGGGCACAATATTTCGTGATGGAGTTCGTCGAGGGCATGACACTCGAACAATGGCTGCGCGGCACAGAATGCCCGCCGCCCATCGATACGGCCCTTCAAATCCTCGAAGGAATGTGCAGAGGCGTGTCGGCCATTCACGCCGCCGGCACGCTCCATCGCGATCTGAAGCCTAGCAATATTCTTCTCGATGCCGAGCTACGGCCGAAAGTCGCGGATCTGGGCCTCGCAATTCTCTCGCGAAACGAGGCGCCTCGGAAGAGAGAGCTCGTGGGTACGCCTGCATACATGGCCCCGGAAATCGCATTGGGCGAAACGGACCAGGCAATGCGCGAGCGCATCGACGTCTATTCGCTCGCGTGCATGGCCTATGAGCTCTTCGCCGGGAGGCCGCCCTTCACCTCCGAAACCAATATGGGGCTCCTGATGCAGCACGCGACCGAGGCCATTCCGCCCTTAAATGGCGCGGAAGGGGTCCTCCCCGCCGAGCTCTGCGACGCGGTCTTGCGTGGGCTCGCGAAGAACCCTGCCGATCGAACGCCCACGGCGGAAGCTTTTCGACGGGAAGTAATCGCGGGGTCTCGTGGAGATCGAGAGCCGCTACGGATCTTGATCGCGGAGGACAATGACGATTTCCGTGAGTTACTGAAAACCGCTTTCGAGGCCGAGTTCGTCGGCGCGGCTCTGGATTGCGTCGCGGACGGGCAGGCTGCCCTCGAGGCGTTCGACCGAAAACGGCCGTCGGTGGTGATTCTCGATCTGCGAATGCCCTGCCTCGATGGACTGAAGCTCACCGCACTCTTACGAGAGCGCGACCCTTCGGCCACGATTCCCATCCTCGTACTCACCGCTTCAGGCGGCGCGGAGGAGTGGCGGCAGCTCGCCGCTCGGGGCGCCGATCGGCTTCTCGTGAAGCCGGTGGTCCTCGAGGACGTCGTGACCCTCGTCCGCCGCTCGCTCAACGAGAAGTCGCGGCGAAGATCGGATCCCGGTGCAAGCTCTCCGGCGAGTGCGCCGACGGCCTAGAGCCAACGTCGTTTCGAACGACGGACGGTCGCTCTAATAATTCAGGACGACGAGATCGATCGAAACGGGCGTTGGGGGTACGTCGGGCGGGGCCATGCCCTCGACGTGACCAAGCTGATCTCTCAGCTCGGTCTCGAGCGATCGAATGGCAGCTTCGCCGGTGCTGCCCTCACCAAGGGCGTCGATCTCGACACACTGTGCGATGAAACCGGACGAGGTTCGGCTGAGTCTTGCCGTGTAGCGCATAGCTCGTGAGGAATGCACAACGCACGCCGAGGGACTCACGTTGCGATCCTTTCGCCTCGTTCACTCAGGGATTCAGGACCGGCGACGAGGAAGGGGGGCGGGTGCGACAAGCCGCCACGGTGGGCGTTTTCGCCCCTGGAAGCCTCGCGCGGGAACCGCGCGGTAACTATGTTCGCGGGAGTGCCGAGGACGCGAGGCCCGTCGATCTGTCGGAGCGAGCTCACCGCAATTCGTTTCGAACCATCGACGGTCGCTCTAGGCATTCCGTTTGCTTTAGCAGTCGAGAATGAAAACTCTACTTTCGATGGTTCAGCTGGGTTTCGTCCTCGTGGGTCTCGCCGGCCTCACGACGATAAGTGCAGGATGCGAGACTCGTGAGAGAGTCGTCGTGCGGAATCCGCCACCTGCAACCGTACGGGTATATGAGCCCCCGCCCCCCCGTGTCGAAGAGAAAGTCATTGTTCGGTAACGGTTCGGCAACGACTACGCCGTCCGTACGATTATGCGAGTGCGGGGCGCAGCTTCCGCGCATCAGATAGCTCTCCAGCTCTGATGCGCTTGCGGCAGGATCGGCCAGCCCGACATATCCGTCCGGCCTGACCAGATAAGCCGCGTTCCGAGCGAAGCCCGCGTCCTCCACGCTCTTCTTCCGCGCCGCGGCCAGTTTCCATGTCGCCGCGCGCCCAAAGGTTGATCGCAGCAAATTTGAGCCCGCGCTCGACCACCTCCTGCGCGAGACCTACCTGCCGGTACAGCTCGAGCGTCCGTGCGTGGACAGCGAGGGCCCGCGACGTCGTTCCAGGTTCGGACGTCTGATCGACGATCCGGACTTCGATGCCGAGACGCTTGAGCCAGAGCGCAAGGACTAGGCCTGGGCCCGGCACCGATCACGAGGACCTCGGTCCGCTGCGGGAGTGTCATGAAGACCCACCGAGCCGGCTGCGCCCGAAGTCGAAGAAGCGCATGCGACTAGGGAATGCGGTTGTCCGTCGTGGCGAGATCCTCGGTTGGGGGTTCTTCGCGCGACGTGGGATCGAGGATGATCCATTGCCTATCGTCGACAGGACGCGGACCTTCGGGCTCCGCGGACGGCGCTTTGTTCGCTCGACTCCTGTCCACTGAAACGGGGGATTTCGGTGCCACGCAGGCGGTCGTCAGGGATAGGCACACGAGGCCGAAGGTCACAGAACGGGCGAGGCTGCCACGGAGGGTGTCTTGGATGAGGTGGAGTGCCATGCGTCCTATAGGCGGTATTGGATCGCGGCCGTCGCCGCCTCTCCGTTGTTGGGGGCGTATGCCGTGAGCTGTGAGGGCCCCGTCGTTCCGAGAAGCGCGCACGCCTGTCCTATCCCGCGAGCGCTCCCGCCCACCAGGACGAGAAACTTTCCGCGCTTGACGGCGTGCTCGTAGGTGACGGCCCTCCTTGGAGGAACCCCTACGACAGCGAGCCTTTTCGCCTGCTCCTCGATCGATAGGGAGCCACCCTGGACCGCGAGCCGCGTCACATCGAGTCCGGCTCTTCGAAGGGCGTGGAAGGCAACGTCGGCACTCGCGCGCGATTCGATAGGTAGCAATGACGGCGTTTCTCGTTCCGCGACTCTTCATGGTGTTTTGCCTCCTCGCACGCAGTGGTCGTGGGTCGAGAAACGACCATGCAGGAGGCGCGCCATCGCGGAAGGCGCCGGCAGACGAGCACGCGGCCAGAGCGGCCAGAGCGGCCAGAACCGGGGACGCGTCGTTCGCTGACTATCCGGTCCGAGCCTTGCACTCTCACGCTCTCCGGGGCTTTCAGTCGAGAACGGAGCTATCCTCATGAAGAGCATTGCACTGGCAATTACGCTTCTTTTGTCTTGCTCACTCGGGTGTAGCAAGGCCGCGCCGCCCTCGGACACGCCGATGGATGCGAGTCTCACGTCGGCGTCCGTGCCTACCCCATCCGATGGACAAATCGTCAGGAGCATTCAACAGGCGATGATCGACAGCCACGTCATCGAGCCGCAGTCCGGCGACGTCCAGGTCTCCGCGGTCGGCGGCGTGGTCGCGTTGCGGGGTCGCGTGTCGACGGGCCAAGCCAAGGAGCGAATTCACGACTTGGCCCGGCGCACCGCCGGCGTGTCGTCGGTCGTCGATGAGTTGGAGGCGCCCGTACCCAACCCCTCGGCTACGAACGATGCCGCAATGACCCGGGCGATTCAACAACGATTGGCGGAACGCCAGGCCGACAATGTGAACGTCACGACCATCGACGCGAAGGTCATTCTGGAGGGGACCGTGATAACCGAGACCGAGAAGATGGAAATCGAGAAGTTGGCGGAACACACTCCGAACGTATCGGCCGTCGACAATCGCCTGCACGTGCGACCGCTCACCAAACCTTGAAGAGACGCTGCCACGCCAAAGTTAGAAGATCCCTCGCATGGGCTTCTAGGTATTCTGCGGGTGCATGGGTCGCATCGGGTTCCAATACCGCGCCCTCCACGACGTGGTCATTGCCCACGTGGATTGGACGCTCGACACGGAAGCGGACGTCGTCGCGTGGTTCGGTGAGAGCATCGAAGAAGCACTGCAGGCGCTCCTCGACGATCGCGCGAAAGCCCAATAGGGATTTCGCTACCTGTGCAGGAGTTTTTCCAGCTCGCCGGACCGATCGAGCGCGTGCAGTTCGTCCGAGCCGCCGATCGGCTTTCCTTCGATGAAAATCTGCGGCACGGTCCGCATCCTCGTCTCGCTCACGAGCCACGCCCGCTTTCCCGGGTCGCTCGTAACGTCGACCTCCTCGAACGGTACGTTCCGCTTGGTAAGGAGCGCCTTGGCGCGCACGCAATAGGCACAGCTGCTTGTCGTGTAGACTTTGACGTCGGCAATCATCGGCTTTCTGATGGATTGGATGCGCCCTGAATGACAGGCGTTGTGCGAATCTAATCGACGAAGGCGCGTGCCGTCGCGGCTTGCAACGGTGCTAGCTTCCGAATCCACGATGCCAGCCGAGCAGACCATCCATCTCGAGAGGTATGCGCCCGACGCCAAGGCCCTCGTCGCGGCCGCCCAGGCACTTGCAGACGAGCGGAAGCACGCTCAGGTAGAGCCGCTACACCTCCTCGCGCGGGCGATCGACCGCGATCGTGGTGTCGCCGAAGTCTTTCGCAAGGCCGGAGCCGATCCCGCCGACATCTCGGTCGAGGCCGAGGGAGCGCTCGGAAGGCTCGCGCGCTCGAGCGGGGGGCTGTCGTACCTCTCGAGCGCGATGCTCTCGCTCCTCGCGCGCGCTGAAAAGGAGGCCGGAACGACCGCGACCGTGGGCGTCGATCACCTGCTGAACGCTCTGTCGCAGGAGATCCGAGGCCCGGCGGCGGCCGTATTACAAGCCTTCGCGCTGGGCCCCGGATCGTTTCGCGCACACATGAGCGCACTCACCAGTGTGCCTCGAGCGGTGCCTGAAGCCTCCGGACAGACCGCTGCCGACACGTCCCGGTACACACGCGACCTTGTCGCGCTGGCAAGGGCGGGAGGGTTCGACCCGGTGATCGGGCGCGACGTCGAGGTGAGACGTCTTCTCCAAGTGCTCGAGCGCCGCAACAAGAACCACCCCTTGCTCGTCGGCGAGCCGGGCGTCGGCAAGACGGCCATCGTCGGCGCGCTCGCGATGCGCATCGCCGCAGGCGACGTTCCCAACAATTTGACCAAACTCTCGATCCTCGAGCTCGAGACCGGCATGCTCCTCGCGGGGGCAAAGCTGCGCGGCGAGGTCGAGGAGCGGATCCGCCAACTTCTCGGCGCGGTGAAAGGCCAGGGCGTGCACGAGACGCTGCTCTACATCAGCGGGATCGACTCGCTCTTCGGCCAGGGCGCGGCGGGTAGCGGCGTGGGAGATCTCCTGAAACCGATGCTCGCGCGTGGCGAAATACGCATGCTCGCGTCGACCACCCCCGAGGGGGTGCGAAAGCTCCACGAGAAGGAGCCGGGCCTCGTCCGTCGGTTCACGGTCCTCTCGATCGATCCAGCGACGCCCGAGCAGGCGGTCGAGGTGCTCCGCGGCATCGCTACACGCTACGAGGCGCATCACAACGTGAGGATCGGAGACCCCGCGATCGTGGCCTCGGTGCGCCTCGCAAAGCGCTACTTGCAAGACCGAGCGCTTCCCGACAATGCCGTGGATCTGCTCGACGAGTCCGCGGCGCGCAAGCGCGTCGAGATCGACGGCGTTCCGGCGCGGGTCGACAACGCGATTCGACGACTCGCCTCCCTGAAGGCTCAGCGGGCGAGCCTCGCCGACGACGTGGACGCGATGAGCGTCAAGACGAGGGAGCGCATCGACGCGGAGATCCTCGGCCTCGAACCCACAGTGGCCGAGATGCGCGCGAAGATCGAGTCGCAGAGGAGCGCAGTCGCGGCCCAAGGGACTCTCCGCGCCGAGCACGCGAAGGTGCAGGCTCTTCTGGAGGAGGCACGCCAGAAGCAAGATTTTGCACGATTGGGGGAGATCGAACACGTGACCCTGCCGGACGTGAAGCGGCGGCTCGACGCGGCGGATGCAGCCCTCGCCAAAGACGGCGCTCCGGGTCTCTCGAACCTAGTGACCGAGGAAGACGTCGCGCTCGTCTTGGGCGACTGGACCGGGATCCCGGTCGCGCGAATGCTCGAGAGCGAGGCCGAGAAACTGCTGAAGATGGAAGAACGGCTCGCGGCCCGCGTCATTGGTCAGGACGAGGCAGTAAAGGCCGTCTCGCGCGCCGTACGACGCGGACGCATCGGGCTTCGCGATCCGGGCAAACCGATCGGTTCGTTTCTCTTCCTCGGACCGAGCGGCGTCGGCAAGACCGAGCTCGCGAAAGCGCTCGCGGAGTTCCTCTTCGACGACGAACAGTCCATGACGCGCCTCGACATGAGCGAGTTCATGGAAAAACACATGGCGCAGCGCCTCGTCGGCGCGCCACCCGGCTACGTCGATAGCGAGGAGGGGGGCTTCTTGACCGAGGCCGTACGCCGCAAGCCATACAGCGTGCTCCTCTTCGACGAGGTCGAGAAGGCTCACGTCGATGTCTTCAACCTGCTCCTCCAGGTCCTCGACGACGGGCGCCTGACCGACGGTCGCGGGCGTACCGCAGACTTCTCGAACACCGTCGTGATCATGACGAGCAACATCGGATCCCGGCGCATCCTCGAGACCGACCCGAAGCTCTTCGAGACGCCCGAGGGACGCGACGCCCTCCGCGACGTTCTTCGCGAGGAGCTCCGCAACTTCCTTCGCCCCGAGTTCTTGAATCGCATCGACGATATCGTTCTCTTTCGCCCTCTGTCTAAGGTCGACCTGCGAGGAATCGTCGATATCCAGCTCCGGCGCCTCGAGAAGCTCCTCGACGGACGCGAGCTCAAGCTCTCCCTGACCGAGACCGCCAAAGCGCAACTCGTCGAGCTCGGCTACGAACCGGCCTTCGGGGCGCGCCCCCTCAAACGGGCGATCCTCAAGAGACTCCAAGACCCTCTCGCGGAGGAGATCCTCGCGGGCGGCTACCCGCCGGGAAGCGTCGTGAGAGTCGACGTGAAGAGCGAAGAGTTCGTTTTCCACAAGGACGCTTGAAACCATGCGGGCGCACTTCGTCGGAGTCTGCGGTACGGGAATGGGCTCCCTCGCGACGCTCTTCCGAGAGGCCGGACACGTGGTCACCGGGTCCGACGCGCGGTTCGATCCGCCCATGGGCGAGGTCCTGGCCGCGGCCGGCGTCGTCTGTCTTCCGGGCTTCGACGCGGCGCGCCTCGACCCGGCGCCGGATCTCGTCGTGGTCGGCAACGCCATTCGCCGGGACAACGTCGAGGCCGCTTTCGCGGTCGAGCGCGAGCTTCGCCGGACGAGCATGTCCCTGGCGCTTCGAGAGCATTTTCTCTCGCGAAGAAGACCTCTGGTCGTCACGGGCACTCACGGCAAGACGACCACGTCGTCGATGTGCGCTTGGATCCTGAGCCGCGCCGATCGCGGCCCCGGCTACTTCATCGGCGGCGTGAGCAAGAACTTGCCCGCCAGCGCCGCCATCGGCCTTGCCGCGAAAAGCCTGACATCCCCACGCGACTTGCCGTTCGTGATCGAGGGCGACGAATACGACGCGGTCTACTGGGACAAGAAGCCCAAGTTTCTCGACTACGTAGGCGTGGGCAAAGACGATGTCGTCATCCTCACGGGCATCGAACACGATCACGTCGACATTTATCCGACGGAGGGGGCGTACGAAGAAGCCTTTCTCTCTCTGGTCTCGCGCATCCCCTCCGGGGGCCTCCTCGTGTGCGATGCAAAAGAGACCCTCGCCCGCCGCGTTGCCCACGCGGCGCGCTGCAAGGTGGCCTTCTATGCGCTCGAGGGGGACGAGACCGGAGACGCGACGCCTTCATGGGTTGGCGCTCCCGCAAAGGTGGACGAACAACACATGCAGCCGTTCGACTTCTACGCGGGTGGAGTCGCGTGCGGGCGCGCCGTGATGCCGGTATCGGGAGCGCACAACGTTCGCAACGCACTCGCGGCCATCGCGGCGTGTGCAGAAGGTTTTGGCGTGGACATTCGAGCCGCGAAAGCCGCGCTGTCCACCTTCAAGGGTGTACGAAGAAGGCAAGACCTCCTCGGCACGCCCGGAGGCATTCGCGTCTATGACGACTTCGCGCATCATCCCACTGCCGTGAACGAAACCCTGCGGGCGCTCCGTGCCAAGCATCCGACCGATTCGCTCTGGGCCGTCTTCGAGCCACGCAGCGCCACCGCTTGCCGAGCTCTCCATCAAGACGCGTACGCGCGTGCCTTCGGCGATGCAACCCGCGTGATCCTCGCACCCCTTGGCCGATCGAGCGTACCGGAGGCCGAGCGCCTCGATCTTCCGCGCCTCGCTCGCGACATAGGCGCCAAGGCCGAGGCGGCCGCGTCCAGCGAAGCGGTACTTGATCGCCTCCTCACCGGAGCGCGCGCGGGCGACACCGTGGCGCTCTTGTCCAACGGCGCGTTCGATGGCTTGCCATCGCGTTTGCTCGAGGCCCTTTCTCGAAGAGCTCGCGTTTGAGCTCACACGACACCACCCTTCGAACCTCCACCGAGACCACAACTGCATGACGCTTGACCCAGAGACGCTCGAAGGTCGCGAAGCCATTCTCCAAATCGCGCTGGAGGCCGCTCGCGACGCGGCCAAGCTCATCTTCGCGGGATGGCGAAAGCATCCGGTGGCCGAACACAAAGGCGCGATCGATCTCGTGACGAGTTACGATCGTGAGAGCGAGCAGTTTCTGCGCGAGAGGCTCTCGGCAAAAACTCCGTTCGCCATCGTCGGCGAAGAAGGGGGCGGCCAGCGAGCCAAAGGGGAGAGTGCGCCCACGT
>Ga0182024_10021384_pt1 | contig 11744 bp, 11 predicted proteins | sample P32metaG_FD_120480 | JGI IMG/M metagenome (GOLD analysis project Ga0182024, IMG submission 120480) | Permafrost microbial communities from Stordalen Mire, Sweden - P3-2 metaG (Illumina Assembly) | ecosystem: Environmental > Terrestrial > Soil > Wetlands > Permafrost | place: Sweden: Stordalen... | reverse complement strand
GAGCCGCAGAGCATTGAGAAGGGCATGACTCCGGACCAGGTTGAGGCTGCGATGGGTAAACCGGAGAAAAAAGTGAATCTGGGTCCGAAGCAGATTTATGTCTACAAAGATTTGAAGGTCACGTTTTTGAATGGGAAAGTGAGTGACGTGCAGTAGCTGTCTTTCGGATCGAAGGTCCTTATGGGCACCGGGGTCGACAGTGCATGTCCCATGAAACTCTGCGACAGAAAAGTCTTTCCATGACCCCCCTCAGTTTGAGGCTGTCGGCGCAGATCGTGCTTGCTTTATGGGGTATAGCCCTTCGCTCGCAAGCGGTTGAGATCAAGATCGTGGATGGGCGGAACGGACGTCCGATCGCGGATAAGTGCATGAACGTTTGGGTCGGTAATAGGTCTAACCCCCAGTCTGGGCCGCTTTTAGAAACTCAAACGGACGCGAACGGCATTATCCGACTCCGCCTTGTGGACGAGGACGGAAGACTCGGTGCAGAAAGCCAAAGGCTGGCATGTGGTTCACAGGGGATCATCGATCCCGTCGTGAAATACGGCGACACCATTAGCATCCGCACGGGCTATGGTTCATGTCAGCCGCATGTGCGGGACTACTCGTGGTTAACGTTGAGAGGTCTCACAACGAGGCAGGTGATCGAGCAGGGCATTGTGATGCCCAATGCTTGCGGCAAGGCTACCGCGTCGCCCACCCCCAGAGAAGCAACGATATTTGTTAGGCCGCTAACGTGGTGGGAAAAACTGAAGCAGTGATCATCTTGTCCTAACATGACCGCGACAAACGACCGGAACATCTCAAGGCACCGGGCTATTATCGGTCGGGGCTAAACCACCGCGTCTCCAACGAGTTGAGCCGTCGATATAGTACTTCCGTACCGTCTGTAGTACTTCGGTTACAGCCTCTCGGACCCAGGGTCATCCCACGCGCCGAGGCTACTTCTAATTGAGCTCGCATGAGCACACACCACAATATATAGATTTCATCCCGAATTGGCTCAACGGCCGATTCCAGAAAACAGGCATAAACCCGGTAAAACGCGGAAATTCTCTTGGAGTTGAGGCTTTTCGAGGCTGAGATATGCTCGGAACACCAAGCGCCCCCGGACATTCATGGAGGGTGCGATTCGCGGGCCGGAGAATTCCGGCGCGGAAAAAGATTCTGTGGATCAGGCAAGGAAACTGGCTAGGGACTATGGCCGACTCGCGAGAAGTGATGAATATTCGCCAGGCGTCGCAGTATCTGGGAGTCAGTCCAGACACGCTTTACAAGTACGTGGGCGAACAAAAGATTCCGGCTTTCAAGCTGGGCAACCGCTGGCGCTTCAAGAAGTCGAAGCTGGACCAGTGGATGGAAGAGAAGTCGGTCCAGATTGAGGCGGTGTCGAAAAATAAACCGAAGGCGGCGACGAAGGCCGCTGGATCGCAGTAGGAGTCAAACGGCCGCCGGCTTTGCCGGCGCTACAAACTGACGCGGGCGAGGGCGCCCGCGCCACACGAGAAAAGGCGGGCACACATGTTTGGAATGGGATCGAAGACGATAGTGGGCTTGGACGTGGGCTCTTCGAGCATCAAGGCGGTGGAGTTGAAGAAGAAGGGTGGGCAGATCGAAGTAGCGCACCTGGGACTTGAACCGCTGTCTTCCGACATCGTGGTGGATTCGATGATCGTGGATTCGGGAACAGTGTCGAGCGCGATTTCGAAATTGTTCGCGGACTGCCTGATCAAGACCAAAGCGGTGGCCACGGCGGTGAGCGGCCACTCGGTGATCGTGAAGAAGATCTCGCTGCCTTCGATGAGCGATCAGGAACTGGCTGAGACCATCGAGAAGGAAGCGGCGCAGCATATTCCCTTCGACCTCGCCGATGTGAGCCTGGATTACCAGATTCTTTCCGAGGAAGCGGGTAGCGCGCAGATGGACGTGCTGCTGGTAGCGGTGAAGAAGGACAAGATTCTGAACTACACCAACGTACTCTCGATGTCGGGACGCACGCCGTCTATTGTGGACATCGATGCGCTGGCGCTGCAGAACTGCTACGAGTACAACTACCAGCCGGCGCCCGGCCAGGTTGTGGCGCTTTTGAACCTGGGCGCCAGCGTGATGAACATCAACATTGTGAAAGGCACGACGCCGCTGTTTCCGCGCGACGTTAGCGTGGGCGGGCACCAGTACACGGACTCGCTGCAGAAGGAACTCGACCTGAACTTCGAGGATGCGGAGAAGTTGAAGCTGGGCGAGAAGGTGGGAACGGTGAGCGAGGATGCCAAGGCGCCGATCCTGCAGCAGGTGACGGAAATTATCGTGCTCGAAATTCAAAAAACGTTCGACTTCTTCCGCGCCAGCGCTGCGGGCGAGCATATCGAGAAGATTTATTTGGCGGGAGGATCTGCAAAAGTTCCCGGCCTGATGGAAGCGTTGCGGCAGGAATTTTCCATGCCGGTGGAGTTGCTGAATCCGTTCCAGCGCGTGGTGCCGCCGACCGACGGCCCCGGAGCCGAGCTGGTGGAGCAGAATCCGGGCCAGCTCGCAGTGGCGGTGGGCTTGGCTTTGAGGAGCTTTGAATCCCTATGATCAGAATCAACCTGCTCGAAACCTCGAAGGCGAAAAACAAGCGCGCGGGCGGCAGCAGCGCGCCCTCGATGCCCTCGATGGAAATGGGCGACATGGGCTCGCCGAAGCTGAAACTGCTGGTGATGGTGCTGATCGCCGGGGCGCTGAACTTTGGCTACTGGTACCGGCTGGATCGTCAGTCCAAGTCGATTGCAGACCAGATGACGGCCGCGGAGAAAAAGAATCGCGAACTCAGCGATGTGAAGGCGCGCTTTATGGAGCGGCAGAAACAGGCCGATAACTACAAGCGGCGCGTCGATGTGATCGATTCTCTGCGCGCCGGGCAGGCCGGGCCGGTTAATCTTCTGGCCATGTTGGGCGAAACCGTGAATGGAACGGAAGCCGTCTGGCTGAAAAAGATGGACGACACCGGTCCAACCTTGAGCCTGGAAGGCACAGCGCTGGGTGCGGACGCGGTTGCCAACCTGATGGCAAATTTAGCGAAAACCGGATATTTCAAGACGGTCGAAATCAAAGAAACCTATCAAGACGAAACTATCAAGGACATGCAGGCCTTTCAGTTCACGCTGACCTGCGAGAAGGGGAAGTCGTAGAGGCTGACCTATGGCAACGATGAATTTCAACGAGCTGTCGGGCATCAAGCAGTGGGGCGCGGTGATCGTCGCAGGAGCGATTGTAACGACCGCACTGTACTTCACCGTCTTCAAGACCCAGAGCGATAAGAATGCGGCCGCGGAGCATGCGGTGCAGGAAAAAGTTCGGGAGAACAACGAACTCGAATCCTACCGCCCCAAGCTGAAAGATATGGAACGGCAGGTGGCCAACCTGAAACAGCAGCTGGAGATCGAGCGGCGCATCGTTCCCGACGATAAACAGGTGGACACGTTCATCGAGACGATGAACGGCGAAGCCCAGAAGGCGGGAGTTGAATTGCGCCGTTATGTCGCCAAGCCGGTAACTACGAAAGAGTACTACGAGGAGATGCCGTTCGATATTGAGTTGGACGGTCCGTACTACTCGATGCTGAATTTCTTCGACCGCGTCGGCAAGCTGGAGCGCATTGTAAATGTGAGCCACTTGCAGGTAGCCACGACTAAGAGCCCCACGCTTGCGGGGGTGAAGCATACGTACCAGTACGCGCCGAACGAGAGTGTGGCAGCCAGCTTTACCGCGACGACGTTCTTCAGCCATGAACTGGAGGCGCCAACAGCCGGTCCGGGAGTGAAGCCCGCAGGGGCGGGGAAATAGGAATCGCTTATGAAGCTGATGACAAGCATTTTGGCAGTGGCCATGATGACGGGCGGAGTAGCGGCACAGAATCCGAACGTCATCAACAACGTGCAGAACAAAGTGGACGCGGCGCAGCCGAAGAGCGCCGGCTCCAATGCGGCTCCGGCCAAATCGCCGGCCGCGCCATCCAGCAAGCCCGGAGCGGGAGCGCCCGCGCCTGCGGTGAAACCGGCTCAGATTCCGGGAGCGAAGCCAGCGGCGGCTACGAAGCCCGCGGCGGCTGAGAAGGCGAATACTTCTGCGCCCAAGGCGGCTGGGCCTTCGAGCGCCAACAAACTGGAGCGGGTGAACGTAGTCTCGCATCCGGATGAAGTTCAGATCGAGATCAGTTCGCAGCAGGCAGTGACGCCGAAAGTTACGAAGTTGAACTCACCGGAGCGGCTGTTGATCGAACTTCCGGCAACTGCGGTTGCGACTCGACAGAACAAGATTGCCGTGGGAAGCGCTGGAGTGAAAGGCGTACGCATCGGCATGGATGGCAAGACGCCTCCGACGACGAGCGTGGTTGTGGATCTGGAGAAGGCGCATGAGTACGAAATGACGCCCGGTCCAGCAACGAAATTGGTTTTGACGCTGCATGGTCAAGCGGCTCCTTCGGCAGTGGCGAAGAGTGTTGCGGCGCCGGCCGTAGCGAAGAACGCGCCGACAGTCGCGAAGGCCGTTACACCGGCTCCGACGAATAAGTCTGTGCCAATGCCGAAAGCGCAGACGACGGCTGCGAAGCCGCTGGCGGCTCCCGCGGTGAGTGCTCCAAAAGTCGCGGTTGCGCAGGCGTCTGCTCCCGCAGCGCCGCAGGCCATCGCGAAGCCCGCTGCGACATCTGCCGTTGCGCCCAAGCCGGTGATTGCCGCAGCATCCGCCGCTAAGACGGTGGTTGCTGCAAAGAACGACATGAGACCCCCGGTTTCCGCTACGAAGATTTCGGCGCAGGAGAAGCCGGCGGAAAAGATTGGGGAACTTCCGAAGCCTCCGAAGCCGGAAGAAAAAAAGTGGGCGATGACGGGAAAGCGCGATCCCTTCTTCAGCCCGGTGGTGCAAGATAGCTCGGGCTCGGGATGCTCGACAGGCAAGAAATGCCTGGAGATTGGGCAGATCAATGTGCGCGGCGTGGTCAAGTCCGACACGGGTTATATCGCGGTCGTGACCAACAGCCAGGACAAGGCTTATTTTCTGCACGAGAACGACCCCGTGTTCAACGGCTACGTGTTGAGGATTACGGGAGATTCGGTGGTTTTCCAGGAGACGGTGCAGGACAAGCTGGGCAAGCCATTTCTGCGGGAAGTCACCAAGAAACTTACTACTCCGGCGGTGTAATGGCTGGCGGCGCAGCCGGCAAGCCGGAAGCGCCGAAAATCGAGTTCAAGAAGGACACGCGGGCTTAGCTCACGTGTTAGGGAGAAGCGAAATGCGAAAGCAACTGCTGAGTGCATTCCTACCGTTGCTGGTACTGGGGCTGGCAGCTTCAGCCGCCGAGACACCGGCATCACAACCGGCGAGCCAGAAAAACGAACTGCAACGAGTGAATGTAGTTCGCGGCACGGATGAAGTCCGGGTCGAGATGAGCGCTCGCGGCCCGGTGACGCCCAAGGTAAGCACGATGGATTCGCCGGCGCGCCTGGTAGTGGAGTTGCCCGATACCGTCATGGCTACCGGGCAGAGCCACATCGCGGTGGGTGGCGGAGATGTGAAAGGTGTGCGCATCGGCATGGACGGGCTGAAGCCTCCGACCACGCGTGTAGTGATCGATCTGGATCACGCCTGCCGTTACGAATTGAATCCCTCGGCGGATGGAAAGTTGGTGCTGACATTGTTCACGCCGTCTGCGACAGCGGCGGCGAGTGTAAGCGCCCCGAAGATCGAATCGGCGAGTGCGCCCGCGGTACAGAATTTGTCTCCGTTTACGCCACGAGTGGCGGAAGCGAAGGCGGAAGTTGCGCCGACGCCAGCTTCTTCCAGCGATTTTGTGTTCGTTGAGCCAACCTATCAAGCCAAGCCAGCTTCGGCGGACAAGACGACTGCGGATAAGACGGAAGATCCGGACGGACGATCGCAGGAAGCGGCGGCGAAGTTTGCCGATAAGACTGCCCCGGAGCTACTGCCTGCAAGCTTCCACGCGGCGCAAGCGCCGGGAACTGGCTCGAACCCCGGCATTCAGCCGGCAGTGAATCTTGCGGCTGAGCAGAGGGCGCAGGCCGGACAGCAGCCAGCCTCTATGGGCCCGAAGTATACGGGCGAACCGATTTCAGTGAATTTGAAAGATGTGGACTTGAAAGACTTCTTCCGCCTGATTCACGAAATCAGCGGGCTCAACGTGGTGCTCGATCCTAACGTTCACGGAACCCTGACGATCGTGTTGGATGATGTGCCGTGGGATCAGGCTCTGGACATCGTGCTCAAGAACAACGATCTCGCGCGGGAGCTGGAAGGCAACGTCCTGCGCATCGCGACCGTGGACACGCTGAAGAAGGAAGCGGATGGACGGCGCGCCCAGGTGGAAGCCGAAGCGCTGGCCGTGGAGAAAGTTTCGGTCACGCGATTCCTGAGCTACGCTCACGCGAAAGATGTGATCCTGACCGTGAAGAAGTTTCTCTCGGTGCGGGGCGATGTGGTTGCAGATGAGCGTACCAACGCCGTGATCGTCAACGATATTCCGAAGGTGATTCCGGTGGTCGACCGCCTGCTGACGCAGTTGGACCGCAAGACGCAGGAAGTGGAAATTGAAGCGCGCGTGGTCGCGGCAACGCGGACGTTCGCCCGCGACATCGGCACCCAACTTGGCTTTGGCTGGGGCGATGGCCACAGCGCAATCGGCGGTGCCCAGGCAGTGGGGGCCTCGCCGACCACCGTCGGCGGCCTGACACCAGGCTACGTCACAGTGCCGGGCACGGGATCGACCACGGGAAATTCGATTCCGTTGTTCTCGAACCTGGGCTCGACCGCACCTACCAGCGGTTTAACCTTCCTAAATGCCAGCAACACGGTGCGAATCGATGCGGTGCTTTCACTGGCCGAGTCGCGCGGATTGCTGAAGGTTCTTTCCCGTCCGCGAGTGGTGACGCAGAACAATATTCAGGCTCTGGTGAAGCAGGGCGTGCGCGTTCCCATCGTCACCCAGGCGCAGTTGGGCGGTCCTCCGACCGTTACCTACGTCGATGCGTTCCTGCGGCTGACGGTAACTCCGCAGATCACTTCGGAGAACACTATCTTCCTGAACGTCGATGTGGAAAACACCACGCCGAACTTCGGTACGGAAGTGCAAGGCAACCCCGAATTGATCACGCAGCAGGCTACCACGCAGGTGCTGGTGACCGACGGTGGGACGGTAGTGATCGGCGGCGTCATCCAGACGCAGAACTCGATCACCGTCGACCAGGTGCCGTTGCTGGGCAATATTCCGGTGCTGGGCAACCTGTTCAAACACGTACAAGTTCAGACTTCCAACCAGGAGCTGATCTTCTTCATCACGCCGCGAATCATTCAGACGTAAGAGCCTCAGACGTAAATCGCGTCAGAGTTAGCAGCGCAGTTGAAGATTTAAGACCGCCGGCCTGAAGAAACTGTCAGAGCCGGCGGTTTTGCGTTTCGTATCTGGTACCGGGTGCCGAGGCCTCCCGGATATGAAACGAGCCACAGCCCCTATTGGCACGTCCGGTTCAACCCGAAGATATAAAACGATCCAGAGGTACTGCTTCCGCCAATCGCTCCCTGCGTACCCACATAGACGTAGCCATTCGCCACAGTTGGAACCGAAAATTTCGTGGCCGGAGCCGTCATTGCGTCGGACGCGCAGGTGGTGTTTGTACTGGAATAGAGCTCGTCAAGGGTGCCTTTCGCGGACGTGTCGGCCGCATCAAACGCGTACAGGACTGCCGGGCTCGTGCTACCCGACACGCTGCCGTCTCCCCAAATTGCCCAGACGATGGCATCACTTGCCGCCGAACTTGCCGCAGAGATACCGGGGGTTACGCCGTACGTGAAGTTAACCGTAGCCGGGGATGCGTCCACCGCATCCTCCGATGGCCCGCAAGTGGCGCTGATCGGATGCTGAGAGTTCGCGGTCGAGCACAAACTGTACCGCGTAAGCTTTCCATGCAGTTGCAAAGTGCCAAAGTCCGAGGTTGACATGTAAAGGTAGCTCGAACCGCCGCCTTGCCAGTACGCCGGACTGTTGTGAATCACCGGCCCAAAGTTCGCCAAGGCAGTCCAATAGGACTGAACTGCACCATCGGCTGCACTGCACTGGCAGGTCTGCGGATCGCAGGTAGTTACGTGAGGAGGCGTAGCCGGTACGGTCCTGTCGTTGAACCAAATTCCGCCCTCCTTGTCTCCGCTTACCGCTAGATAAGGCCAACTCAGCAAGTTATTGTCCGGTATGAGCATCACGCCGCCCGAGCCAAAGTCCATATCGCCCGGCTGGGGCGACTTATAGTATTGGCCGCTAGCATTTTTCTCATAGCTGTATTTGCAGCTTGGAGTCGACCGATAATATTGGTCAGCAGGTGTAAAATACCCACTGCTAGGCACCGTTAGCGTTGCTGGAGACAACTTCAGGAAGGTGTCTCCCCAGTTCGATGAACCGTCAAAGCTTCCGTTGGCTGTCTTGAGGTAGATAAAGCTCGTCCCCGTGCTGTCCTGGCCATACGCTGGCGCTGCACCCCCCTGCCAGATACCGCCTCCGTTCGAACCGCTCAGCAGCCCCTGAGTCGTCTGGAAGTACAGCGGGGTCGCGGTCAGATTGGCTGTGTTGTAGCCAAAAACCGCTCCGTTAGGATAAGGCGGCAGATAGCCGTCCATCATAGAGAACGCAATGTACAGGTACCCGTTTGCTAGAAGAAGTCCCGGTCTCTGAATGTGTTCCTTTGAGAAGGTACTGGCATTCTGCCCAGGGGGAGCTATGAGAACTGGAGGAATCTCCTCCGTTATCGACTGGATATTGATGGCGTGGAGGTAATGGTAATAGTTGCCTCCCGTGTCCTGACTGTACGTCACAAGATATATGGTCCCAGTGCCGCCTATTACACTTATCGCTGGAGTTCCAAGAATCCCTACTACCGGACCGATCGTGCCGCAGCCTCCACCGCGAATTCCGCTGCACGCCACTGCTGAATGGGTCGTACCCGTCATGGCGCTCAGGATCGGCAATAGTTGGAGCGATGCGATTACCGAGCACGTCGAACTCCCCGAGGTGGGCGTTCCGTTGATCGCATAGAGCGTGTCGTTTTGTGTGCGACATAGACGACTGGCCCCGGGTAGTACGTCGGCGTGATTTTCACGCTCGTTTCCACCAGTGGCTGTGCGTAGACCTGCCCGTCTAGATTGGTGACACTGCAAAGCTGGCCGAAGGTCGACAAATTCGACGAGACGAGTGTGCCCTCGTTAAGATTTCTACCCGTCCGGTGGGAGTCGTTCTGCCAAGTAGTCACAGCCACCCCGGTGCTCCCGGGATCTTGTCCGAAAGAAAAAACTGCAAGCGCTCCGATCATCGCCAGCAAGCTAACAGCAAGCCTACGCCCATCGCTCGACAAACTCATAATACGTAGTCCTTTCCGCGAAACGTCGCGATACTAGAATTTGCTCACTAGGCCCTTGTTGAATCCCGTAACCCAGATATTGGCCCCATCAAAAGCGACGCCGCCGGTGTTTAGGCTGGGCGTTTTAAAGACGCCGAGAGTCGCGCCGTCGTTCGCACGCAACTCTGCGACGCCAGCGCTCGAGGTCACCCAGATGCTCGAGCCGTCGAATGCTACGCCATAAGGCAACGCGGGAACGCTGAAGGTGCCAAGCGCACTGCCGTCGCCGGCACGTAGCTTGGTTATGGTGTTATCGCCCCGGTTCGCAATCCAAATGTTCGCGCCGTCGAACGCGATTCCGGTAGGAGCAGTGCCGACGCTGTACGTGCCCACCACCGACCCGTCTGTGCCGCGCATCTTGCTAACCACTCCGCCCGTGGTGCCCCCGCAGACAACCCAAATATATGTACCATCGAAAGCGGCTGTAATAGGCGAAAAGGGAACCGTAAAACTTGCCAAACCTTTCCCGTCGCTGACGCGTAGTTTTGTAAGAGTATTGCTTCCATTCGGCACCCAGATGTTCGCGCCGTCGAACGCCATCCAGCCCGGGTTACTGCCTACCGCATAGTTGCCGAGTACTCTACCAGTGCTCGCTTCTAACTTGGTGACCGAGGCTGCACCTTGATTCGACACCCAGATGTTGGCTCCATCGAAGGTAACTCCATAGGGCTCGAAGCCCGACCCGATTTCGAATGTTCCGAGCAGGGTTCCGTCGTTCGCCCGCAACTTGCTCACCGTGCCATCGCCGAAATTAGCGGTCCAGATATTTGCGCCGTCGAATGCGACCCCAACCGGTTCATTTCCCACGGCAAAATTCGTAACCGTACTTGCCGCATACCAATGAAGGAGCGCCACCTTGAGCGGGTTGGCCGCTATCGGATTGCCCGATGAAGCGGGCGGGCTTGCCGGTGCTGCAGCCGTCTGCGTCCAGCCCAACTCCGAAACAAACAACAACGCAACGGCCACGCACAAAGCCGTAACTGAAAATCTGCATTTCATGATCTTTACCTCCCAAGGGTTCGGCCAAGGAAAATTCGGTTATAGCGGGGGGAACTGAACGTCGATGAGTACCTTACGTCTAAGCTGTACGCAGTAACTTCACCGCGTAAGTGAGTTCGCCGATTATGCCCTTGACTAACCCTGTCGTCAAGCAAAAAAGGGATGTTAAACTCGGCAAGAGATGAATTTTCCTGCCCGGCAAAAGAAACTACGCGAGTATCTCGCCAGCTCCCGCTTCGATGCGCTTCTGATCAGCCATCTTCCGAACATTCGGTATCTGTGCGGCTTTACCGGCAGCGCGGGATTGCTCCTGGTGCAAGAAACGGGCAGCGTTTTCTTTACAGACGTACGCTACGACACGCAGGCGCGCGAGCAGGTGAAGGGCGCGAAGGTGGTCATCGGCCGGAAAGCGCTGTTGACCACGTGCGCGGAGTGGATTGGGGCGCGGCGGAAGAAGTCGAGAGGATGGACAATCGGGGTTGAGGCCGATTACCTGCCGGTGGCGGAGAAGAAAAAGATTCGCGGACTGTTGCCATCAGGAGTTCGATTGCAGGATGCGCCTGCCATCGTTGAACGCGCCCGTATGGTGAAGGATGAAGATGAGCTGGAGTTGATCCGGGCGGCGGTGCGGCTGGGCGCGAAGTTGTTTGACCGGGCGCTGGAGGTTTTGAAGTCGCGCGTGACAGAAGTGGAGGTTGCGGCGGAGATGGAATATGCCGCGCGGCGGGCGGGTGCGGAAGAAATGTCGTTCCCGACCATCATTGCTTCGGGAGCCAGATCGGCGCTGCCGCACGGGCGCGCTACGCAGCAAAAGATCGAGCCCGGCGGATTCGTGGTCTGCGATTTCGGTGTTATACTCGGTGGTTATTGCTCGGATCAAACCCGCACTGTGTGGGTGGGCGACGCTTCGGATGCGAAGGGAAAGGAAGCTCGCCAGGCGTACGATTCGGTAAGGCAAGCTCAGGAGGCGGCGATTGCCGCCGTGCGGCCGGGGATGAGCGTTGCCGAAGTGGATGCGGCGGCACGTGCAGTATTGCGCAAGGCAGGGTTGGGACGGTATTTTACCCACTCGACCGGGCACGGCGTAGGTCTGGAGATTCACGAAGGCCCTCGCGTGGCCCCCGGACAGAAGGAATTACTGCAGCCTGGCATGGTAATCACCATTGAGCCGGGGGTATACTTCCCCGGGAAATGGGGCGTCAGAATTGAAGACATGGTGGCCGTCACGGAAGGCGGCTGTGAAGTGTTGACTCCCACCAGCAAGGAATTTTTGGCAGTTTAAGTCAAGCTGGTCTTAGGTGATAGGTC
>Ga0182024_10021383_pt1 | contig 11744 bp, 11 predicted proteins | sample P32metaG_FD_120480 | JGI IMG/M metagenome (GOLD analysis project Ga0182024, IMG submission 120480) | Permafrost microbial communities from Stordalen Mire, Sweden - P3-2 metaG (Illumina Assembly) | ecosystem: Environmental > Terrestrial > Soil > Wetlands > Permafrost | place: Sweden: Stordalen... | reverse complement strand
GGGGCCGAGCGCCCGGCCCGAGCCGACCTGGGCGGCCTCCTGGCCGAGCAGCGAGGCCCAGATCCCCAGCTCGCCCTGGCGCTGCAGCGCGATCGCCTCGAAGTCGATCCTGCGGACGAGCACGAGATCCCGGTAGAGGCCCTGCAGTTCCTCGGCGGACACCTCGAGCGGGTAGTCCGGATGCTCGACCCGCTCGCCTTCAGGGGTGAGGAGCTGAATGGGTACCGCTGAGCCAGCCCGCCCGTCCAGGCCGAGCGGGTCCGGTACGGCGCCGACCGCACCTTGAGCATTGACGGCCACGTGCCACTCCTTGATACGCAGGGCCGGTCGCGGAGGGTCACCGTTGACCGGCCGTTAGTCCGTCCCGCAGTGACATTACCCGCCCGGAGCGGAGCTAAGTGAACCAGTTTGCCGACGTCGCCGTCATCGTGACGGAACTCATGGTTCCCGTCGCTGGCCGCTCCCGCGGGCGCCCTCCGCGCCACGCTGCCGCGGCCAGGTCGCGTACGCTGCGTGACGTGGCCAGAGTTGTCGTCGACGTGATGCTCAAGCCGGAGATCCATGACCCGCAGGGTGAGGCGATCGCGAGCGCCTGCCAGCGCCTGGGATTCGGGCAGATCGCCGGCGTGCGGCAGGGCAAGAGGTTCGAGCTGGAGATCCGCGGCCCGGCGGACGATGCGGCGGTGGCGCGGATCGCTGAGCTGGCGGCCGAGTTGCTGGCCAATCCGGTGATCGAGGAATTCGAGATTCGCGCGCCGTGACTTATCCGGGCGGTGGCCGTGACTTATCCGGGCGGTGGCCGTGACTTATCCGGGCCGTGGCCGTGACTTATCCGGGTCGTGATTTGTCGCGCGCCGTAATTTTTCTCCGGCCTCGCCCGCGGGCCGCGCGTACGCTCGCGAACGTCGGCTGCGCAGGGGATGTGACTGGGCTCCGCGGGTATCGCCGACCCGGTTGTGCTGCTGAATCAGCACTGTTCGTCCAGTAATCACCTGAGTTCATGATTACCACGGTCCGTCACGGGAAATCTTTCACAATGTAACCCACGGGATCAGTGGAAGCAGGGAGTAGAGGTACGGATGCGTACTCGGGTGACGCAAGCGGGGGAGGCGGCCGTCGACGTCAGGTTCTGCCTGATGTTCCCCCGCGAGGCGCTCAGCGTTCCGGTAATGCGCCGGGTGCTTGGCGACACCCTGAGCAGGCTCGGCGTGGACGAGGACTGCATCGGCGATCTGCTGCTCGCGGTCACCGAGGCGTGCACGAATGTCCTGCAGCACAGCGGGCCCAGCCACCGCTATGAGGTCGTGGCCAGCATCGACCGCAGCGGCTGCCTGGTCGAGGTGCTGGACAGCGGCCGCGGTTTCGATCCCGGCAGGCTGGTCGTCCGCCGGCTGCCCGGTCAGCTTTACGCCCGGCACGCTCGCTTCCGCCGTCGGCCGCCGGCCCTGGCAGCGCGGCCCGGGCAGTCCTCTGCCGTGGTGCTCGCCGCGCCCCCGGCCCTGCACGCCGTGCGCAGCCGTTTCTCCCGCACTAGGCGCGGCCTGGATGACGAGGCCATCGCGCGGCTCCCGGAGTCGGGCCGCGGCCTGGCCATCATGCGTGCCTGCGTCGACAATGTGACGCTGAGTAGCGGACCGGGCCGGGGAACGGTGGTCTCGCTGCAGAAGCGCATCGAGTGGCGCGCGGATGCCCCGGTCGCCGGCCTGCCGCCCGCCCGCCTCCGGGACGCCGGGTAAGCCCGGCCGGTAACCTTCCCTGCATGCCGTGCCCGCGAGAACGCCGGTGCCCGCGGGCGCTGCCGCGCTCGCGAGGATGCTCATGACGGCCCGGGTGGGAGTCGTCACCTTCCCCGGGTCGCTCGACGACAAGGACGCGGCCCGCGCGGTGCGGCGGGCCGGGGGCGAGGCTGTCCCGCTCTGGCACGGCGATCGCGACCTGCGCGGCGTCGACGCCGTGATCCTCCCCGGCGGCTTCTCCTACGGTGACTACCTGCGCTGCGGTGCCATCGCCCGGTTCGCGCCGGTCATGACGGAACTGGTGCCTGCCGCTAGGGCCGGCCTGCCGGTGCTCGGGATCTGCAACGGCTTCCAGATTCTGTGCGAGGCGCACCTGCTGCCGGGCGCGCTGACCCGTAACAGCGGCCTCCGCTTCATCAGCAAGGAGGTGCGGCTCCGCATCGAGAACATCAGGACGCCCTGGACCAGTCAGTTCACGGCGGGCCGGGAGATCAGCGCCGTGCTGAAGAGCGGCGAAGGCGCCTACATGGCCGGACCCGCGACGCTGTCCGACCTCGGCGCGCGCGGCCAGGTGGTCGCCAGGTACGCCGGGCCGAACCCGAATGGCTCGGCCGCGGACATCGCCGGCATCTGCAACGAGGCGGGCAACGTGGTCGGCCTGATGCCGCATCCCGAGCACGCCATCGACATGCTGACCGGGCCGAGCGCGGACGGCCTCGGCTTCTTCACCTCGATCCTGCTCGCCGCGGCGCGCGCGTGAGGCCCCAGGACACCGTGAGGCCCCAGGACACCGTGGCCCTGGCGGCTGCCACCCCGCAACGGCCGCAGCCTCATGCGGAACTCGGGCTGACCGCCGCCGAGTACGCGCGGATCAGGGAGATCCTCGGCCGCCGGCCGACCGACGCGGAGCTGGCGATCTACTCGGTCATGTGGAGCGAGCACTGCTCCTACAAGTCGTCGCGGGCGCACCTGCGCCAGTTCGCCGAGAAGGCGCCGCCGACCGAGGCGCTGCTGGCCGGCATCGGGCACAACGCCGGGGTGGTGGACATCGGGCAGGGCTACGCGGTCACCTTCAAGATCGAATCACACAACCACCCGTCCTACGTGGAACCGTTCCAGGGCGCGGCGACCGGGGTGGGCGGGATCGTCCGCGACATCCTCGCGATGGGCGCCCGGCCGGTAGCGGTGATGGACGCGCTCAGGTTCGGCCCGGCGGACGCGCCGGACACCCGGCGCGTGCTGCCCGGCGTGGTCGGCGGCATCTCGTTCTACGGCAACTGCCTCGGCCTGCCCAATATCGGCGGCGAACTGGCCTTCGACCCCTGCTATGCGGGCAATCCCCTGGTGAATGCGCTCTGCGTGGGGGTCATGCGGCACGAGGATCTCAAGCAGGCCATCGCCGAGGGGCCGGGAAACAAGGTAGTCCTTTTCGGGTCGACGACCGGCCCCGACGGCATCGGCGGCGCATCGGTTCTCGCCAGTGCGTCGTTCGGCGGGGCCGGCGAGGGAGCGAAGCGGCCGAGCGTCCAGGTCGGCGACCCGTTCATGGAGAAGCTGCTGGTCGAGTGCTGCCTCGAGCTGTACGCGGCGCACCTGGTCGTCGGCATCCAGGATCTGGGCGCGGCCGGCGTCTCCTGCGCCACCACCGAGCTTGCCGCCGGCGGGGGCGTCGGCATGCGGGTCAGCCTCGACGCGGTCCCGCTGCGCGATGCCGCGCTCGGGCCGGCCGAGATCCTGATGAGCGAATCGCAAGAGCGCATGATGGCGATCGTCGAGCCCGCCGGCGTCGCGCGCTTCCTGGAAATCTGTGCCAGATGGGACGTGCCGGCCACGGTCATCGGAGAGGTAACCGGCACCGGCAGGCTGGAGATGACCTGGCGCGGCGAGCAGATCGTGGACATCCCGCCCGGCAGCGCCGCCGACGAGGGGCCGGTTTACGACCGCAGCACGCAGCGGCCGGCGAACCAGGACGCGCTCGCCGCCGATGACCCGGCCGCGCTGCCCCGCCCGGCCAGCGGTCCCGGGCTGCGGGCCGGATTGCTGGCCCTGCTCGCCTCCCCGGACGCCGCCGACAAGGCCTGGGTCACCGAGCAGTACGACAGCTACGTGCGCGGAGACACCGTGCTGGCGGCACCGCAGGACGCCGGCCTGGTCAGGATCGACGAGCAGACGGGCCTGGGGATAGCGCTCGCGACCGACGGCAACGGCCGGTACGCCCTGCTCGACCCGTATGCCGGCGCGCAGCTCGCGCTCGCGGAGGCATACCGGAATGTGGCTGCCACCGGCGCGCGGCCGCTCGCGGTGACCAACTGCATGAACTTCGGCTCGCCGGAGGATCCGGCCGTCATGTGGCAGTTCGCCGCCGCCGTGCGCGGGCTGGCAGACGCGTGCGCGGCCCTCGGGGTACCCGTGACCGGCGGCAACGTGAGCTTCTACAACCAGACGGGCGGGGCGGCGATCCACCCGACGCCCGTGGTGGGAGTGCTCGGCGTCCATGACGACGTCCGGCAACGGCTGTCGATCGGCTTCCGCGAGGCCGGCGCGAGCGTGCTGCTCCTCGGCCGCAGCGCCGCGGAGTTCGGCGGCTCGCTCTGGGCCAGCGTCGCGCACGGGCATCTCGGCGGGCGGCCGCCCGCCGTTGACCTGGATGCCGAGCAGCGCCTCGCGGCGGTGTTCGCCGCGGGGGCGGCCGGCGGCCTGCTGGCGGCGGCGCACGACCTGTCCGACGGCGGGCTCGCGATCGCGCTCGCCGAGTGCTGCCTGGCCGGCCGCGCTGGCTGCACGATCACCCTGCCCGGCGACCCTTTTACCAGCCTCTTCAGCGAATCGGCCGCGCGTGCCGTAGTGGCAGTGCAGCCTTCCTGCGAGGAGGCATTCGCCCGGCTGTGCGCGGATTGCGGGGTCCCCGCCACGGCCCTCGGCACCACCGGTGGCACGCACCTGACGGTCACGGGCGGCTTCAGCATCTCGCTGGATGAGCTTGCCGCCGCGCACCGAGGGACCCTGCCGGCCATCTTCGGCTGACTGCCGCACCGCATCAGTACGCCGTCAGGCGCATCAGCAGGTCACCGGGCGCATCAGCACACCGCCTGAAGGGTCAGTACACGGTCTGGAACGAAATGATCTGCCGCCATCCCACGGGCACGCTGCACCCGCGTAGGGCCACGCCGGATTCGCCCGGCTGGCTGCCCAGCGCGGGGGGGACGGCCGTCAGGCACAGCTCGTCCACGGCACTGCGCAGCTGCCAGTCGTCTCGCCCGGCCGCGTCAGTGCCGAAGAACTGATGGCGCCACCGCTGGCCGATGCCCAGGTTGCACCTGGCCAGCGTGGCGGTCGTGGCGGTCAGCGACGCCGGCGCCGTCAGGCACCGGCCGTCAGGCACGTAGATGAAGATGTAGGTGCCGCCGCCCATCTGGTCGGCCGTCCACTCCTGGCCTGATGCCTGGCCAGCGCCGCTTGATGCCTGGCCGCCGCCGCCCGTTGCGGTGAACTCCAGGCCGGTAGCCGATTCCTGCAGCATCTCGGGAACCGGGCGGGAATCCGGCCGCGGCGGCGGACCCGGATTGACGAGCGCCACGGTCAGCGCGCTGACCACGTTCCGCGGCGGCGGCGGCGCGTGCGGGTGCTTCTTGGCCCGCGCTGTTCCCTGGGTGAGCACGAGGACGCTGACAACCGTCGCGGCGGCAAACATCGCCAGGGCGATGCCCGCGATCCTGACCACCCAAGATCCGCGGGACCGCCGGGCACTTATACCGCGCTGGCCAGGCATATCGAAGCACTACCGCTAGGGGGCATGTGCTGCAAGGAAATCACGGAATATGCGCAAAGACTATGGGTCGGTGCGGACTGGGCAAGTGCCCGGGCAGGCAGCCGGGCGGCGGGCGGCCTGTGCGCCGGCCGCCCGCCGCCGGCTACCTTCGCAGCGATGTCCATTCGACGCCCGGATCCACAGCGGCTGCTCGCTGCGCTGAACGAGCAGCGGGCGGAGCTCGGCAGCCCTGCCTGGGCCGGCCCGCTGACGGCCGGGGCACTGGGCGACGGCTGCGTCGCCGCGGTGGCCGCAGCGCTGGACTCGGATGCCGCGCCTCGTCCTGAGGCGCTGCGGGCCGCCGTGATACGCCTCCTCGACCTGCTCGCCGCCCGCGCACCGGGCCGGGCCGTGGAAGTGCGCATTCCGCCGTATGCGGCAATCCAGTGCGTGCCAGGCCCGCGGCATACCCGCGGCACGCCGCCGAATGTGGTGGAAACCGACGCGGTGACCTGGGTCAGGCTGGCGACCGGACGGGTGGCCTGGGCGGCAGCAGCCGCCGATGGCCGCATCCGGGCCAGCGGGCCGCGGGCCGACCTGACCGAGTACCTCCCGCCGCCACCCGGTGACATGACCGGCTGACTGCCCTGCCGCGCCTGGCCAGGTGACAGATTCCGCACGCGGCGGCCCGGCGACTCGCCGCGCTAGCCAGCCGCACGCCAGTCCGTAGACTAACCAGGTGATCAAGCCTGACGGCCGGCTGACGGCCGAGCTGGATCCGGGGGAGCAGCCGCGGGACGCCTGCGGCGTGTTCGGTGTCTGGGCACCCGGTGAGGAAGTCGCCAAGCTCGCCTATTTCGGGCTGTACGCGCTGCAGCACCGCGGCCAGGAGTCCGCGGGCATCGCGGTCAGCGACGGCATCAGGATCGTGGTCTACAAGGACATGGGCCTGGTGCCGCAGGTCTTCGACGAAGCCGTGCTGCACACCCTGCGGGGGCACGTCGCCGTCGGTCATTGCCGCTATTCCACCAGCGGCTCGTCGGTATGGGAGAACGCCCAGCCCACGTTCCGCGCGACGCCGTCGGCGGGCCTCGCGCTGGGCCACAACGGCAATCTGATCAACACCCTGGAGCTTGCCGAGCTGGTGGATCCGGCGGCCGGGGCCGGGGGCAGTCACGCGACCACGGATACCGACGTCCTGACCGCGCTGTTCGCCGGCGCCGCCAGCGATCCGCTGCGCCTGCCCGATGGCCAGGGCGGGGCGAGCATCGAGGAGTCAGCGCTCGCCGCGCTGCCGCTCGTGCGCGGGGCCTACTCGCTGGTCTTCATGGACGAGCGGACCTTGTACGCGGCCCGTGATCCACAGGGCTTCCGCCCCCTGGTGCTCGGCAGGCTGACGCGCGGCTGGGTGGTGGCCAGCGAGACCGCCGCGCTGGATATCGTCGGTGCGACGGTGGTCCGGGAGATCGAGCCCGGCGAGCTGATCGCCATCGACGAGACGGGCGTGCGGTCGCGCCGCTTCGCGCCGCCGGAGCCCCGCGGATGCCTGTTCGAGTACGTTTACCTGGCCAGGCCGGACACCACCATTGCCGGCCGGGGGGTGCAGGCCACCCGGGTGGAAGTCGGCAGGCGGCTCGCGGCCGAGTACCCGGTCCCGGCCGACCTGGTCATCCCCGTGCCCGAGTCGGGCACGCCCGCCGCGATCGGCTACGCGGAGGCCAGCGGCATCCCCTATGCGCAGGGCCTGGTCAAGAACTCCTATGTCGGGCGCACGTTCATCCAGCCGAGCCAGACGATCCGCCAGCTTGGCATCCGGCTCAAACTGAACCCGCTGCGGGACGTGATTGCCGGACAGCGGGTCGTTGTAGTCGACGACTCGATCGTCCGGGGCAACACGCAGCGTGCCATCGTCGCGATGCTGCGCGAGTCCGGAGCCGCCGAGGTGCACGTGCGCATCTCGAGCCCGCCGGTGACGTGGCCGTGCTTCTACGGCATCGACTTCGCCAGCAGGACCGAGCTGATCGCCGGCCGCCTGTCGGTCGAGGAGATCCGGGCCTCGCTCGGCGCCGACTCCCTCGGCTACGTGTCGCTGGCGGCCCTGACGGCCGCGACGACCTTGCCGGCCGGGCGGCTCTGCCGGGCCTGCTTCGACGGCAGCTACCCGATCCCGGTCGCCGAAGCGGAGCGGGGCAAGCATGTCCTTGAGGGCGCGGGCGCCAGGGTGCCCGAGGCCCGGACGTGAGCTCATCGCAGGCCGGCCCGAGCTATGCCGGCGCGGGCGTCGACATCGAGGCCGGGCACCGGGCAGTCGAGCTGATGCGCGCGGCGGTCGCCCGGACAGCCAGGCCTGAGGTCATCGGCGGCATTGGCGGGTTCGCCGGGCTGTTCGATGCGTCCAGGCTGGCGGGCTACCGGCGGCCGCTGCTGGCTACCGCAACTGACGGCGTCGGCACGAAGGTGGCGATAGCCCAGCGGATGGGCAGGTACGACACCGTCGGCATCGACCTGGTGGCCATGATCGTGGACGACCTGGTGGCCTGCGGGGCCGAGCCACTGTTCATGACCGACTACGTGGTCTGCGGAACGCTCCGGCCGGAGCGGGTGGCGGCCATCGTGGGCGGCGTCGCGGAAGGGTGCGTGCGCGCTGGCTGTGCCCTGATCGGCGGTGAGACAGCGGAGCACCCCGGTCACCTCGGCCCGGACGACTTCGACCTGGCAGGCGCCGCAACCGGAGTCGTGGAAGCCGACGAACTGCTCGGCCCGGACCGCGTCAGGCCCGGAGACATGCTGATCGCGATGGCGTCCTCCGGGCTGCATTCCAACGGGTTCTCACTGGTCAGGAAGCTGATCGACCAGCATGGCGGCGGGCTGGCGCTGGACGCCGTGCCGGCCGGGCTCGACGCGCCGCTGGGGGATGAGCTGCTGACCCCGACGCGCATCTATGCCCGCGACTGCCTTGCCCTCGCTGATGGCTGCGACGTGCACGCCTTCGCGCACATCACCGGCGGCGGGCTGGCCGCTAACCTCAGCCGGGTACTGCCGCCCGGCGCCGATGCCACGGTCGACCGGGCCACCTGGCGCCCGCCCGCAGTGTTCGGCCTGCTGGCGGCACTCGGGCAGGTAGCGGCGGAGGAGATGGAGCGGGTTTTCAACATGGGAGTAGGGATGGTGGCCGTTGTCGGCCCCGGCCAGGCCGGCCGTGCGCTAGACCTGCTCAGCTCGAGAGACGTGCCCGCGTGGGTGGCGGGCAAGGTCACCACCGGCACCGGCAACGCCCGCCTGTCCGGGCGCCATGCAGCCTGACAGGACCCGGACGCAGACAGCATCCAGCGACCAAGACGGCATCCACCGATGAAGAAAGCACTAACCCGGTCAGGGCATAGGCACCAGCCAGCCCGGTGCGGGCGCCGACAGGCGCCATGAACTCGGCCGTCAGTTCCCGGCGGTCCCGTTCATCCTGGCTGCTGCGCTGCCTGCCCGGCTCGGCGCTTCGCCGGCTAGTTCGTCCTCGCCCAGTTCGTCCTCGTCCTCGTCGTCCTCGTCGTTGTCGTCATCATCATTGACGGAGTAGCGATCGGCGAGTTCCGCATATGCGGCTTCAGACTCGGCATCCTGCTGGTCCGTGACGACACCCAGCTCAGCCCGCAGCCGGTCAAGGTTGGTGCCGCCGCTGTTGTACTTGAGCTGGCGTGCAACCTTGACCTGCTTGGCCTTGGCTCGGCCGCGCCCCATTGGCTCGACCCCCTCGAACGTACGGGGGCCTCGGTCAGGCCCCTGGTCACCGCACTCAACGTGCTGTCTCTACTGCGCTGATGCTGGCGGGCTTCATGCACAACAGACAGACCCGACGCCTCTCCACTGCCTGGGACGCGACGCGTTTCCTGCCTCCGTACGGATATAACCGTACCTGGTTTAGGCGCCGAGCGCTTCCGGGCAGCCCGGAAGCGGCTGGTCAGCTCCCGGGCCCGCGGCTGGTCAGCTCCCGAGCCAGATGCCGCGCAGCCGTCCTACCTCGGACATCCGCCGCTCGGCGAGCCGGTCGGCAGCGACAGCCGGCGGTATGGCCTCTTCGTCGGCCATCGCCAGAATTCTCTTGGTGGTGTCGAAGATCTGCGCTGCCCTCGCCTGCGCACGGTCGAAGTTGAAGCCGGCCAACTCGTCGGCAACCTGGATCACGCCGCCGGAGTTCACCAGGTAGTCCGGGGCGTACATGATGCCCCGGTCGGCGAGTTGCTTCTCGATGCCGGGATGAGCGAGCTGGTTGTTGGCGCCACCGCAGACGATCCTCGCGGCCAGCGTCGCGACCGTGTCGTCGTCGATCGACCCGCCGAGCGCGCACGGCGAATAGATGTCCATCGTGCCCGCGGCCAGCTCCGCCTGGTTCGCGGCCACTTCCACCGCGGGGTATTGCGCGCGCACCCGCTCGATGGCATCCGCGGCGACGTCGCAGATGGCGACATGGGCATCGGCGTCCATGAGATGCCCGACCAGGCGCCGGCCGACCTTGCCGACGCCCTCGACGGCGACCCGCCTGCCCGCCAGGCTGGTGGTGCCCCAGACATGCTCCGCGGCGGCGCGCATGCCCTGGAAGACGCCGAAGGCCGTCAGGACGGAAGAATCCCCGGCTCCGCCGTTCGGCACGGTCCGGCCGGTGACGTGCGTGCACTCGCGGGCGACGATGTCCATGTCCTCGCTGTAGGTGCCGACGTCGCAGGCGGTGATGTAGCGCCCGTTCAGGGACTCGACGAACCGGCCGTAGGCGCGCAGCAGCGCCTCGGACTTGAGCCGCGCCGGGTCACCGATGATGACGGCCTTGCCGCCGCCGAGGTCGAGACCGGCCAGGGCGTTCTTGTATGCCATCGCCCTGGACAGGTTCAGGGCGTCAGCCAGGGCAGCGTCTTCGCTCGGGTAGGGATAGAACCTGGTGCCGCCTAGCGCGGGACCGAGCCTGGTCGAGTAGATGGCGATGATCGCGCGCAGGCCAGTCGGGGCGTCCTGGCAGAAAACCACTTGCTCATGTCCTGGATGGCCGTTCGCGGCGCTGTCCGGTACCGGTGCGATATCGGGTCCATCGGCGACGGCGGTTCTGGGGCCATTCCCGAATACATGCGTCACTGTAGTGACTCCCGGCTCGGTCCCGCGTCCTCGTTGAGGCGGGATTAAAGGACCAGGGTATGCCGAAGCACGTGGCCGGCCGAGCGGGTCGTGACGATCTGATTGGCTGGGGGTCTTCTCCCGGTAGGCCATGGCATGTCACGATTTGCACATGCTGCCGTGCGCTGCCTATCTGCGCGTATATGAGCCGCTTTCAGCCTTTGGTCCGGCGGAGCGGGCCCAGTGGGCGGCCTACGCGGCTTCCGCCGAGCGGCCGCGCAGGGCCACTGCGCTGGCCGCCGAGCATGCGGAGGCGCTCCGCAGGCTCATCGCGCTGCCGCCGATCGTGGCACCGGCGCAGGAAAGCAGGCATGCGTATGTGCGGTGGGCCAACGGCATTACCTACGTATGCCCGTGGCAGACCCGGCTGCGGTCGTGGCTCGCGCTGAGCCGGCTGCGGACTACCGCCGGGCCGCTCATGTCGGACGCGTTCGCCCCGCGCCAGGCTGACCGGGCCGCCGCGGACTTCGCTCGCTGGGAGGGCCGCGAAGGGCCGCCCCGCGTCTACATCCAGACGGGCGCGTGGTCAGTGCCGCTCGCCTGGTTCATGCCTTTCGCGCCGACCGAGCGCTGGCTCGTCCTTGGCACCCCAGCCGCGGGGGAGAGCAGGGGCCCGGCCACTGCTGCCGCGACCCGCACGCTGGTCTATGCCACGGCGATGTCCCAGGCGCGCAGGAGGGTTGCCCGGTCGCTGGCCACGGCCCGCCGGATACCCGGCAACCGCGCGGAACCGGGTCAGGCCGCGGCTGCCCTGCTGCGGCTCGGCGACGAGCTGGAGGAGATCGGCCGCTGGCTTGAGGAGTTCCATCCGCATGCGCTGGTGGAACTTGATTACGGAGGCCTGGTGCAGCTGCTCGATGATGATGCGCTGCGCGGTGACCAGTCCGCGGCTGAGGTCTCAGCCGCGGTAACCGCCCTGGCCAACGGGGAGTTCGAGCTAGCTGCCGCCATGTACCAACGCTTGCGCGCAAGGTGGCGCGCTTTGGAGGCGATCGAGCTAGGTAGTTAAGGGAGGGGGATGGACTTTTCCGAATCTGCCCGTTGCGACGTTCCGTATCGCTAGAATCACGCAGCGTGACCCCGATCAGTGGAGCAACGGGGTAAGT
>Ga0182024_10021382_pt1 | contig 11745 bp, 8 predicted proteins | sample P32metaG_FD_120480 | JGI IMG/M metagenome (GOLD analysis project Ga0182024, IMG submission 120480) | Permafrost microbial communities from Stordalen Mire, Sweden - P3-2 metaG (Illumina Assembly) | ecosystem: Environmental > Terrestrial > Soil > Wetlands > Permafrost | place: Sweden: Stordalen... | reverse complement strand
TGCAACCGCAGCCGCCGCCGTGCGAGAGCGACGTCAATCGGGGCCTCTGGAGCGAAGATGGCTGTGCGCTCATTGAACCTCGCCTCGCCGGATGGCGGAAGGTAGCAGGAGTCGAACCTACCGGGAGACGATTGACGTCCCCCACCGGGTTTGAAGCCCGGCCGCACCACCGGATGCGCATGCCTTCCGTTGCTGCCGTCAGCGCGTCGCGATGATTACATCAGGTTCGCTTCACGCCAGCTGCTGTCGGCACGCAGCACCCGTCCCCGTGGCGTGCGTCGAGTATAGCCAACGCGGTCGAAGAACTCCAAAACCTGGATGGTACGTTTTCGGCCCAGCCCGATCGAATCGCGATAGTCGGCGGCCTCGACGAAGTCGTGCTGCTGGTACAGGCTGTGCAGCTGCCGAGCCAAAGCGCGAATGCTGTCTTGGTGATAAAACAGATCCCGCACCACCTCGTAGACCTCACACAGCACCGCGCACTTGCGCAACACCCGTCTGACTTCCGCATCGTCGGTGGGCACGGCATGCGCGAGCTCTCGTACCCACGGAGGATCGAAACGTCCCGCGGCCAGGGCGGTTTGCAATTTTTGCGCCAGATCGCGTTCACGCTCGGTCAAGCTGACCCGATGTTCTGGAAGGTGCAGCCAGTAGTCGCTCCGCTGCAGCTGCTGCTGCTGCACCAGTTGGTCAATCAGCGCGCGCCAGAGGGCATCGGCGATAGTCGGTGCACTAATGCGTCGCAGACGCCCCCGATCGATGCCCGGCTCGTCGGGGTGTTGCAGATGGAACACGCGCATCGCGTTTAGCGCCCGTTGGCGCAAGTCCTGCCAATGCGCATCCAGGATCACCACGCCCTGCCCCGCCGGACCGACGTTCAGCGCCTGGGGCGACAATGCGATGCGTTCCGGCGCAATACTGCGCAGGCGTACCAGTTGCCGCATTTCGATGCCCTGCGGGGAATTCTGCAGCAACGGCAGAATTCCCTCACCCCGGAGCATGCGCTGAATGGCGGCCAGGTAGGCCAGCCGTTCAGGGCTACGCCGACGGCGCTCGGGGGCGTCGGGATCGATGACCATTCCCCCGCCCACGGTATGGCGCGCCTGCGCATCGCGGGCGATGAAGACATCGCCGGCAACCGCACAGACCGGGCTATCGAACACCAGTTGCGCGCGCGCGCTGCTGCCTCCGGTCAGCTCGTCCGCCTCCAACAGCACCACACGGGCCACCCGATGCGCGGTGCCGAGATGCACATGCAGCGGCGCCCGACTTACCAGCCTCGCACTGCCCGATAGCCAACGCAGCTGCACATCGACTCGCGTACTGGCATGGAGCGCGCGCGGATCGGCCAACCAGTCACCGCGCGTCAGTGCCGTCCTGTCGATCCCGGCCAGATTCAAGGCACAGCGCTGGCCTGCCCGACCGGATTCACAGTCGCGGTTCTGCGCGTGAATGCTGCGCACTCGAACCGGGGCGCCGGCGGGCATCACGGTAATCGTATCGCCCACCTGAACGCGTCCCGCCAGCGCGGTGCCGGTGGCCACGGTACCGCGGCCCGGCAACGTAAACACACGGTCGACGGCGAGGCGAAACAAGCCCGCCTCGGAACGCATCGGCCAGCTCGCCGCGATACTCATCAGGTGAGCGTGCAGTGCCGCCACCCCCGGATCATCGGCGACCAGGGTATTGAGCGCAAACAGCGGCGCATCGTGCAGCGCCGTGGAGGCAAGCAAGGCTCTAACCTGTGCCGCCACCACCGCCGATCGCGCCTCCCCTACCCGATCGATTTTGCTGAGCGCCACGGCACCGCAGCGCACTCCCAGCAGCTCCAGGATGCTCAGGTGTTCGCGCGTCTGCGGCATCACGCCGTCGTCCGCCGCGACCACCAGCAGCGCGAAATCGATGCCACCGGCTCCGGCCACCATGGTATGCACCAACCGCTCGTGGCCCGGGACATCGATGAAACCCAAGGTCTCACTGCCGATCACAGCAGAGTAGGCATAGCCGAGTTCTATGGAGATACCGCGTTCTTTTTCTTCCTTCAGCCGGTCCGTGTCGACTCCGGTCAGGGCGCGCACCAGGCTGGTCTTGCCGTGGTCGATGTGACCCGCGGTGCCGATGATCATCGGCCGAGAGAACCCCACTGTGCCTCGAATTCTGCTTCATCGCCGACTTCCAGGCAGCGCAGATCAAGCCACAGCGCCTTATCGGCGATCCGTCCGATGACAGGACGGGGTAATGCACGCAGCATGGCCTCGAGCCGATGAACACTGGAGCGCTTTGCCCGCGATGGCTGCACGCGCAATCCAAAGCTCGGCAACCGATCGGCCGGCAATGCGCCGCTGCCCACCTGCGAGCTCATCGGCGTCGCTGCCACTCCGAACCCCTCACCGAATGCCGCCTGCGCCGCCGGCAGCAAGCGTCTGCTCTGACTCTCGATCTCGGACACTGGGCGCGTCAGCAGACGCAGTACAGTCAGTTTTTTAGCCAGCAATTCCGGCGCGCGGTACAGCGCCAAAACCCCCTCCAGAGCGGCCAGGGTCAGCTTGCCGACCCGCAAGGCACGTTTCAGGGGGTTCTTCTTGACGCGCAAGATCAGATCGGAGCGCCCGACGATGATGCCGGCCTGCGGTCCTCCCAAAAGCTTGTCGCCGCTGAACGCCACCAGATCCGCGCCAGCGGCGATCGCCTCGCGCACGGTCGGCTCCTTCGGCAAGCCCCAACGCGTCAGATCGAGCAGACTGCCACTGCCAAGGTCCACGACCACCGGCACGCCGTGGGCCCGCCCGAGCTCCGCAAGCTCGCCGATTTCGACCGAGGAGGTAAATCCAGTGATGGCATAGTTGCTGGTATGAACCTTCATCAGCAATGCCGTACGCGCGTTGACCGCGTCCGTATAGTCCGCGGCATGCGTGCGATTGGTCGTGCCGACTTCGATGAGCTTTGATCCGGCGCTGCGCATCACATCCGGGATGCGGAAGGCGCCGCCGATTTCGACCAGTTCTCCGCGCGACACCACGACCTCGCGTCGATTCGCCAGGGTATTGAGCATCAGCAGCACCGCTGCCGCGTTGTTGTTCACCACCGTCGCGGCCTCGGCGCCCGTCAACTCGCGCAGCAGCGGTTCGACCACATCATCACGGTCACCGCGGCCACCGGTGCTCAGATCGTATTCCAGATTGACAGGAGCGCTGAGGGCGCGCAGCACCGCCTCCTGCGATGCGGCCGGCAGCAGCGCCCGCCCCAGATTGGTGTGCAGTACCGTGCCGGTCAGATTGAAGACCGCTCGCAAATGTGGACGCGCATCCTGCCGCAAGCGAGCGTCGACACTTCGGGCAATCGTCTGCGGACTGAGCGCATCATGGTGCAACTCGCCGCGGACGGCCCGCTGGCGCAATGCGGCCAGCGCCTCGCGCAATGCCGCGGTTACCTGAGTTCGCGAGAAGCGCGTCAGCGTCGGCGCGAAATCGGTGTCATTTAGCAACCGATCCAGTGACGGGATATCGGCCGCGCGCGCCGGCGGGAAGTCGGACCGCACCTCAATTCCCGTTGGGCTGCCACAGGAGCGGATTTCCGCTGGCGCGATGATAGCCGCTTTGGCCGAGCAGCAGATCGAGGTTCAGGCTGGCGAGGTCATCGGCCACCGGCTCGACCTGCGGGTCCTTCTCCTGATAAAGAATCTTGCGGTAGCAATGGCATTGTTCACAGGTTTCCGCGCGTACCGGTGCCTCGGCCGCGCTGCCATCATTCTCCTGGTTCGCACCCATGGTCGCGGACTGGTAAGCAATGCTCTTACCCGAGGCACCGCATCGGCTGCATTGCACGCGCACCATGTGCCACTCCGTGGCGCACAGCGCGCAATGCAGATAACGATATCCCTGATAGGGCGACTGCGCGTAGACCACGCTTGCCACCGGCTGGCTGCCGCACAGCGGACACAGACCCGGCACATCGAGTGCGTGAACCGCCTCGGCGGTGAAAGACGCGGCCAGAGCGGTCCAGTGCACCTGCAGCGATGCCATGAGCACGGGCGCCGCCGCGCCATCGATCGCCTGATCTTCACACTGCAGCAACGCGTCCGCCTGTGCCTCGATCCAATCGCGCGGTGCGCGGCGAATACTGGCAATCATCTCGCTGACGCCCGATGGAAATTCCGCGTGCGCCGCCAGCGTGCTGCAAATACCATTAATCGTTTCAAACCAGGCATCCGTGCGCGGCCACGCGGCGGGTTGGATGGGCGGCATGCCGTGCCCGGCCGACGCCTCGACGTGCGCCGGGGTTGGAATGGAGACGGATAGATCCGCCAGCGCCGAGTGCTGCGCGTCCACCAGCTCCGCGAGAAAGCGCAGGTAATCGCCGATGGCGGTGCTCGCGCTCAGTTGGCGCAGGCGTGTCGCGCGTCGTACAAACACCGTCGCGCGCGCCGGCAATCGAACCCGGGGAATGGATCGCTGTGCGAGGGTTTCGATCTCGCCGGGTTCGAGGATGCGTTGCGCCATGATAGGCGCGACTCTACCTCTCTTGGATACCCTTGGTCACCTCGCGGAACCAGGCGCGGTGATGTTTCCAGGCCCACCCCGGCGTGACCCAGCCGCGCGTCATCGCGCGAATCGACCCTTTGACCCAGATCCCCGCGTAGATGTGCACGATGATCGCGCAAATGAGTACGAAGCCGAAAAACGCATGCGCCAGCGCACCGAGGCGCACCACATCGATGGAGAAATAGCCGGAGAAATATTGGCGCCAGATGACGATACCGGACGGCAGCAGGCACGCAAGGCACACGATGATGGTGAAGAACAGGATCTTCTGACCGCCATTGTAGCGGCCGACCTCCGGCAGGTTCTGCTCCCGGTTATTCACCACATCGCCGATCTTGCGCAGCCATATCCAGTCCCGCCGCTTAAGCATGTTGTCGCGCCACAGTTTCAGGCTCAACAGCAGGAATGCGGCAACCATGAAGCAGCCGATGAAGGGATGCAGGATTCGCGTCCAGGGTCCGCCGCCGAACAGATTGGTCAACCAGAACAGCGCCGGGTGAAAGAGCGCCAGCCCGGACAATGCCAGCAGCACGAAGCTGATCGCAACGATCCAATGGTTGATGCGGGTCGCCGCACCATAGCGCTCGATCCGTGCGGGATCGCGCGAACTCATGAGGTTTTCTCCCGCTCAAGGCGCGCGGCTTCCTCATCCTGCTCGTCGGTCTCGTTCGGCCCTATGCCGATGTAGTGCAGGAACCCTATGGCCGCGGTCGCCGCAATGGCGAACAGCGCCAGCGGCTTGGTGAAACCCTTCCACAGGCCCACTGTTGGACTGATTTTCGGCTTTTCGGGCAGCCCGCTGTACAGCAGTGGTTGATCCGCGTGGTGCAGAACGTACATCACGTGCGTGCCGCCCACCCCTGCGGGATCGTACAGACCGGCCTGCTCGAAGCCGCGCGACTTCAGGTCCTCGATGCGCTCCTGCGCATGCTCGGTCATGTCCTGCTTGCTGCCGAAGACGATGGCACCGGTCGGACAGGATTTCACACAGGCCGGTTCCAGGCCGACCGCCACGCGATCCGAACACAGCGTGCACTTGTAGGCCTTCTTGTCCTTCTTCGAAATGCGCGGAATGTCGAACGGACAGCCGGCGATGCAATAGCCGCAGCCGATGCAATTTTCCTCCTGAAAATCGACGATGCCGTTGGCGTACTGCACGATCGCGCCCGGCGAGGGACAGGCCTTCAGACACCCTGGATCTTCGCAGTGCATGCAGCCGTCCTTGCGGATCAGCCACTCGAGATCGCCCTTGGGATTCTCGTACTCGGCGAAGCGCATCAGCGTCCAGGAGTGCTCCGAGAGATCGGCCGGATTATCGTAATGACCGGTGCAGGTGCCGATCTCATCGCGCAGATCGTTCCACTCCATGCAGGCGACCTGGCAAGCCTTGCAACCGATGCATTTGGTGGTGTCGATGAGCTTCGCCACCTGGCCGGTATGCGCACCGCGCGCTTCCGGGGATGGCAGCGTAGTGGCCGAGCGGCGGACCACGTCGAGGGACTGTAACGCCATGGGTGCTCCTAGACCTTCTCGACCTTGACGAGAAACGCCTTGAATTCAGGCGTCTGCGAGTTGGCGTCGCCGACGGAAGGCGTCAGGGTATTGGCCAGAAATCCCGGCTTGGCGAGGCCCATGAAACCCCAATGGATGGGCACTCCGACCGTGTGCAGGACCTTGCCGTCGACGTTCAAGGGGCGGATGCGCTTGGTCACCATGGCGACCGCCTTGATGAATCCGCGGTTTGAGCTGACCTTGATCTGCCCACCCGTGACCACGCCGATTTCCTGTGCCAGCTTTTCGCCGATCTCGACGAACTGCTGCGGCTGAATGATGGCGTTCAGGCGCGCGTGCTTGGTCCAGTAATGAAAATGCTCGGTGAGCCGGTAAGTGGTCGCGACATGCGGGAACTGTGCCGCTTTGCCGAACTGTTCGCGATCATCGGGAAATACCCGCGCGGCCGGATTGTTGGTCGCCTGCGGTTGTTTCGGATTCAGCGGGTTGTAGCCCAGCGGCGTCTCGAACGGCTCATAGTGCTCGGGGAACGGCCCCTCGGCCATGCCGTCGCGGGCAAAGAAACGCGCCACGCCTTCGGGGTTCATGATGAAGGGCCCCATGCCGCCGGCCGGATTTTCATCGACTTTGAAATCCGGCACGTCCACGCCGGTCCACGCCGTGCCGTTCCAGCTGATCAGTGTCCGGGCTGGATTGTAGGGTTTGCCGCTCGGGTCGCAGGACGCCCGGTTGTATAGGACGCGGCGGTTGGCAGGCCAGGCCCACGCCCAGTTCAGAGTCTGCCCAATACCGCTCGGATCGGAGTTGTCGCGCCGTGCCATGAGATTGCCGGTAGGACCCCAGGCGCCGCAGAAAATCCAGCAGCCGCACTGCGTGCTGCCATCATCGCGAAGTTCCGCGAACCCCGCGAGCTGCTCGCCGGCCTTGCGGGTGATCTTGCTCGGATCCTTCGGATCGGCAAGATCCTTGAGTGCATTGCCGGAGTATTCCCGCGCCAGTTCCTCCGGTCGCGGGCTTTCGGGTTGGGCGTACTTCCAGGTCAGGTTCAGGATCGGGTCCGGAAACACGCCGCCGTCCTTGACATACAGGGCACGCATGCGCGTGAACAGGCCAGCCATGATCTCGATATCGCTGCGCGCCTCGCCGGGTGGGGCTGCACCCTTCCAATGCCACTGCAGCCAGCGCGCCGAATTCACCAGCGCGCCGTCCTCTTCCGCGAAACAGGTCGTCGGCAGGCGAAAAACCTCCGTCTGGATCTTGCTTGGATCGACGTCGTTGTGTTCGCCGTAATTGCGCCAGAACTCCGACGTCTCGGTCGCCAGCGGATCCATGATGACAAGGAATTTGAGCTTCGACAGAGCGGCCGTCATTTTGGCTTTGTTCGGCGCCGCGGCCAGCGGATTGAAGCCCTGCGCCAGATAGCCGTTGACTTTGCCCTGATGCATCAACTCATACATCTGCAGCATGTCATAGAGTTTGTCGACCTTGGGCAGGTAGTCGTAGGCCCAGTTATTCTGCGCCGTCGCCGCATCGCCCCACCACGCCTTCATGAAACTGACATGAAATTTTGCCGCGTTCTGCCAGTAACTGAGTTGATTCGGCCGCAGCGGCTTCAGTGCCCGGGCCGCGATGAACTTTCCATAGTCCTGTTCACTTTGCAGCGGCAAGCCAATGTAGGCCGGCAGTTGATTCGACAGCAGACCCAGATCGGTGAGCCCCTGAATGTTTGAATGTCCGCGCAGTGCATTCATGCCACCGCCGGACACGCCAACATTGCCCAGCAGCAGTTGCACCATCGCGCCGGTGCGAATCATTTGCGAACCGGTCGAATGCTGGGTCCAGCCAAGCGCGTACATGATGGTCATCGCCCGCGTCGGGGTCGCCGTGGATGCAATCAGGTCCCAGATGAACAGCACTTTGTCCCTGGGAGTACCGCAGACGCGCTCCACCATTTCCGGCACATAGCGCGCGTAGTGCTGTTTCAGCAGCGTGTAGACGCAGCGCGGGTGCGACAGGGTCGGATCGACTTTGGCGAATCCGTCCGGGCCTATCTCGTAATCCCAGCTGGACTTGTCGTAGCTGTGATTTTCGGCGTCGTATCCGGAATAAATGCCCTCGGTGAAGGCGAACTCCTTCTTGACGATGAACGACAGGTCGGTGTGATGCACCACATAATCGTGCTGGATCCTGTCGTTCGTCAGCAGATAGTTGATCAAGCCGCCGAGGAATACGATGTCGGTGCCCGGCCGTATCGGGGCGTAGTAATCCGCCACCGACGCCGAGCGCGTGAAGCGCGGGTCGATGACGATGAGCTTGGCCTTATTGTGGGCCTTTGCCTCCGTCACCCATTTGAAGCCGCAGGGATGAGCTTCGGCGGCATTGCCGCCCATGATGAGGACTACGTCGGCATTCTTGATGTCGACCCAGTGATTCGTCATCGCTCCACGGCCAAACGTCGGGGCAAGACCTGCCACCGTCGGGCCGTGTCACACACGAGCTTGGTTATCGAACCCCAATAGGCCGAAGGATCGCGCCACCTTGTGAGTGATATACCCGGCTTCGTTGCTCGATGCGGACGCCGCCAGCATGCCGGTGGTGAGCCATCGGTTGACGGTCAGTCCATCGGGCGTCTTGGCCACAAAATTGGCGTCCCGATCCTGTTTCAGCAGCGCGCTGATACGCTCCAGTGCATCGTCCCAACTTATCCTTTGCCACTTGTCGGATCCCGGAGCCCGATACTCCGGATACTTGAGGCGGCTCGCGCTGTGCACGAAGTCGATTAGTCCGGCGCCTTTCGGGCACAAGGTGCCGCGATTGACCGGATGATCCGGATCCCCTTCGATGTGAAAGATACTCGGCTGAGCGTTCTTCGCACCATCGCCCAGCCCGTACATCAGAATGCCGCAGGCCACGGAGCAATAAGGACAGGTATTGCGCGTCTCGGTAGCCCGTGTGAGTTTGTACTCACGCACCTCCGCGAGCGCCGCGCCGGGCGAGAAGCCCATGAGTGCCAAACTCGAGCCGACCAGCGACACGCCGGTAACCTTCAAGAATTGGCGTCTTGTCAGTTCAGACATGACTACTACCCTCGTGCGACGACCGCAGGTCCGTTGCAGGCAGAGTCAGGAGTGTAGATCTGCACCCGGCCCACCACAAGCCGAGTGACGGGCCCAACCTTTCACCGCTCGGCGACCGCCGATCATGAGCGCCATGGTGCGCAGCCTTTCAGCGCCGCGTTCCAGACGGCGCCCGTTGAGGGCTTCCGGAGATCTGCAATTTCTGCGACACGCTACACCAGCCACGTGCCGGGCGGAGCTGTCGCGCAATGATATAATTCATAGAATTATCAATAGATTAAGGCGTCTAATTCTTCGCGCTGCAGTCTCTCCACCGGTGTAGCGGCGACAGCCTCAATAATCCGGCCGGCTAATCCGAAGTTGGTCGCGGATCTCGGCGACTTTCGCCACGGCCACGGGCGGCGCGTTGTTTCCCCAGCTCGAGCGAATAAAAGTCGCCAGTGCGGCAATGTCGGCGTCGTTGTAACGCCAGCCGAAGCCGGGCATGGCGAGACCGCTCGGTGCGGCGGCCGTCGACGGCGCCCGCGCGCCCTCTAGTATCACGCCGATCAGTGAGGACGGATCGGAATTGAGCACGCTCGGATTGCCGGCCAGGGTTGGGAAGGTCGAGTTCTCGCCGCTCCCTGACAGTCGATGGCAGGCGGCACAGCTATCCAGGTAGATGCGCGCGCCCGGTGATCGTTCACTTCCGGCCATGATGCTGCCAATCGTCGAGTCACTTGCAACGAAGCTTGCGCGTCCACGCTCGGGTGCCGCAGACAGCGACTTCACATAGACCGCAATGGCCGTCACATCTTGATCAGTCATGTACTGTGTGCTGTGCCGAACCGCATCGGCCATTGCCCCCGTGACTGCCGAATGCTCGCTCCTTCCGGACTTAAGCAGTGAGGCGATGTCGTCAATGCTCCATCGCCCGAGCCCATCGCCGTCGTTGCCGCGCAGATTGACAGGGGATGCTCCATCGAATCCTGTCCCCGACAAATACAGGGAAGTCCTGCCGCTGACATCCTTTTCTTCGAAGAACAGTCCACGCGGGGTATGGCAGGTGCCGCAATGCGCCAGTCCCCGGACGAGGTAGGCTCCGCGATTCCATGAGGCGTCCCGCGACGCATCCGCGATGAAGCGCGAGTCGTCGTGAAAGGCGAGATTCCATAACGCCAGCGGCCAGCGAATGCTCAACGGCCACACGATGTCGGCCGGGCGCGAGGCCGCGCGCGCGGCCGCCGGAGCTGCCTGTAAATACGCCAGCAGATCCTGGATGTCTTCGTCCGAGACCTTCGCATAGGCGGTGTAGGGCATCGCGGGATACAGACGAGTGCCGTCGGGCCTCACGCCGAGCCGCATGACGCGCACAAAATCTGCCAAGGTGTACGCGCCGATCCCCGTAGCGCGGTCAGCGTGTCGATGGCCTTGATGCCCAATCGATACTGCTGTTTGGGAGTAAGTTGCGATTGGTAACCGAATCTGTGTCAGCCGTTGGTACGCGACGGCAAATTGCGTGGGACTGCGCTCTGAGCGCGAGTCCGAGCGAACCGAGCGGTGCCTCGCTGATTGCCTGTCAGAGGGCGCGCACAACGCCGACAGCATCGCGATGACGGGTGCGCAAACATCGGCCTCATCCACCAGCTCCAGCCGTGCTTTCGACGATTTGGCTTTTCGCCAGGCCGCCCGCGCCCGCGGACTCCCAGCCACCGCCGAGTGCACGGATCAGGTCGACGCTGGCGCGCAGCTGCAGGGTATCGAGACTGAGCGCCTCCAGCTGGGTCTGCAGGACGGCGGTCTGCGAGGTGACGACGGTGAGATAGTCTGTCGCGCCCTGTCTGTAGAGCGCCATGGAAAAGTCGAGCGTGCGCTGCGCCGCGTCGACGGCGGCCTTCTCGTCCAGCGCAGCATCGTGGTAATGATTGAGTGTGGCCACGCTGTCTTCGACCTGCTGGAACGCGCCGACAACGACACCGCGGTAGTTCGCGGCCGAGGCGTCGAACTCGGCGCGCGCCTGGGCGACCTGCGCCCGGCGCAGGCCGCCATCGAACACGGTGAGCAGGGCATTTGGTCCGAGCGCCCAGAACGAACTTGGCGCGCTCAGCCAGTTCGAGAAGGCACCGCTCTGGAAGCCCCCCTGGGCGCCGAGCGTGAGCGTGGGGAAATACGCCGCACGCGCAACTCCAATGTTGGCATTGGCAGCGATCATGCGCCGCTGCGCGCCGGCGATATCCGGACGGCGCTGTAGCAAGGTTGTGGGGACGCCGATGGGAACCTGCGGAAGTTTGATGGCGACGATCTCCGGCTTGATCGAGAATGTCGAGGCTGACACACCGAGCAGCGCCGCAATGGCATGTTCCATCAGCGCGCGCTGAGCGAGCGTCTGGGCGGACTGCGAGCGTGCGGCATTGAGCTGGGTCTGCGCCTGGGAGACATCGAGGCCGGGTGCGATGCCGGCATCGTGGCGCTGCTCTGTGAGGCCGAGCGCGCGCGTGTAGGCCGTCACCGTCTCATCGAAGATCGCGCTGTCGTGGTCGAGGCTGCGCAATTGAATGTAATCGTCGACCAGCTGCGCGATCAGCGAAAGGCGAGCATTCTCGAGGTCAGCGGCGGACGCAGCGGCGCTCGCCTCG
>Ga0182024_10021381_pt1 | contig 11745 bp, 8 predicted proteins | sample P32metaG_FD_120480 | JGI IMG/M metagenome (GOLD analysis project Ga0182024, IMG submission 120480) | Permafrost microbial communities from Stordalen Mire, Sweden - P3-2 metaG (Illumina Assembly) | ecosystem: Environmental > Terrestrial > Soil > Wetlands > Permafrost | place: Sweden: Stordalen... | reverse complement strand
TGTTCCAGGCCCTGCGGATTCGGGATTTCCGCCTGCTATGGGGCGGCGGCATCGTCAGCTCGCTCGGCTCGTGGCTGCTGATCCTCGCCATCCCCGTCCATGTCTTCCTGGTCACCGGATCGCTGCGCGACACCGGGCTCACGCTCGCCGCTGAATACCTGCCGCTGCTGGTGCTCGGCCCGGTGGCCGGCGTCTTCACCGACCGGTGGGACCGACGCCGGCTGATGATCGCGACCGACCTGTTCCGCGCGGGCGCGGTGGCAGTGATGCTGCTCGGCACCTCTCCTGGCCGCTACTGGGTACTCTATGTCGCGCTGATTGCCGAGAACAGCGGCTTCGTGCTGTTCACGCCTGCCCTGCGGGCCCGCATACCGGCGATCGTGGGCACTGGCCCCGTGCTCAGCAGCGCCAATTCGCTCAACTCGTTCAGCAGCGGCGCCGTGCGGCTCATCGGCGGCCCGCTCGGCGGGATCCTGCTGATCGCCTTCGGCGTCAAGTGGCTGATCTGCGCCGATGCCGTCAGCTACCTGCTGTCGGCCGCCGCCGTGTTCCTGACATCCCAGCCGGACGGTGCGCGCCCGGGCCGCACGACCTCGATCAGCGACGTCGCCCGGGACCTGACCGAGGGACTTCGTATCCTGCGCGGCCAGCCCGTCGCACGGGCGCTGCTTCCCGTCACGATCATCTTCCTCGGCGCCAACGCGTCGCTCAGCGCCATCCTTATCCCGTTCGGGATCCGGCAGCTGGGCGGCAGCGAGCAGACCGGGTTCCTGCTGGCCGGCCTGGGCGCGGGCTACCTGCTCGGCGCACCGCTGCTCCGCCTGCTGCTCGACCGGGTCCAGCCCAGGAACCTGCTGACGGCATGCCTGACCGCCACGGCCGCCGCCTTCTTCCTGCTCTTCACCTCATCGTCACTCAGCACCGCGCTGCCCGCCGTAGCGGCCGTCGGCATATTCGGTTCGATGTCCGTGGTGGTCTCGCAGACGACCCTGCAGCGGGTGATCCCGAACGCGGCACTCGGGCGGGTCGGCGCCGTCTTCCTTACCGGCGAGGCAGCGGCCACCCTCCTCGGCGCCGGCGCCGGGCCCTTCTTCGCGCAGGCAGCGCATATCTCCGGCGTGGGCATCGCCGCCAGCCTCGTCACGCTGTGCGCGGCGGCGCTGACGTTCCTCATCGTGCCGCGGATGCCCGCGATCGCGCCCCCGCCCGCGCCCCCGCCCGTGCGGGACGGTGCCGCGGGCTAGAGCTCGCGCACGTTCCAGACGATCTCGCCGCGGTCGTCCCAGCTGCTGTGCCGCCGCTCGAAGCCGAGCTTTTCGAGCACCCGGAAGGACGGGGTATTCCAGGTGCGCACCGTCGCCCAGAGCCGGCCGCGCCCGGTGGCGATCGCCGCGGCCAGCACGGCGGACGCTGCCTCGGTCGCGTAGCCGTTGCCGTGCGCGCTGCGCAGCAGCTCGTAGGCGATTTCCGGCTCTTCCAGCGTGGACCGGCCGGTAACCAGGCCGCAGTATCCGATGAAATCGCCCTCGGCCCGGCGGCGGATGGGCAGGGTGGCGATGCCGTTATCGGCGGATGCGGCCCGCCCGCTGATGATCTTGCTGCGGGCAGCGTCGAGGGTCGGCATCCCCGCGCCGCGCTCACCGATAAGCCGGCGGTAGGAGGCGGCGTCAGACTCCTGCCACCTGGTCAGGATGAGCCGCTCGGTTTCCAGCTCGAACGCCATCGGCGAGATAGCGGTCAGCTTCTGCCCGTTCTCCGCTGGCATGCCATCAATGTAACCGTGCCCAGGGCCGGGTTTCCGCGCCGGCCAGAACAGCACTTCAGGTTGCAACGCAGGGATAGCCGGCCACACTGAGCCGATGGACATGCCGGCCCCATGAACACGCCGGCCCCGATGGACATGCCGGCGGCGACGGACACGCCGGCCGAGCACGTGCTCGCGGGCGGGAACGTCGCACCTGTCGTAGTCCGCATCGGGGCCACGGTCCGCAAGCCGGCCGGCCCGCAGACGCCGGCGGTGGAGGCGCTGCTGGCGCACCTGCAGGCCGCCGGGTTCGCGGGCGCGCCGCGCACCCTGGGACGCCACGAGCGCGGGCGGCACATCCTGGAATACGTCCCCGGTCAGCTCGCCGACACCTTGCCGACGCTGGATTCTGGCGGCCTGCACCGGGTCGGCCGGCTGATCCGCGAGCTGCATGACAGGACCGGGGACTTCAGGCCGCCGCCGGACGCACGCTGGAACGTCGTTATCCGGCCCGACCGCCGCGACCTGATCTGCCACCACGACCTCGCCCCGTGGAACCTGGTCCGCGACGGGGACCGCTGGGTCTTCATCGACTGGGACGGCGCCGGCCCTGGCTCGCGGCTGTGGGACCTGGCGTATGCCGCGAAGGGCTTCGTCCCGCTCGAAGCAGGCGGCGACCCTGCCGCGGACGCGCCTCGGCTGCGCGCCCTGGCCGACGGGTACGGCCTCGATGCCAGCCAGCGCAGGGATCTCCCCCGGCTGATCGGCGCGCATGCGCGCGGCATGTTCGACCTGCTCCGCACGTCCTCGCTGACCGGCCGCCAGCCGTGGGCACGTCTCTACGCCGAGGGTCACGGTGAGCACGGGGGCCCGGCGGCGGACTACATCGAGCGCCATCTGGATCTCTGGACCCGGGCACTCTCCTAGGACGCCTTGTCACCAGTCCCGGGCGCTCCGGCCGGCAGCGTCTCCCGGAGGAAATCCAGCTGATACAGCAGCAGCTGGGTGACGGTGGTCTCGTCGGCCGGCGAGTGCGCCGAGCCGGACAGCGGCAGCACCCGGTGCGGGCGGCCTGCCGCCAGCAGCGCCGCCGACATCCGCAGCGTGTGCGCGGCCACCACGTTGTCGTCCGCCAGGCCGTGCACGAGCAGCAGCGGGCGGCGCAGCGACGCGGCCTCGGTGACCGGCGAGCAGCGGTCGTAGCGCTCCGGCTCGTCATCCGGATGGCCGAGGAAGCGCTCCCGCCAGTGCGTGTTGTAGAGCCGCTGATCGCTCGGCGCGGCGCCGGAGATCGCGGTGTGGAACACCTCAGGCCGGCGGATCACCGCGGCCGCCGCGAGAGTGCCGCCGTAGGACCAGCCGCGGATGCCGACCCGCTCCAGGTCCAGGTCCGCGCAGTGCCCGGCGGCCGCGTGCAGGGCGTCCACCTGGTCCTCGATCACCGGCGAGAGGGTGTCGCCGTGCACCTCCTTCTCCCACTCCGGGCCGCGGCCGGGCGTGCCGCGCCCGTCCGCGATCACTACCGCGAAGCCGCAGTCCGCGAACCACTGCGCCTCGCAGAACCAGCCGTGCCTGGCCCGGGTGACCAGCTGCTTCGCCGGGCCGCTGTACGGGTTCATCAGCACGGGCAGCCTCTGCGTGCCCGGCGTGTGCCAGGACGGCAGCAGCAGGACGGTACGGATGCCGCGCCGGCCGGCGCTCAGCCAGGTGATCCGGGGGGTGACCAGCGGCTCGGCCTGGCAGGAGGCGATCGCGGCCGCGGGCCGGCCGGGCCGCGACACGGTGATCGCGGCGCCGGCCTCGGTATGCGAGACGAGGACGAGCGTGCCGCCCGCCGCGCAGCCGGTGTGCACGCCGGGTCGCGTGCTGATCCGCCTCGCGCCGCGGCGCGGATGGTAGGACCAGACATGCTCCTCGGTCGGCTCCTCGCTCGCCGTGAAGAGCACCGACTCGCCGTCCGCGCCCAGCACTTCGCGGACCTGCACGCCGTCGTCGGTGACGGGCTTGCCGTCGACGATCAGCCGCCGGGATCCGGCCAGGTCCGAGACTCGCACCAGGGCGCCGGAGCCGGTCCGCAGCGGCGCGCCGGGCGTCAGGTGCACCCAGGCCGGGTCGCGTTCCTCGTGCAGGAGGGCAGTGGCGCCGGTGGCCGGGTCCGCGGCGAGGATGCGCACTGTGCGCTGGTCGCGGCTCTGCACGGACAGCAGCGGTCCGCGGGGATCCCAGCCGGCCGCGACCAGGTACTCGAACGCCGCCCGGTCCCAGGCGACCTCGGTGCGATCGCCGGCCACGCCGAGGACGTGCAGCGACACATCCGGGTTGGCCGTGCCCGCCGCCGGATAGGTGATCTCGCGCGGCGGAGTCTGCGGGTTGGCCGGATCAGCGATCCACCAGCGCTGTACGGCGGAACTGTCCATCCGGGCGGCCAGCAGCCGATCCCCGTCAGGCGCCCACCAGTGGCCGCGCGGCCGCATCTCCCCGGCCACGACAAACGGGGCGCGGCCGTACATCACATCCGGGCCTTCGGGCGCGGCCAGCACCCGGTCGCAGCCGTCCGCCAGTTCCACCACGTGCAGCGCGCCGTCCGTCACGTACGCCACCCGCCGCCCGGCCGGGTCCAGCCGCGGATCGGCGGCGGGTCCCGCGGTCGGTACCGGCCGGGGCGCCGCGCCGTCCGTGCCCGCCATCCAGAGCCTGCCGCCGAGCGCGAAGGCCACGGTCCGCACGGCGGCATCGGCGGAGTACGTCACGATGCCCTGGGCCTGCTCGCGTGCCCGCGCCCGCCGGATCCGCTCGGCCTCCGGCGCCCCGTCCGCCGGGCCGCGGTCCGCGGAGCCGGGCTCCGCCGGGCCGACCTCCGCTGGATCGACGAGCAGCCGCTCCGCTCCGCCGGCCAGCAGCCACAGGCAGCTGACCGGATCCTCGCCACCGCGGGTGCGTAGGAACAGCACCCGCTCGCCGTCCGGCGAAACGGTGAAGGCCCGCGGGATGCCGAGGCTGAAACGCCGGGTGCGGGCATACTGCCGCGGGAACGCGGTGATGTCCGTGGCGGCAGCCATCTCAGCCGCCGGCCGTACTGGCCGGGCTGCATCCGGGCACGTGCTCGTGGCAGGCGAGGATGGCTTCCATGGCCACGTCCCGGTTCTGGCGGTAAGCCGCGAAGGTGGGCGGCGTGTAGATCTCCGGCGCGATCCACGGCCGCTGATCGACCGGCCAGGATGTCTGCCAGTACACGTCGGAGACGTTGGCGATGGTCTTGCTGTACGGAAGCTCGAACTGCATGGTCTCGCCGATGAAGTTGGGCCGCGATCCGGACGGCTCGCCCACGAAGATCGCGCTGGTCTCGCGTTCGATGGCGGTCGCGGTGTTCTGCGCCGCGGAGAACGTGCCGCGCCCGATGATGACGAACAGGCCGCCGGGGCGGCTGACTTTGGCGCAGCCGATGAGGTGGTGCAGCAGAGGTTGAACGAGCAAGGTGTTGCCACCGCCGTTCCAGCGCAGGTCGATCACCAGGCCGGCGACCTGGTGGTTGTCGATGAACCCGAACAGCCGGTCGCAGAAGGCGGCGAGCGGCTCCTCCGGGCGGTCGCCCACGCCATTGAACTGGAAGTAGACGAGGCGCTGGTCCGGCAGGTACTCGAACCAGTAGGTGACATCGCACTGGCGGAGGTAGGCCGGCAACGGGCCCGGCAGGGTCTCGGGATACGAGATCCAGCCCGGCGGGCATGGCCGCGTCGGGTCCGCGGACGGCGCGACGGTCGGGTACTCGCGCGGCACCGGCGCCGGCACCGTGCCAACCGCGACCGTGCCGGTCGTCTCGTCCGGGAACCGGACGGCCAGGGTGACCGAGTCCGGCTCGTCGATCAGGCCAAGCGCATGCAGCATGGGCGCCCATGGCAGCACTTCCGGGCCGAGCCAGGTGACCTGCTGGTCGTTGTCGCGGCTGATGAGGGGCTCGAGCGCGGCCAGCACCTCCCCCGCCGTGTGCTCGCCGACGCCGGTGACCTCCGCGCCAAGCAGCTGCCGGTACCCGGGAACGGCGGCTGTCACGAATAGCCCCTCGCCGAACAGGTAGAACTTCACCGGCAAGACCCGGTTGAGTTCCTTGTTGCCCTCGGCCGGGGCGATGAACGCGTGACCATCGCCGAGCGGGCGCAGCAGCCGCAGCATGCCCGCGATGATCTGGGCGTCGGAGAGGCCAGGCACCCGGCCGGCCAGCAGGCTCACCCGGGAGTCAAAGTCCGGCTCGGAAACGGCACGGAACGGCGCCACGCCGCGGCGCTTGATCTCGCGGGCCAGGAACGAGATGTCGGCGCGCCAGCCTTCGTCGCGAGGCAGCCCGCCCGCAGCGGCGATGCCGAGCATCCCGCGCACCGCATCGTCGCCGCGCAGCGACTCCCAGAACGGGTCGTTGCCCGGGCGGCCGAGGTCACGGAAACCCAGCGCGAGGGCACGGCTGAGCGCTGCCACCGCGCCCGCACCGTCGCCAAGTCCCGCCTGGCAGCAGGCAATGCGATAGGCGACCTCGCCGGTGAACACGGTCTCGGTGAGCCGCCCTCCCCAGGCGCCGAGATCCAGGACCCGCTCGTAGGCGGCCCGGGCGGCGGGGTAATCGTCCAGTTCGAAGCGCGCCTCGGCGAGACGGTCCCAGTGGCTGCCGTTCACCGGGTTGCGCGCCACCACCTGTGCCCACAGCCCGGCGGCCGCTGCCCACCGGGCCGAGTCGCTCTCCGCTTCCGCTTCCGCCACCAACCGCAGGTAACCGACCGCATCCGTCACGGGTTCCTTTTTACCCGCATCGGGCGGCGCCGGCGCTACGACGTGGCCGAGAAACTCCGGCCGGACAGGCCCCTGCCGCCTTGCTGGATCTCGAAGCCAGCCTCGATGTTCAGCAGCCACCACCGCGGGCTGACCAGGCCATTGAGCTCGGCTTCGTGGATGAACGGGCTCAGCCTGAGGTTTTTGACGCCCCGGACGGGGTGAACCCGGCGGAACTGGATGTAGTTCCATGATGCCCCGGTCGCGCCGTGGGCTATCCAGTGCGCCAGGTACCAGCGGACGCCGTCAACCCACACAATGCGCGTGCTGTCCAGCGGCAGGTTACGGGCATTCAGCCAGATCATGAGCTCGGCGCCTTCAGCCTGGCCGGTCCTGATCTTGTGCTTGGCGAACCAGAGGTCGAAGGCGGCGTTCCATCTGCCGTTGGCGGGATTTGTGGTTTGCCAGGTGGCGGTCGGCCTGCCCAGGTCCGGCGCCTTGGCCGGCAGCCCGCTGTGCCGCGTGCACATTCCCCATGCGCATCCGGTGAATACGTACGGGTAGGCCATCACCCGGCCGCCGAGGAAATTCGATCCGGTCGTGACAACCGTGAAATTCGGCTTCCTGCCGTAGTTGGTCACGCAGAATTTATCCGTGCCCCAGAAGTCGTTCCGCACCGCGGCCCGCTGCCCGCTCTTGGTAGTCACGCTCAGGGGCTGGTCTCGTCCGCACAGCTTGCGGTTAAGAGCACCATGTTTGCTGGTAGACGCGCTGGACGATTGAACACCAAGCGCCGCGAAGCCGACAAGTGATGCGATCAGCATAACAAAGGTTACTATTGCACTATAGCGACGCACGTCCACCTCGGCAGAGTTTCGAATTGGCGATGCGAGGCAGCTTAGTATGCACGGCCGTAAATCCGGTAGACGGGGGGTGCCGAGTCTATTAGTGTCGCCACATGCCGCTATCTAAATGATGCATAGCCACCGCAATACGGATTTCTCGTTATAGCGCATAGATCGCCGAGCGCGCAGGGTAGCGAAGCCGCCGGGACACGGCCCGGCCTCGGCGCGCTTGTCCGGCCACGGCGCCCTTCCGGCAGCAGTGGACCTTCCGGCGCAGCGCACCGCTTCTGGCCGCCTTGTACGGTGCAGAGCATGGATGACTCGCCGGAGACTGCCGCCGGGCCGGGCCGGCCGCGCGTCCGCCGCGGCAGGCTGGCGGCGGTTGGCGTGCTCACGGTCGCCGTCGTCGGCGGCGTGACCGTGTGGGGCGTCAGCCATCCGGGCGCCTACGGCCGCTCGCATGATGGCTGCGTGACCGTCTCGGTGCCGAGCTCGACCGGCGGTGCGCTTATGCACGGCTGCGGGGCCAGCGCCCGGGCCATGTGCCGTACCGCGTTCGCCGGCCATGACAGGCTCGCGCTGGCGACGCGGCCGCAATGCCGGCTGGCCGGCCTCGGCCCGTCGGCTGGCGCCGCCCCGTAGGCGGCCGCTCCCCAGCCGGCCGCTGCATCCGCGCGGGTCAGCGGTCGCGCCGGCCGGCGCCGCTCCTCAGGCAGGCGAGCCCGGGTCGCAGTGCGCGCTAGCGGACGGCGGCACGTCGAGCGTCGGGTTCCGGCCGAAGAAGCCGGTCGGCTTGAGTACGAACCCGCACCGGCTGACCGGCATCACCGGCCAGTCCTCCGGCCTGGGGAAATGCGCGGGCCCGAAGGTGTGCCACAGCACCACGTCGGTGCCGTCGATGTCCTGGTCGCCGGCGATGAACTCATCGATGCCGGCTCCCCCCGGGTGCTGGTTCACGAAGTCGCCGGCCGGGTAGCGATGGGCCGGGTTGTAGCGGGTCACCCAGAGGTGGTTGGTGGCGTAGCCTGCCCGGCGGTACAGGGACGAGCCGGGGGCGGCCAGCAGGGTGGGCGCGGCCTCCGGGTACAGGGTGAAGCCGACCGGCTGGCCGAACCGGTTCTCGTGCTCGGTGCTGATGACCCGCCAGACCCGCCCCCGGTCCGGCGCGACCCGGCGCCCGGCCTGCGATTCGCGGGACAGCCGCGTAATCGTCTGGGCCAGGCCGTTGCCGTGCGGGTTGCCCGGGCCGACCGGCATGCCGTGCGTGTCGACTTCCTCGACCGCGTTCGCCCGGCCGTCGATCATCATGTCCAGCCGCGCGCTGAACAGGTGCTGGTGCCCGGGCGCGCCCAGGCCGGGCGCAACCTGGGTGGCGTGCGCCGCGTGCGGGGAGTCGTCGCCCGGGTAGGCGGAGGTGAACAGGACGCCGGTGAGCTTGATCTCGCACTCGATCGTGCCGTCCAGGTAGAAGTACCAGTAGAAGCCGTAGTCGTAGTTGCCGACTGTGCTGAAGAAGGAGACCACCAGGCGGCGCTGGCGGCGGGACTGGGACGACCCGTTGAAGATGTCGGTGTGCTTCCAGAGGATGCCGAAGTCCTCCTCGTGGATGCAGATGGCGTTGCGGATCGTGCGCGGCTCGCCGTGATCGTCGGCGACGGTCGCGTCCAGGTAGGCGATCTCGCCGAGGCAGTCGCAGCCCAGCTGAAGGGAGTTCGCCCATTTGCCGACCAGGTACTCGCCGGTGTCGAAGTAGTTCTGCCAGTACCTGGTCGGGGCGGGATCGCCGTAGGGCACGACCATCTCGGGGATGGACGCCCGGTAGATCACCGGCCGCCGCCTGCCCTGGTCATCGAGGCTGATCTGGTGCAGCGTCAGCCCCTCGCGGGCGTCGAAGCCGATCCGCATCGACCAGCCCTGCCATTCCAGCCAGTGGCCGTCCAGCGTGAAGCTCGGCCCCTCCGGCTGGGTGATCTCGATCGGCCGCAGCGTCGTGCGCAGCGGCCCGCGGACGGCCGGGTCGTCGTAGTCGCCGGATTCCTTCGGGACCGGCGGGTCGAGCTCGTCGATCAGTTTGAAGACCCGCCGCTCGATCAGGTCGACGTAGGCGGCCACGCCGTCCACCGGATGCGCCCAGGCCAGGTCGTGCTCGCGGGCCTGGACGAAGGCGAGCACCCGGACCATCCGCCGGGACTGCTCGTCGGCGATGCCGTACGAGCCGGCCGTCAGCGGGCAGGCCCTGATCTTCGACACGTCGGTCAGCCCGCGGCGCGCCATCGCGGCGCACCAGCCGGGATCTGCGTGCACGATCTCCTCGGCCAGCGCGAAGTCCTGGTCCAGGATCGGCACCTGGCCGTCGGTCAGCGGATCCAGCATGCGGCTCGCGATGACCTGGTTCTCGGTGAGCGACACGACGACGTCGGCTGACTCGCCGGTGATGACGTCGATCAAGAATGCCCGCAGCCGGCGATCCGGCCGGGTGCCCGGGCCGCCATTCGCGCTGGCCGGCACGCCGGTGCCGGTGCCGGTGCCGTTCGGCGCACCGGTGCCGTCCGCCGGGCCGGCGGAGTACGCCAGCACGTCATCCTTCGGCGGTTCCTCCAGCCCGTAGTAGGCGAACCTGGTCGTCTCCGTCAGCAGGCCGGCCTCGGCCAGGATCCGCCGCCCGGCCAGGAATTCCTCCGGCCCGGCCGGGTCGAGCGGGTGCGCCAGGAGCGATCCTGGCGCCTTGGCCGAACGGATTGCTGCTTCGGTCATGGCAGATCTCCCAGATTCAGAACGAGCACTCCCGGCGCACCCAGACGGCTAGGCCGGCCTACTCGTCGGCAACGATCGAGCCGACCCGGCCAGCAAGGGACGGGTCCCGGCTGTTCAGGATGAACCCGTAGATCACCGAGATGATCACGATGCCGAGCGCCGCGTACGGGAACCAGTCGTACGGCGCCGCCTGCCCGGGCTTGGACAGGTAGTACACCGGCACGGCAATGGCCACCATCCCCAGTACCGGCAGGATGACGTGCTTGACCGCATTGAATTGATCCGGCAGGAATCTCCGGTAGTAGAACGGCAGTGCCAGGTTCGACAGGAAGTAGACGACCAGGATCAGGATCGTGCCGAGCGTGGATGACTCGACGAAGAAGTTGATCGGGTTCATCGAGCCGGTGTGGCCGCCGATCACGTGCAAGAGCGCCCACACAGCGATGATCGCGCCGGCGATGCCCACGAACGCGAAGATGGCGTTGACCGGCGTGCGGCGGGTCGGGTGCACCTTGCCGAGCCAGGACGGCAGCAGGCCCTCGCGGCCGGCGTTGAAGATGAGACGGCACTGCGAGTTCACGGCCGAGATCAGCACTCCGAGCGTGGAGGTCATGCCCGCGAAGAAGGCGAAGAACGCGAAGGCGGCCAGGGCCCCGTGCGCCACCGTGATGAACGGGATCGTCGCGGCGTCGACCTTGGCCGCGCTGTAGCCGAAACCAGTGACCGTCGCGTAGGCGAAGAGGACGTAGCCCACGGCCATCAGCGCCACTGACAGGAAGATCGCCCGTGGCACGTTGCGTCGCGGGTTGTCAGTTTCCTCAGCGAGCGCGGCCGAGTTCTCCCAGCCGATGAACAGGTAGATGGCCAGCGGGAAGCCCACGGCCAGGCCGGTGAAGCCGTTCTTGAGGTGGCTCGGCTCGAACGGCGTGAAGCTGAGGTGGCCGCCGTTCTGGATGATCACCACGACCGACACGACGACCAGCACCAGCATCTCGAAGCCGAAGAAGGCCCCGGCCAGCTTGGTCGAGACCGCGACGCCCCGGATCATCATCACCATGGCGCCTGCCGTCAGCAGGACCGACAGGATGCCCCACGGGACATTCCATTTGAAGTAGTACTCCAGCACGATCGACAGGAACCCGCCGCAGACCGCCAGCACTGACGAGATCGCGATGATGTAGCCCGCCCCGCAGAGCAAGGCGGTCGTCACCGCGCTGGTCCCGCCGAAGGTTTTGCCGACGAACGTGATGAACCCACCCGTCGAGGGGCGCGCGCGGGAGAACTGGGCCAGGGTGTTGCCCAGCAGCGCGATGGCGATGCCGGCCGCGATGATCGTCAGCGGCGCCGCGATGCCGGCCGTGAAGACCAGGAAACCGAACCCGAAGTAGAAACTGTAGGCCGGGCCGATGTTCGCCATCGTCGAGGCGGAGATGTCCACCAGGCTGAGCGCGCCCCGGTTAAGCCGGTCCGGGGATTCCGGCGCCTTCGTCTCGGAGAACGGAACGGAAGCCGCTTCGCTCATGTGCACTCCTCATGTCAGCCGCCGGGTCGGCGGTGCCAAAAACGGCTATCACTTGTGATGTTGCCCTGCCAGGGCCGTCACCGCCAGTGTTCGGTTTACGATCTTCGCGCTGCTTGGTCTCA
>Ga0182024_10021380_pt1 | contig 11745 bp, 7 predicted proteins | sample P32metaG_FD_120480 | JGI IMG/M metagenome (GOLD analysis project Ga0182024, IMG submission 120480) | Permafrost microbial communities from Stordalen Mire, Sweden - P3-2 metaG (Illumina Assembly) | ecosystem: Environmental > Terrestrial > Soil > Wetlands > Permafrost | place: Sweden: Stordalen... | reverse complement strand
TCCCAGGCAGGCGTAACGGCGGGGGCATTTCAGCACACTTCGCAGTAGATGCCAACTTTAAGCTGCTACAGGTGGTTGCGCCACCAAATCTGGACATTCTGGTGACCCTTATATGACGCAGGACGAATAAGCCAATTTGCTTACTTTGTGCATCTAATGCGACAGACGGAAGAAAAGAGCGAGGAAATGAAGACGATGAGTAAGCAGAGAACTAGTATTTTGCTGGCTGCCGCACTAGCGGTCGCTAGTTTCATGGCTACGGCCATTCGAGCTGCCGAACCGGTTACCGCCACAGTCACGGCGGTAGGCAAGAAAAACACGCAACCGCCGCCGATTAAAAAAGAGGACGTCGAGCTTTACCAAGGTAAGGAACGCTTGCAGGTGGCCGATTGGCGCAAGGGAGAAACCCTTTTTCTCGCTGTGCTGATCGATGATTCGCTGGACCAGAATATCGCCAACCAATGGAACGACTTGAAAGCCTTCATGATGGCTCAGCCGCCGACCACGTATATCGGCGTGTTTTACGGGCGCAACGGTGCGGCCATGGTGGGTCAGGATTTCACCAAGGACCACGCGGTCGCAGCGAAAGCCTTGCGTATTCCTTATGGTGGATTTGGTGCCTTTTCCAGTCCTTATCTGGAGCTGCAGGACCTCATCAAGCGGCTTCCGGGGTCAGGCGAGCGGCGCTCCATCATGTTGATTTCTTCGGGTATCGATTATTTCCGCGGAAATTTTGGACCTATCAGTCCCGACGTGGATCCCACTATCGAAAACGCGCAGAAGAACAACATTAATATCTGGACCATATATGCTCCTGATGCCGGGCACGTCGGGCGTGGATTTTTCCGCGTGAATAACGCGCAATCGGAATTGAGCGAAGTATCGGAGGAAACTGGCGCGGAAGCTTATTTCCTGGGGTTCGGGCCTCCGGTCACGCTCAAAAGTTATTTCGACGAGATTTCCACCCATCTCAACAACCAATATCTGCTCACCTTTGAAGGCAGCGGCGGGAAGCGCGGACGATTTGAGCGCATTCGCCTGACCAGCGAAATTGCGGGAGTAGAGTTTATGACCCCTTCTGAAGTTTTTCTGCCGAAGGAATAATTCAGTAATCCACCAAGGAAAAAGGCGCGAGTCTTGCTCGCGCCTTTTCTTAAATCACCCGCATTCCACTCAGACTTTCGCGCGGCGCGGACGCGAGCTTAGTCGTCAGCACCCGAGAGCGCGGCCGCGCGCGTCGATTCGCGAATGACCAGCTCAGGGTTTGTTCTGTGCCGGGCAATGCTTACTTCGCGCTTCTCCAGGTTGGCGTTAACGCCTTCCATGATCACGTTCACCGCCAAGCCGCCCATCGCTTCCAACGGCTGGCGCACGGTGGTCAAGGGCGGAGCCGTGAGCAACGACAACGGCACATCATCGAAGCCGATCACCGAACATTGTTCCGGAACTTTCAGACCAGCCTTGGTTAATGCGCGGATAGCGCCAAGCGCGGTGAGATCGTCGAACGCCAACAAAGCCGTGAAGCGCTTTTTTTTCTGTAACAGTTCGTCGGTGAAACGCTGCCCGTTTTCGAATCCCGAATTGGGATCGAAAGAATCCGGGAGTTGCACCACCAGCGCGTGGTCGATCTCCAAACCCACACCTTGCGCAAATTTCTGAATGCCTCGCCAGCGCGGGGCGCTATCCACCAGCATCTTTGGCCCGCGGATGAACGCGATCTTGCGGTGGCCAAGTTGATAGAGATGCTCAAGAGCCAGGCGCCCGCCCGCTTCGTTATCCACGATGATGGAACTGACGGTGTCGCCGGGCAATTCGCAACCGATGGTGGCCGCGGGAATATTGCGTTTGCCGATGTCCGCGAGCAAATGAATGTCCACGAAAAGCCAATTGGCCACGACGATCAGCGCTTCGATGTGACGATCAAGCAGCATTTCCAGGTAGCGTTCGAAGCGGTTTCGCTGATTGTGTGCGTCCGCAAAAATAGGAACGTACGAACATTGATAGAGGGCGTTTTCGATGCCGCGCAGCACCGGCGTGCAAAACGGATCGGTAATATCGAAAATCATCACGCCCACGCTGTGGCTGCGCTTGCTGCGCAGGAATCGCGCCATCGCGTTGGGGCGGTAGCCTAATTTTTTGGCGGTTTCCTCGATGCGTTTTTTCGTAGCGGGCGCGATGTAGCGAGCCAGAGGCGCATTATTCAGCACGATCGAAACGGTGGCGGGCGAAAATCCGCTGGTTTCGGCTACATCCCGCATCGTCACCGTGGCGTCTTTATTACCTTGCCGCTTCATCCGACCTCCGGGCCGTCAGACAAACATTTGCTGATTACAAAATACACGCTCATCTCTTATTCAACCTGTTGCTCTGGCGCAGCATCGAATGACATTTCGTTGCGGAACCATGAAGTTTTCCAGGCTCCGTAGGCAATCCCCAGCGCCAGCCAAATGGTTCCAACAATCTTTGCCGGGGGGCTTAAATTCCACCAGATAAATCCGCAAATCAAAAAACCCAGCGCAGGAACCAGCAAGTTGCCAATTTTCTTTTCCTTGGCGCGAACGAAATAATGCATGAACGACGCGGCATTCACCCCCATAAACGCGATGAACGCTCCAAAATTCAACAATTCCGCGCCGCGTTCGTAGGTAATGAGGAAGGCGCCCAGCAGCGCAAGCGCGCCAATCAAAATTACGTTGTTCTGCGGAATGTGCAGCCCGGCGCTGATCTTTCCAAAGAATCCCTTGGGGAGCGCATCGTTACGCCCCATTCCATATAGCAACCGCGCCGCCGCCAATTGCGACCCGATGCCCGATCCGATGTTGGCGATTAGAATCGTAAAATTCAGCAGCTGGAAAAGAAAAAACCCTCCCACCTGCTGAGCCACAATGGGGAAAGCGGATTCCACCTTGTCGTCGGGAAACGGCTTGGAGCCCCACACCAACTGTGCGGCGTAAACCTCCAGCGACGATAGTACGCCGGTGATCACGCAAACCAGAACGGTAGCCAACAAAATATTGCGCCGCGGATTTTCCACCTCTTCCGAAAAAGTAGAGATGGCGTCAAACCCGATGTAGGTCAGCACTGCGATGGAGGTACCTTGAAAAACACCCGAAAAGCTAAAGGTCGCGGGGTTATAGAAAGGCAGGGTAAAAAATCTCGCGCCATAGACATGTAGGCCCCATAAAAACCGAATAATGAAAACGAAGAACACGACTACCACTATGGACATTCCCGCGGCGAGAACGTCATTGATGCGCGCGGAGGTTTTAACCCCCCGTAAATTCAGAACGGTAAAAAATCCCGCGTAAAAAATCGCCAGCACCCAGTAAGGCATGCCCGGAAGAATATTTTGCGTCAATTTGCTGCAGATGATGGTGCAGATCAGCGGGTTCAAAATGTAATCCATCACCATGGCCCAGCCGGTTAAATAACCGAACCCGTGATGAATTTCCCTGCCCACGTAAGTGTACGCGGAGCCCGCACTCGGATACGCGCGCGCCATTTTTCCATAACTGATGGCCGTAAATAACATGGCCACCATGGCGATCAAGATGGTGGTAACCACATGGCCGCCGGCTTTATTGCTGATCACTCCGTAAATTCCCATCGGGGCGATGGGCTGCACGATCACCATGCCGATGATCACTAGATTCCAGAGGGTGAGGGCGCGCCGCAATCGCGGTGCGCCAGTGACGGCGGCTTCACTGCTCAAAAAATTCCTCCTCTGTGCGGCACGGAACGGCAATCGTTTTGGCGCATGGTGCCCTTAACGCCTTTAGAAATGCTGTGGTTATTTGACGCTATTGAATCGTTTCAATGCCAGTAACTCTGCAAGAAGTTCGGAGGCGGCGCAAGCGCAAAGTTTTTCGACATACGCAAAAAATCCTCACTGTCAGGAGTGTTAATTTGGTGCAGGTACGCGCGAACAGGGTTGCTGTACCTCGACAGGTTCCACAGTACGGTATCGTTTAATTTACCTTCCTTGACACCGGGTAAACTGCACTGCGCCGCCGCATAGTCTAATTAATCGACGGCAAGAATAAGCCGCCAACAATTTTATGCCTCTGACATTTTTGTGGAAGAGTCGCAAACCGGCGACCACCGTGCTTCTTCACACCGTGGCATTTACCGGGGTGTTGCTCGCCGCTTACTGGTTGCGCGGCAAATCGCTGCAGGCTGACCCCGTACTGCAGGGGTATTTGCAGGTCATCACCGGCTTGCTGGCATTTATTTTCGCGGCCGTAACGCTGGTGCGATTTCAGGGCACACAAGACCGCATCTCGCTGATTCTCGGCGTGGGTTTCATGGTTTCGGGTGCAGTGCTCACGGCTACCAGCGTTCTTTTTTTTCAGCTCTTGCGCGATGCGCCACTGGAATTTCTGTGGGCGCCGGTAGCGTGGTGGGAAAGCCGCATGGTGTTCGCGCTGCTTTTAATTGTGGCGCTTCTCGTGGAGCGCTTCTTCCCGCGCTCGCATCATCCACGCCGGGAGCTGGTGGCCGCGCTCGTCGCCATAATTTCTGCTTCCTATTTAATTACCGCGACGCTTCGGCGGTTGCCGCCGGAAGTTTCACCGCATCCCTTCGCGCTGTTCCCCAGTCCGCAGCAACTTCTTCCCGGCGCGATTTTTCTGGCCAGCGTTATCTGGTATCGCCGCCGTTTGACAAGCGATGCGAGCGCTTTCGACAGAGCCATCTACGCCACTGCCGCGCTGAATCTCGCAGCGCAATGCGCGGCGTCGCAATCCGAACACCTGCAGGACGCCCCTTTCGCTTTAGCGCAAGGCTTGACGGTGATGAGTTACATCGTGGCGCTGGGCGGCGCCTTGCTGGATAATGCGCGCCTGTTTGAGAAGGTTCGCCACCTGGCGGTCAGCGATCCCCTAACAGGCTTGGCGAATTATCGCCGGCTGCTCGACGTACTCGAGAAGGAAATGGAACGCAGCAATCGCACCGGCAGACCCTTTTCGATTTTGTTGCTGGACGTCGACAGCTTGAAAAAAATTAATGATACCTACGGCCACCTGGTAGGCAGCCGCGCAATTTGCCGCTTGGCGGATACTTTGAGAATGAACATTCGTGCTGTGGACACGGCCGCGCGCTACGGCGGAGACGAATTTGTGTTGGTGCTCCCCGAAGCGCCGGAAAACGATGCCCATAAGGTAGCCTTGCGGATTCATGAGGTCATGCGCAATGATCCCGAAGAGCCCGCAGTGTCCGCCAGCATCGGAGTTTCCACCTATCGCGGTGACGGTGAGAGAATTGAAAAGTTGTTGTCTGATGCGGATAAGAATTTATACCGGCACAAATCAACCCGCCACAAGCGCTCCGCCGCCAAATCGTCCGGCTAGCTCGCGCTTAGGAAAACAACGAGGCGTGCACGAACCACTATGAAGAAAAAGATTAAGCAGAAAAAGCCTGATGAATTACGTCCGGAATATAACTTCTCTAAATTGAAAAACGGTGTCCGTGGCAAATATGCCGCGCGGTTCAGCGCCGGAACGAATCTCGTGCTTCTCTCCCCTGATGTTGCAAAGTATTTTCCAGACGAACGGTCCGTCAACGCCGCCCTCCGAACGCTAATTCGCACAACAAATCGTCAACGGCGCCGCAGTCACTGAGCCAGGTGCAGCTCTACTTGGCTGCTTCGGGCGTTTCTGCGTATGGTGCCAACTGTTCCGTGATTTTTGATTTATCGCCGACCACCACGATGGTCATCTGTTCCGGCTTGATGTATTTGGCGGTCATGCGTTGAACATCCTCAGGCGTAACGGCGTTCACTCGCTGCACGTAATTTTTCAGGTAGTCTTCGCCGAGCCCTTGCAGGTCCACATTGCGCAATTGCCCAATTAGAGCTTGCCGCGTGGAATTCTGAATCACGAAGAGCCCAGACATATAGCTCTGAATGCCTTTCAACTCCGCCGCGCCCGGAGGTTCTTTTTGTAAGCGATCGATCTCTCCAAAAATTTCCTTGAGCGAAGGCCCAGTAGCCGTGGTGGTCACATCGGCAATTTCCGCCCAGTACGCGTCATGGTATCGCCGCGAAAGCTGGCTGCTCGGTGAGTAGGTGTAGCCCTTTTGCTCGCGAATATTGGAAGTGATGCGCGAACTAAACGAACCGCCCAGCAATGCGTTGGTCACCGTGAGCGGAATATTGTCAGGATTAGTGGGATCGATGACCGGTAAGCCCACATAAATTGTGGATTGCGGCGCGCCCGGGCGGTCAGTCACATCCAGCAGCCGCTGCGTTTTGGGATGCGGCACGTTCAAAACAGGCGGCGTGCCTTTGGCCCAATCCGAGAAACCGGCGGCGACGGCTCTCTTCACGTCGGAGACATCGAATTTTCCCGCTACATAAAGATGCGCGCGCTGCGCTCCATAGTTTGCGGCGTAAAACTTACGCGCATCCTCGATTGTTATTTTGTTCAGGGTCGCTTCCGTCGGCAAAATTTCTCCGTAAGGATGATCACCGTAGAGCAATTTGCGGAAACGCGCCAAAGCAATTTGGCCAGGACGAGATTTTGCGACCAGCACTTGCCGAAGCAAATTTGCTTTCAAACGCGCCAATTCCGATTCCGGCAGCGCGGGGTGCATGGCGACATCGGCGACCAAACCCACGGCTTGGGCGCCGTATTCCGACAACACATTCACATCGATCGCGGTTTCGTCCGCACCGACCGCAACGCTTAAGCTGCTGCCCATTCGCGCCGCGGCTTCGGCGAGCTCCTGGGCGCTCAGGGTCTTGGTGCCTTCTTTCAGTAATTCACCGGTGATGTCCGCAACGCCCAGGAGATCCTGCGGTTCGTTCAAATTCCCACTGCGGATTGCCAGGCTGACCGCAAGCTTGGGAATATTTCCGTACGGTACCAATGTGACGCGCATGCCGTTTGGCAACGTGAAGGATTCGTGTGCGGGAACATTGAATGGTTTCGGAGGGCCCCCCGCAGGAGGTGTTTGTTTTCGCGCCGCGACCGGCGCTTGGGCCGACGTGTGAGTCGCAGCAAAAAGGAATATTGCATTCACTAGCAAAAATTTCATGGTGCGCGTTACTGTCATCGTTCGCTCCATCACTGTTTCTTCTCGCTATCGCCGGCGGGCTTAACCGTTGCGGCCGGGGCCGGTTGAATCAGAAGCACGGTGCGATTTCCAGGCCGCAAATATTCCTGCGCTGTTTTTTGTATGAGCTCAGGTGTGACCTTTTCATATTCGGCGACCAGCGAATTTACGCGCGCGGGATTGTCATCGAACAACGCAAAACTGGCCAGCAGGTCCACCAATCCAAATCCGCCTTGGCCGCCGATGGTGTCGTACAGGTCAGAGCGCAGCTTAACCAGCGCGCGATCAAGCATTTTTTGATCCACAGGTTTCGTGCGCAGCGGCTCGATGGAGCTATCGATGGTCTGCACGATGGTTTCCGGGGTGGTCGCTGGATCGTGAATCATGTTGGTGATGAACAGCATCGGCCCGTCGTAGTTCCACGGAGTGCCGAGCAGGTTGATGCCGCCGCTGACCGCTCCGGTGTAACCCTTTTTTTGCACCAGTTCCTGATAGAGCACGCTGTCGTCGCCCTCGATCAGCATTTCGTCGATCAGGCCCATGGCGTAATACTCGGGAGTATTGCGGTCCGGCATGTGATAGCCGAGTGCGAGAGCGGGTTTGGTGGCCAGCGGGTCTTTCTTGATGGCCTGTTTTTCTTTTTCCTGACGTGGCTCGGTAAGATCCGGCTGCGGCGGCAATTGCGAAGATTTCAAACCGCCGAAATATTTCTCGACGAATTGTTTGGCTTGGGCCGCGTCAAAATCCCCCACAATCGCCAGCGCGGCATTATTCGGCGCGTAGTACGTTTTGAAAAACGATTGCACCTCGGGCAGCGTCGCACCTTCAATATCTTTCAAGTCGCCATAAAAATTGTGCGCGTTGTACCAATTGGTGTTGGCATATTGCGGCATGTCCAGCCATGGAAAGCCGCCGTACGGGCTGTTCAACACATTCACTTTTACTTCGTTCCCGACCACACCTTGCTGATTTTTTAAATTATCTTCGTTCACCGCCAGGCCGCCCATGCGGTCGGCCTCAGCCCATAGAGCGGTTTCAAGCTTATTAGCGGGCAGCGTCTCGAAATAATTGGTGAAGTCAAAACGCGTCGAGCCGTTCAGGATCCCGCCGTTTTGCTGCACCAGCTTGATGAATTCCATTTTGCCCAGATTTTGCGAGCCCTGAAACATCATGTGCTCGAACAGGTGCGCGAAGCCGGTGCGGTCGCGCGGCTCGATGCGAAATCCAATGTGGTAGTAAACGCCGACACAAATAATCGGCGAAGTGTGATCCGGCGATAGCACCACGCGCAGACCGTTGGAGAGTTTGTAATACTCCACCGGAACTTTAAATTCTGGCGGGTTGTCCGGCACCGCGTTTGCCGGCGTCAGGCTCGCGAGTACCGCAACCACAACTATCGCGAGCAGTCGTGCCGCCCGTTTAATCGTCAAAAGCATCTTTCCTCCGTGCGTTACTTGCTGCATTGCCTGCATCGTTGCGGGAATTTTCGTGTATACGAATGGCAATAAACACAATTTCGTATCCGAACCATGGACCGCCGCTGGGCCGTCATCACTACAGACGGATGCAAAATGCAAACGTTTCATTTGGTTTAGATGCTGGCGGTTAGTCAGCGCGTCAGTATACCGCACGGTTTTGTTTCGTCGCCTTGCTGGCAAGCGAAAATCGCGGTTCGGCCGGTCCGCCATCCAATATCTGTTGCGCGGCGTATTCTCCAAACGCGGGGCCATGTTTGAAGCCGTGCCCAGAACCACCGCCCGCGAACCACACATTATTTATTTCTGGGTGCCGGTCCATCAAAAAATCGCCGTTCGAAGTGTTTTCGTACTGGCATACGCGGGTCTCGACGATTGGGGCGTTTGCCAGGGCAGGGAAGCGTTTCGACACGTAGGCGCGCACGCGCCCGATGGATTCCGCCGACACGACACGTGTCTGCGTATCCGGATCAACGCGTTCGCCGTGACTGTCGAAAGCAATTTTGAACCCACGCCATTCAAGGCTGGGCATCCCGTACACTTCGTCTGCCTGAATGAGCCACGTCGGCAGCGATCCCGCGGAAAATTGGCGGTCTCCCGGCGGCAATCCAAAAAAGAAAACTTCCTGGCGGCTGGGGAATATACGGGGACCTAAAATTTCCGGAAATATTTTTCCCAGCCACGCGCCACAGGCAAAAACAAATTGCCCTGCCGAAATCCGTTCACCATCACTCGTTGAAATAGTGTCGAGTGTGGAGTTTTGTGCGTTCGCCGCATTCGGCGCAACCTGAGCCTGGCGGTATTCCACTCCCAGGCTCAGAGCGCGTTCCAATGCTGCGACCACCGCGCGGCGGCCCATCAACACACCGCTCTGCGTTTCGAGAATTCCCGCGCCGAGGTCGTGCGAACGGAATTGCGGATAGCGCTGCGCAATTGCTCGGCTGCCAAGTACTTCGAATGGCACCTCGCAGCGGTTCAACACCGCCGTCATGTCTTTAAATCCCACGTCGTCTTTGCTCGCCAGCCACAAAACTCCCGTTTGCTGAAACAACGCCGGCGACCTCAATGTTTCCGCGAAGAGTTCTTTCCATTGCACCAGCGAACGCATAGCCCATCGCGTGTACATTTCATCCGCGCCGTAGCCCATCCTGATGATCCGCGATTCGCCGCCGGAGCTCGCCCGGGAATTGCCGGGGCCATAAGCATCGATGAGCAACACACGCTGTCCGCGACGGGCCAGATGAAAAGCCGTCCACGCGCCGAATACCCCGGCGCCAACTACGACCACATCGTATGTTTTGGACTTTGACACGTTTTTCAGTCGCATCCTTTGCGCACCGGCGCACAACACCGACCGTCGTGCGTCAAACCATACACCGGGTCCAGCATCGTAACGCATCGGCTCTTAATGCGGAAAACACTTCCGTCCAAGCGCCAGCCGCTGTACGATGCCCAACTTGCCATTTCCCAGGAGGTTTGCGTGCACGCAGTTCGGAAACCAATAATTGTTTCAGCATTCGCGATCGCGTTACTCGGCACATTTGCTTTCGGCGCCTACCCGCAGCAGAAACAGAAACAAAAAGATAAAGATCACGAAGAAAAAGATCACGCCGCCGCGAGCAATAACACCATCGACCCGAAGCTCTACGGCGCAATGAAATGGCGCCTGATTGGCCCATTTCGCGGAGGACGAGTCCTCGCGGTGACTGGCGTCACTAGCCAGCCCAACACCTATTACATGGGCGCGGTCTCCGGCGGAGTTTGGAAGACCATGGACGGCGGCGTCTCCTGGGATCCACTATTCGACAAGGAGGCGGTATCCTCCATCGGCGCCATCGCGGTTTCCGAATCCGACCCCAATGTGATTTATGCCGGCACCGGCGAAGCCTGCATCCGCGGAAATATTTCTTTTGGCGATGGCGTTTACCGTTCGAACGACGCCGGCAAGACCTGGACAAATATCGGGCTGAAAGATTCGCGCCACATCGGCAAAGTGATCGTGCATCCCACAAATTCGGACACCGTTTTCGTGGCTGCTCTGGGGCATGCCTATGGCGCGAATACCGAACGCGGAATTTTTCGCACTCGCGACGGCGGCAAAAACTGGGAAAAAGTTTTATATCTCGATGATCGCACCGGTGGCATCGACATCGTTTTCGATCCGCACAACCCGCACGTGCTCTTCGCGGCCATGTGGGAAGGCTACCGCACCCCGTGGATGCTCAATAGCGGCGGCGATAAGGATGGTCTTTACCGTTCGAATGACGACGGCAGCACCTGGAAGCGCATTGAAGGCCATGGCATGCCGGACGGCCCGCTGGGCCGCATCGGCGTGGGCGTATCCGGAGAAGATTCAAATGTTGTTTACGCGCTGATCGAAGCGAAGAAGGGCGGCTTGTATCGCAGCGGCGACGGCGGCGAAAACTGGGCGCTCATCAACGAAGATCATCGCTTCCGGCAACGCGCGTGGTATTTCACGCACCTGTGGGCGGACCCGAAAGATTCCAACAAAGTTTATATCGCCAACACCGGGCTCTACCGTTCCATCGATGGAGGCAAATCGTTCGAACGTATCCCCGCTCCTCATGGCGACCATCACGGTTTGTGGATCGATCCCAATAATCCGAATCGCATGATCAACGGCAACGATGGCGGCGCGACTATTACGGTGGATGGCGGCAAGAATTGGTCTACGCAGATGAACCAACCTACCGCGCAGTTTTATCACGTCACTGCGGACAACGATTTTCCGTATCGCATTTACGGCACGCAGCAGGACAACAGCTCCGTGGGCATCGCCACCGCAAGCGATCACGGGTTCATCAGCCGCTCCGATTGGGAGCCGGTGGGCGGCGGAGAAAGCGGCTACGTCGCTGTTGATCCGCGCGATTCCAATATTGTGTACGCCGGTTCCTACTTCGGAGAAATTTCGCGCTTCGACCGGCGCACCCACCAGGTGCAAAACATTCAGCAGTGGCCGCTTGATCCCGACGGCTACAATGCCGCGGTGCAGAAATACCGCTACACCTGGACCATGCCGATTGTTTTCTCGCCGCACGATCCCAATGAGCTGTACCACACGTCGCAGTATTTATTTCGCTCTAACGATGGCGGGCACTCCTGGCAAACCATTAGCCCGGACCTGAGCCGCAACGACAAAACCAAGCAGCAGGATTCCGGCGGCCCCATCACTAAGGACCAGGCCAGCATCGAGTTT
>Ga0182024_10021379_pt1 | contig 11747 bp, 12 predicted proteins | sample P32metaG_FD_120480 | JGI IMG/M metagenome (GOLD analysis project Ga0182024, IMG submission 120480) | Permafrost microbial communities from Stordalen Mire, Sweden - P3-2 metaG (Illumina Assembly) | ecosystem: Environmental > Terrestrial > Soil > Wetlands > Permafrost | place: Sweden: Stordalen... | reverse complement strand
TACAACCCGCATCGGCGTCATTCCGCACTCGACTATCTGTCGCCGATCAACTACGAAAGGACGCATAACTCACAACCACCAAACCCAAACTCCTCACCCTCCACCGAAACGGGGTAACTCCAACCTGCCAATTTGACCGCACGCCAGAAACAAACAAAGCCCCCGCACACCCGGTGAGGGCGGACGGCGGCTGAAAGAATTGGCATAGAACGGTGCCTCACGCCGCGAGGTTCCCTTGGCCGGACCTCTTCCCTCCATCCCCTCCCCCCACCGGTCGCCCGGCGTTGTTCGGTGACTTCATCGATATTACACGCCTGTCCGACTTCCCGTGCCCGTTCATCGTCGGCGTACGTCCTCGGACTTCCCGACGCGTCTCGCAGTTCCATCCGGCCCTCGCTGCAATAGCCCCGACAAGCGCGAAGAGCGACCCGGACAACCGTGGCGCAAGCCTGTTGAAGACGAAGACGATCGTCAACACCGCCGCGATACAGAGTGTCGGAACATGCAACTGCGGCAAACCACGGACGATTTGCGTAAACTTCCCAACCGTCTGGTTGGAGGTGACCAGGCTCCCAGCATCTCACCTAGCATCGCTATGCCGACTCGGAAGCCAGCACCGTCTGCGAAAGGAAGTCGGCTGGGAAGCCGATCTCGAATAATAACAACCGCGCCAGCAGCAGACATCCGGCCGTCAACAGAGCTACCAACCCAGCCAGCGTGTCGCGCACCGCTCCGGCACAGTTGACGGGTCGGATGCCGCCGAAGAGCCACGGCCACCGCTCGCTATCCCGCAACTTTTCGTATGTCACATTCACTAGCTCGATGGGTAGGCGGGGTTACTTCCCGCGCTACGCCTTCGGCGGCTTATGGCCTCGCCGCACCTGCCGCGCCGCCGCGGTGTGATACTTCCGACGAATATCCGCAATGTCCACCCGCGTCGGCGGCAGCTTCAGCTCCATGTCCTCCAGTGTGTCGACGAGGATCTCGGAAATGGCCAGGTTGCGGAACCATTTGTGGTTGGACGGGATCACGTACCACGGGGCGTGCTTGGTGCTCGTTCTTTCCATGGCGTCCTCGTATGCCTTGATATAGTGCGGCCATAGCTTACGCTCCGAGTAGTCGGCCTCGCTGATTTTCCACTGCCGCAGCGGGTCATCGAGCCGCTGCTCGAAGCGCTTTAGCTGCTCCACGGGACTGATGTGGAGATAGAACTTGAGAATGCGCGTGCCGTTCTCGGTCAGCATCTTCTCGAAGTCATTGATCAACTCGTAGCGCTTCGACCACACTGACTTTGGGACCATTTTGTGCACGCGCACCACCAACACGTCCTCATAGTGCGACCGGTTGAAGATCACGACTTCCCCTTTGACCGGCGTATGCAGATGGGCGCGCCAGAGGAAGTCGTGGGCGGCTTCTAACTCACTCGGCTGCTTGAAGCTGAAGACCGACGTCCCCTGCGGGTTCATGGCGGTGAACACGTGACGCACCACGCCGTCCTTGCCGCCGGCGTCAAGCGCCTGCAGGACCACCAGCAATGACTTGTTGCCGTCGGCGTACAATAGATACTGCGCCTTGGCCAGGCGCTCGACATGCTTCTGGAGCTTCAGCGTTGCCTTGTCCTTCGAGTCGCGCTTGTCTTCGAATGCCGGGTCAATCTTGTCGAGCCGGACCTTGGCGCCGGGCTCGACCACGAATCTCTTGCGGTAGTTCATTGTCGCGATTTCTCCTGAGGCTTGGCTGTCGACGCACGCGCGAAGGGCGGCACATGCGTTTGAAGCAACTGGTTCACTACCTCTGCACTCTTGATTTGGGGCGCGGTACGGTAGGCGGCGAATCGCTGGGTGATCAGTCTGAGACCGTCCAGTACGAAAATCCCGGCCACGCTATAGGCCCGGACCAAGGCGACCAGCCTCGACGAAATCGCCGCCACCAGCCGACACTGTAGGTACTGCCGATGCCTAGTCACATCTCTAAGCGATCCTAAGGCGCCTCAATATCGGGAATTTCGCGACATCGGCGACCAATGCGAAGGCAACTGCCGCGGCCAGCGCGCCGGCTACGAGGATGACGGGCAAAGCCGTCATTACGATCCCGCACGCGGCCAACGTCGAGGCGATCAAGAGATCCGCTACCGACGACAGAACGAGCCAGCGGCTTGGCGTGGACCATAGCCGTTGGCGTGCGCGAAGGGCGTAGAGCGACGCCTCATTGCCGAACACAACGGCCAGAAAGGCCAGAGTTTGCAGCGCCTCGATGCCAAGCCCCAGCCGGAATTTGCCGATGGCCAAAACCGCAGCGCAAAAGATCAACTCGCAAACTCCCATAAAGATCCCCACCATCGTCACGTTGCCGATGCGCCAAGCATTGGCCAGCGGCGAGGGACTCACGTTGTCGGTCGTCAACGACATGCCCAGGAAGTCGCCAGTGAGCATGATAAGGACCATCAGCATCGGTGTCAGGATCGCGTGCCCAGTCATGACCAGACCAACCGCCAGGAACAGCACCTGTACGATCTTTTTGGTAACCGAGCTCAGCGTATAGGTCAGGATGCGCTGAAAGGTCATGCGGCCTTCCTTAACCGAGGCCACGATGCCGCCCAGTCCCGGCTTGTCAGCACTATACCGGCCGCCGACTTGGCGACGTCGGTCGCGGTCGATACCGCGATTCCCATCTGCGCCTGGCGCAAGGCCGGCGCGTCGTTGGCGCCGTCGCCGCACATCGCAACGTTGTGGCCGCCCTTCTGGAACGCCTTCACGAGCTTGTACTTGTCCTCCGGCAAGACGCCGGCAAAGACCGCGAATTGCTCGGGCTTCACAGAGTCGCCTATTGGCCCGGGTGGACACACGGCTCCGTCGAGGCCTACAGCACGAGCCACGATTGCAGCCGTCGCGGGCGCGTCGCCGGTCACCATCACGGTGCGCACGCCCAAAGTGCGCATCTCCGTGACCAACGCCACCGAGTCAGCTCGCGGCGGATCGCTAAGAGCGATCAATCCCGCCAGTCGCATCGCCGCGGCGGGACCGGCCGCGACGGCGAGCAGCCTGAAACCCTTCGTCTCCAGTTCCTTTGCCGCCGCTGACAACTCCGGCAGTGGAGGCGCAAGGCCGATCACTGCTGCATATGCCCCCTTCACGACCCGCATGGTGCCGGCGCCGTTGGGATCGACGGCAGTCGCCTCAGATGTCTTCTTTGCGGGATCGAAGGGGATGAACTTAATCAATGTCGGCAGCTTGGCTTTCTTACTCGAGGCTGCGGAGCGAATGGCGGCATCGACAGGATCCTGCCCGCCGTCCGCGCTCGCTACCGCCGCAAAGCTCAGCAAGCCGGCCTCGTCGAAGCCCGGTGCGGGCCGGATGGCGGTCACCGTCAATTCGTTGCGCGTCAGCGTGCCGGTCTTATCGGCGCATAAGACATCGATAGTCGCCGCTTCGTCCACGGCCGAGAGCCGCGTCGGAAGCACGCCCAGGCGCGCCAGCGCGCGTGCGCCCAGGGCAGCCGCAACGGTAAAGGTGGCCGGCAAGGCCACGGGGATCGATGCGAGGATCGCAGTCAGCACGAGGGGTATGATTTCAGCAAGCGGCATCGCGAGCCGGTAGGCATACGCCACCAGCATGACAATGATGACGCTATTGAACATCGCGAGATTGCGTACGACACGGAGAACCGCCTTCTGTTCTGAACTCGCGACATGAGCAGTACGGACCAGCTCCGCGGTGCGTCCAAACTTTGTGCGCGTTCCAGTCGCCGTGACCTCCGCAACGGCCTCACCGCGACGCACGAGCGCGCCGGCATACGTCGGCACGCCCGGACCACCTTCTATGGGTATGGATTCGCCGGTAAGCATGGATTGATCGAGCAAAACTGACCCCTCGACAATGCGCACGTCGGCGGCCACCACGGCACCAAGAGACAGCTTCACGATATCGCCGGGCACCAACCCCACCGCGGGAACAGTTGTCCAAGCACCGCCGCGCCGGACCGACGCGTTCAGCGCCAGCCGCGACTTCAGCGCGGTAAGGGTTGCCTGGGCGCGCGACTCCTGGAAAAATCCGAGCGCCGCGTTGAACACCAATAGGGCCGCGATGACGGCTGCCTCGACGTACTTGCCGAGCACCACCTCGAGCACAATCGCAGCCTCGAGCATCCATGGAACCGGCGTCCAGAATTTGCTCAACGCCGAACGCAACGGATGCGCCGAGGTGTCGGGCATCGCGTTGGGGCCGAACTTCTTAAGCCGGATGTCCGCCTCGTCACTCGTAAGGCCCCTCAGTGAGCCATCCAAGGCGATGCCGGCTGACTTATCAGGTGAACCGGTTGGGACAGGTGGCTGCGCGCCTCCGGGCGCATCTGCTTTGGACGCACCTGCGGCAACCGACGCCTCAGCCTTTTGCCAGTCTCCGATCTCACTTCCGGGTCCGCCCTGGCGTTCCTTAAATGTTTCGTAGGCGCGCGTGCGAATCTCGTCCACGCTGGGCTTCGACCCCTTGGACTTAGCCGCACTTGCATCGGACCCTTCTGGCGCGGAGTCCTTTGAATCGTTTAAAGTCTTCGCATCTTCTGCGGAACTCTTCTCAGTAGCCATCTTCTAAATCCTGCCAAATTCCCGTCTGTGCGGTTTGAATCAAGCTGCCGGCGAGTTGCAACGGCCACAGGCAACTTTCTAACTACCCGACCCGCAACCTCGATACTCATTTCGTCAGGTCGTAAGACCAAGTTCGCGGTGCCTCTGTTCCTTCACGAAGCGGAGGCGGACCTTTGCGTCATTTGCGTGGCGAAGTCGCGCCGGTAGTAGGTTGGATGGAGCACACTCAATGCGAAGCCGAGAAGCATGCTCGCACCCGGTGTGATCACGACCAGCACCAATCGGTGGCCAACGCCGAGTGCGATTGCTGCGAGAATGGTGTCGAGTGTGAAGATGATCGCCCATGCGACACTGAGGCGGAAATGGACCCGGCGAAACAATGGCTTGTCCTACAGCTCATGCGGTGCTCTCTCTCGAGCGTACTGAAGCCTGAAGGGAACGCCGATAATCATCGTTACCCATGCGGCTACCGCGAATAAGCCCCATCCGAAGATAGTCTGGTAGCGAATGAAATACCCTTCACCCGCGGTGACGAGCTCGAGAGTCGCGAGGAGGAAAAATCCAAGCGAAGTGCAATCGATTATCTTGACGCTTCGGGTACGAACCTCGCTCGCGACAATCGCCAGCATGATCACCAACCCTGCGCAGGCTGCCGTTCTCCAATACTCCCGCGCGTCCAAGACGCCATAGACAAGCCACGAGACGAATCCCAGATAAGAGACGACATTAGGCTTGGGTTTCCCGGTCATCGGTTCGCTCAGTACCCGCGGAGGGCAAGGAGGCGTTTGATGCCAACCTGCTCGAATTAATTCTGGCTGTGAAAGTCTCCAGAGCTCTGTTATTTTTCGACAGCGCCTGAAAGCGTCTGCTGCGGCTGACTGCGAGGCCGCCACGCCAAGTCATCGCTCATGACATAGGTAAGCATGGCCACCAACATCAAACCCACGGCGACCCACAAACGCCAATCATGATGCGCATGTTTCCAGTAAGGACGATGGAAGCCATGATTGTCGCTATCATGATCTACCTGTCGGTGGTGACCCAGCTTTGTCTTAGCCATGAACTTCCTTCTCCTTCCTATTCCGGGTGAGACTCTGGGTAAGCGCTGTTACTGCTCGGCGTCATCCACTTCCAGTTGCGAATTTCCGGTAAGTCCTGGCCGTGCTTATCAATGTAATGTTTATGCTCGATGAGCTTGTCCCGGACCATCTGCTTCAGATACGCCCCCTTGGCACCCAAATGCGGTAGGCGGTCCACCACGTCTTCCACCAGATGGAAGCGGTCCAGGTCATTCTGCACCCTCATGTCGAAGGCCGTCGTGATGGTGCCTTCTTCCTTGTAGCCACGGACGTGTAGGTTTTGGTTGGTGCGGCGGTACGTCAGCCGGTGGATCAGCCATGGATAGCCATGGAAGCCAAAAATTATCTGCTTATCTGTGGTGAAGAGCGAATCGTAATCCGTTTCGCTCAGCCCGTGCGGGTGCTCGCTCGCAGACTGCAGCTTCATCAGATCGACGACATTGATCACCCTGATTTTTAAATCGGGCAAATGTTGGCGAAGGATCGAAACGGCAGCCAAAATCTCCAACGTGGGCGTGTCTCCGCAACAAGCCATTACCACATCCGGCTCGGCATCCTGGTCGTTACTGGCCCATTGCCAGATGCCAATTCCTTCCGTGCAATGCACGACCGCCTCTTCCATGGTCAGCCATTGGGGCAGTGCGTGCTTACCTGCAACCACCACGTTGACGTAATGCCGGCTACGCAGGCAGTGATCAAAGACTGACAGCAGACAGTTGGCATCGGGCGGTAGGTAGACGCGCACGATATCGGCCTTCTTATTGACAACGTGGTCGAGGAAGCCTGGGTCCTGGTGCGTGAAGCCATTGTGATCCTGCTGCCATACGTGGGACGCGAGCAGATAGTTCAGCGAGGCGATCTTCCGGCGCCAGGGCAGTTCTAACGTGACCTTCAGCCACTTGGCGTGTTGGTTGAACATCGAATCGATGATGTGAATAAAGGCCTCGTAGCAGTTAAACAACCCATGCCGTCCGGTGAGCAGATATCCCTCCAACCAGCCCTCACACTGGTGCTCGCTGAGCATCGAATCCAGCACGCGTCCGGCAGGCGCGAGAAATTCATCGTTCTCTACTTCGCGGGCGTCCCACTGTCGGTTGGTGACTTCAAAAACCGCGCCCAAGAGATTCGAGAGCGTCTCATCGGGACCGAAGATGCGGAAATTACGCTGATCCTGATTCAGCTTGGCCACATCGCGAAGGAATTTGCCCAGCACCATCGTATCCTGGCCGTCGACGGCGCCGGGTGAGGGGACATTGACCGCGTGCTCGCGGAAGTCCGGCATGCGCAGATCCCGCAGCAGAATGCCGCCGTTGGTGTGAGGATTTGCGCCCATCCGCCGATCACCCATAGGCGCCAGCTCGGCCAGTTCCGATATGAGCCGACCATTCTTATCGAATAGCTCCTCGGCCTTATAGCTCTTCATCCAGCTTTCAAGCTGCGCGACATGATCGGGATGCTCAAAATCAACTAGCAGCGGCACCTGATGCGCCCGGAAGGTGCCCTCGATTTGTAGGCCATCGACGACTTTCGGTCCGGTCCAGCCCTTGGGTGACTTAAGGACGATCATTGGCCAGCGCGGCCGCGTAGTGTCGTTGTTGTTCCGTGCGTTGTTCTGGATTTGCAGAATGTCTTCGACGACCTTTTCCATGGTGGTGGCCATGAGCTGATGCATCTCTTCCGGATCATCCCCTTCGACGAAGTGGGGCGTCCAGCCGCAGCCGCGTAGAAATTGCTCCAATTCCTCATGCTCGATGCGAGCCAGTACGGTCGGGTTGCTGATCTTGTAGCCATTGAGGTGAAGGATCGGCAGCACGGCTCCGTCGGAAATTGGGTTCAGAAGCTTGTTGGACTGCCATGCAGTACCCAGCGGACCCGTTTCTGCCTCACCATCGCCGATGACGCAGGCGACGATCAGGCCCGGATTGTCGAACGCGGCCCCGAAGGCATGGCTGAGCGAGTAGCCCAGCTCGCCACCTTCGTGAATCGACCCCGGCGTCGTCGGCGCGACATGGCTGGAAATTCCACCGGGAAACGAGAATTGCTTGAACAGCTTCTTGAGCCCGGCTTCGTCCTGACTGATGTTCGGATAAATCTCGCTGTAGGTGCCCTCGAGGTAAGTATTGCCCACCAGCGCCGGGCCGCCGTGCCCGGGACCGGCGATGTAGAACATATCCAGGTCGTACTTCTTGATGACGCGGTTCAAATGCACGTAGATGAAGTTCTGGCCCGGCGTCGTGCCCCAATGTCCGACCACCAGCGGCTTCACGTGCGACAGTTTCAGTGGCTCTTTCAGCAGCGGATTGTCGTAGAGATAAATCTGGCCGACCGAAAGATAGTTAGCGGCGCGCCAGTAGGCATCTATCTTGTGGAGCATTTCCGGAGAGAGAATTCTTGTATTCATGATTCAATTCCTTTTTTCAAAACAAGGCTTCCGGCTTCGTTCCTTCATGGATGCCCCGTTTGTCATCCTGCAATCCGAGCGAAGCCAGTTTCGCGCACGTGGACCTATGATCCGTGTGGAGAATGCTTCGAATCCCCAAACCTTCCGCGATCTGGACGAACATCGGGGTGTTTTCGATGTAGATGACCTGCCGGGCCGGCACTTGGGCGATGTCCACCGCAAGCCGAAAGATGTCTGCGTCGGGCTTGCGGACATGGACAAAGCAAGAGGAAACAAAAAAATCTACAAACCTGGTCAGCTGGAACTTTCGAATCCGATATTCGTTCAGTTCGCGCGCTTCGTTACTGACCACTGCGACCTTGAGCCCGTGCCGGACCTTGAGCCGAGCGACCAGCTCGATCATCTCGGTGTAAGGTTTCGATTGCGCGAACATGAAGTGCCGAAACTGAGCCCGGGTGAACGGCCGCTTTTGGTAGAAGACCACCCGACCTAGATATTCTTCCAGCGTGAGCTTTCCCTCCTCATAGGTGTCGAAGGTCAGATGGTGCCGATCCTCCATCTCGGCCAACTCCAACTTGAAGTTCGTCGCAGCGCGTTTGCGCGCGTGATGATCCCAGCCGTTGGTGAGCAGGACACCGCCGATATCCAAAAACAAGCAGGTGATGGCAGTCGCTTTCTTCATCACCTTTTCTTCAGTGGATCGGATCATCGCTGCCACAGAATTCGTGCGTCTTCCAGCGGGATCGAAACGCCGTCGCAGTGCGGTATCACTCGCGCGGTATAGTCCGCTGGCGGACGGGCCGCAGACACCGCAGCGCTGTACACGAAGCCGCCCGGCGCGCCGGCCACTGCGCGAACGCGCTTCATCTCCTGCAGCAGGGGAGCGCTGCCCATGACGCCGTCGGCATAAAGCTCTACCCGCACCGCCTTGGGGTCGAGGTCATTGAGATTTACCTGCACTTCAAATATGTGTTGCTCGCTGTGAGTCTCAAACCTCACTTCGCCGAAGCGTAGTGCGGACCACTTTTGCTCTAGCGCTTGCCGCCAACTAACCACCTTTACGCCGATTGCGCCTTTGTCGGCAGCTCGCTCACGGTAGGCAGAGGCAGCCGGGAGGTAGTGTTGCTCGATGTGTTCGCGCACCGCGCGATTGGTGGAAAAGCGCGGCGTCAAGCGCGCCATGCTTTCCCGCATCCGCGCCACCCAGCCGCCGGGGATACCTTGCTCGTCGCGGGTATAGAACTCGGGGACCACCTCGTGCTCGAGCAGATCGTAGAGGGCTTCAGCATCGATAGCGTCCCAGGCGGGATCGTCGCCATGTTCCCGGCCATCACCCAACGCCCACCCAACTTCCGGCGTGTAGGCTTCCGCCCACCAGCCGTCCAATTCCGACAGATTGATACCGCCGTTGACGAGTACTTTCATGCCGCTCGTTCCACACGCTTCCCAAGGGCGTCGCGGCGTGTTGAGCCAGACATCCACTCCCTGCACCAATTGCTCGGTCAAATCCATGTCGTAGTCACTGAGGAAGACCACGCGGGGGCGTGCCTCGGGTCGAGAGATGAAATGCGTCCATTCCTGAATCAAGGCTTGTCCGGCCTGGTCCGCCGGATGAGCCTTGCCGGCCATGATGAGCTGTACTGGGCGCTGAGGGTTGTTCAATAAACGCAGCAGTCGCTCCGGGTCGTGCAACGGCAGATTCGGTCTTTTGTAGGTTGCAAAACGGCGTGCAAAACCCAGCGTCAACGTCTTGCTGTCAAACAGATGCTTCGCGCCATCAACCGTCTCGGGCGACGCGCCGGATACAGCCAATTGCCGGGACAATCGTTCGCGAGCGAATTCAACTAGCGCCTTGCGGGCGGCGGCGCGAAATCGCCAGAGACTGACGTCGGAAATGCTGCGAATGTCCTGCTCCAGGGTCTCCGCCGCCCCCAGCCAGCGGTCCTTGCCACAGGCTTCCGTCCAAAGGTCATCGGCTGGGGCCGAGTCCCAGGTCGGCATGTGGACTCCGTTAGTCACATGGCCGACCGGGATTTCGTTCTGCGGCCAGTGCGGGAAGAGAGGCAGAAATATGTGTCGGCTCACCTCCCCATGCAAGCGACTCACCCCATTGACCGCCCCGCTCCCACGAATCGCCAAGTAGGCCATGTTGAAACGTTCCGACGAGTCGTTCGGGTTCTGGCGGCCCAAGGCCAGCAAATCGTCGAGACCGATACCGAGTTGCGTCCGTGCATAACCGGCGAGGTATTGCTCGATGAGCGTCGGAGCGAAACGATCGAAGCCGGCAGCCACCGCGGTGTGGGTTGTGAAAAGGTTTCCCACTCTGGTGACGGCCAGAGCGACTTCGAAATTTCGCCCGGCTTCCTCCATCCAGCTTCGGGCACGTTCCAGCACCGCGAAGGCCGCATGCCCTTCATTCAAGTGGCAGACTTCCGGCTTGATGCCGAGTGCCGCGAGCAATCGCCATCCGCCAATCCCGAGTGCCATCTCCTGTTTGAGGCGTAACTCTGGGCCGCCCCCGTATAGCTCACTGGTAATGCCTCGATGTGCGGGGTAATTCGCGGCATCATTGCTGTCCAACAGGTACAGCTTTACGCGACCGACCCGAATCTGCCAGACGCGCAGCCAGACGGGGTAACCAGGTAACCCGATCTCCAGCCGCAACCACTCCCCATTCGGTTTACGCAATGGTGTGATCGGCAATTGTCCGGGGTCGTTATATGGGAAGAGAGCCTGTTGCCCTCCGTCTCTGTCGATTACCTGGCGAAAATACCCTTGCTGATAGAGCAGCCCCACGCCGATGACTGGAACGCCCAAATCGCTGGCGGCCTTGAGTTGATCCCCGGCCACATTGCCCAGCCCGCCCGAGTAAATGGGCAACGCTTCGCTCAACATGAATTCCATACTGAAATACGCAACACAGCTCAGCGGAGATTGTGGGTACGTTTGCTGAAACCAGGAACGCGCCTCCGCAGCATCCCGCCTGGCTTGGACCAGATCGTTAACGTTTTTGCGGAAAGCGCCGTCTGCTAGAACACGCTGGAGTTTCTCCCGCGAGACCGTCTGCAGCACGACCCAAGGGTTATGCGTGAGCTCCCACAGCACAGGATCAAGCTCCCGCCACACTTGGTCGGTGGCGTGATTCCAGGACGAACGCATGTCCAGGGCAAGTTCGGACAGTGAATCGAATCCCTCTACGTCGGTAGATAAGAGAGGCTGCTTCGGGTGACTGATCTTTGCTAGCTCGCTCATAGGCTTCGGATCGAATTTGTTTTGGATACACTCTTAGGCTGCTGCATGGAGGTCGTCAGCGCAGCGCCGACGATGGTCTGCGCTTCCGCCGGATGCGGTACAGGCGATCCGCTCCGCGAAAGCTCTCAGCGTTGGTGTGGCCGGCCAGACCCGGCAGCCGTCAGGGCGAGCAGAAACACGGCCGCGGCAGGCCCGTCATCCGGATGCCTCCTTGAGTGTGGGGTTGTGCCAACAGCCGTGTGAAGCGATGATCACGTCAGCCTCTTTCGGTCCCCAACTCCGGCGCTTGTAAGGGCGAACCGGGTGGTGGGTCTTAAGCACTGGGTCGACCACCGCCCAGGCGGCTTCAACCGCGTCCTCACGGGTGAATAGCGCTCCGTCGCCGGCCATGGCATCGGTCAAAAGCCGCTCGTAGGGCGCTTCCTCTCCCGGC
>Ga0182024_10021378_pt1 | contig 11747 bp, 5 predicted proteins | sample P32metaG_FD_120480 | JGI IMG/M metagenome (GOLD analysis project Ga0182024, IMG submission 120480) | Permafrost microbial communities from Stordalen Mire, Sweden - P3-2 metaG (Illumina Assembly) | ecosystem: Environmental > Terrestrial > Soil > Wetlands > Permafrost | place: Sweden: Stordalen... | reverse complement strand
TCTAAATTTTAAAAACAAGGAATCTATCAAGCTAAGGTTGGCCTAAAATTAAATCTCTTGGTAGCATGACGCGATACAATGAAATTGTATTTGGTCCTATTATCTGGAACTGGTTCACACAATACAGCCCTCGATAATGCATCAAAGTAGTCGCAATTCGCTAGCCAGCGCGCTTTCTCGTCTAATAGTATTTCAAAAAATTCTAGATTGTATTCAATACATTGTAAGGCAGCAATATAAACATCGTGTTCCATGGAAATATGTGAGAAAGGTCAAGAATATCTCTTTGTAATTGCTTCGAATTGCAATCGATATTCCACAAAGTGTATTTTCGGTCAAAAGAACATGTAACCAAAGCAAATTAACTATTACGAGCGAATTGGCTGTTACGGCTGCAGAAATCATGTAATTCGTTTTTCTGGCTTGAACGCGTTGCCAATGATGCCACATGAGAGAGAAAAACAGACTTGTTAGCGATTGATGTAAATCTCGATGTAATATTCCAGTAATGGTAATTTAGTCGTCATATTCGCATGACTATTTTTTTCCTGGTTTATATAGTCCCTGTTTTTAAAAAAAAATCAAAATGGGTCGTGCGGAGATCGTCTTGGAATATATCACGAATCGTAACAAGAGAATGATTACCGAAAAGAAGAGAGAATTTGGATTTATCAGAAAAGGAGTAAAATTGAATGGTACAACTGGGAATGTGTTTTTGTTCAGTCAGACCGAAGATGGAGTGATTAGCATTTTTACTAGCAAAAGGGACGTAAAGACTCACGTGGGAGAAATCTACCAGAAACTAACATCTGAAGACTCAGAACTACGCGTCAAGATTTATGGTCCAAATAATCGAAATGCCATAGTAAATTTTGAGACGGGAAGGGAATTTGGTCTTATGAGGAAAGGAGCACAATTGAATACATTGGCTGGGACCAATATATTTGCATTTACTGAATCTGGTGACGGCACAATCCGAATTTTTACTAGCAAAAGTGTTTCGTTACACTTGCAAGAAATATTGCTGTACCAAAGAATGGCACTAGGAAACCCAGAAATATACATTCAGATTTACGGACCAGATACTGCTGAAAAGTTCAAAAATCGCAAGATTATTTATAGACATCCAGATATGACTAGAAAAATTAATCGTATAAAGAGACCAGAGGTAGAAATGCCTTCCATTGACGAAGGTAGAAATACCTTCCATTGACGAAGCAAGAGATGGGAACCGTGTCCTACTAAAGTAACTCTGGAAGAAAAAAAAACTAGAGATGTTTAAAAAGATGAACAAAGAGGAAGAGAGTTGTTTATTTTAATAAAAAATCATCTAATTCTGACTGTATTATTTACAAAGACTATGATATATTCTCTATATTTCTATTCCTCCTTTTACACGCATCTTTCAATACCTTGTCCAATCGCTCATTTATGGAATCTTCTGACCCTGATTTTGCAAATGCGTAGCGACGTAGCTCGCATGTTACTTCTTGTGATACTGTAGCATCTAATTTATGACGTTTTCTGTCAACGTTTAGTACTGAGGCTCGGTCAGGTATAGCTCTATTGTCAGAGCCAATCTCAAAACCAAGTGCCTCTTTCAAGTAGATGGACGGTGTTTCTTCATCATATAAATTGCCTTCTTCTATGAATTTTTGGTATTTTGACATAAACAATATTCTCCGCTTCTTGTTTCTCATAGTGGCAGACCCTAATCCGTGTTCTATACACGCACACTTGTTACATAACCTTGTTGAAATATGAGGAGAAGATTGCGAGAAAATCTTACCAAGTGTTTGGTAGAAACGCGTCCCTTCTCCACTTTAGTATTCCATTATCAAACGTTGCCTCGTCTATTCCGCAAATGTGACACTCTCTCTCTGGATGAGCCATTGACACGAAAAAAGTAACAAAAAACTGAATGGTGACAAGAAGACAAGAGAGTTAAATATATAATTCTTTTTTTTTTTCGTTTAGATAGCCAAAAACGAGCACGATAGTAGACTGTGCTGTTTTTGGCTATCTAAACAATGTGTAAGCGATTGATGTATTTATTACGTTGATTCAAAGTAACCCAAGCTTGGATGTAGAGAAGTGTATGTTTTTGGGTCAAAGTCCATAAAATAAACTAATCTTTTCCAACTAAACACGTCCTCTTTTTCAAACGACCTCCAGGATTTTTTGCACGCTAGACCATCTCCTTTTGTAGTACACGATGTGAATGTGAGATATGCTTCCAGTGGTATTTTTTTTGAAAGGTAACCGTCGTACATATTTTTGAAAAGAAAAGGTTTCTCCTTGACGAATGCATATTCCGTGAGCATGCTTTCTCTAATCTCCAAATTCAACTTGTCGTGTACATCTAGTATCCATAATGTCTGATTATTTTTGAGTTGTAAAACACAAGCGCACGGAATCTCTGGTATTCCTATGGTAGTAGAACAAAAGTAGGTTAACCCATTCGTAGCTTCTTTCCTGACTATTTTCTCCAAAAACTGAAACAATGTGATAACGTTCATTACCGTCCAGTCTTTTTCAGTCTTTGAGACCGTAATATAACCAGAAGAATGCATGGTCGATAAATCCGTGTTTACTTCGGATATTTGCTTGCACTTTTGTGATAATTTGATAAAGTGGTCTATACTATCATATGGGTATGCGAGAACTGCGTCGTCGTTTGGGTCGATGGATACCGCTTTCGTTCTTTCTTGTTTATTCCTGTCATCGAATGCAACCCAGTAGATAAAAAGGGACATGAATATAATAGTACCAATTATGGCAACTACGTTCACAAATGTCACGAATTTTCCAAGTTGTCTCTCTCTTTTCTGGTAGTTTATGTCGTCGCTCAAGCTCGGTCTTTTTACAATACTTCTGAGACATTGCATTTTTTTGGGCGGGGGTGGCTTCCTTGTAACCTAATAACACGACTGAATGTCTTTTTTTGGGCTAGAATTGCAAACGTGGACTATTATCAATTGGTAATAAAACGAAATGATAATCTATCTACATCTTGCAAATTAATAGCATTTTGTTTTTTTACAACCGTCCAAAAAACGTACGATTGGTAACATTACTGTCGATTACCAATGGCAGCGCCAGCAGTTAATCCATATTACACATTCTCTCCAAGAAATTCTTTATTTTTTGGACCAAATGACCCAAGAAAAGAATACTGGAATAGTTTACAGAAAAAACCTTTTGAAGACCAGTTATTCGGTAAAGACATGGACCCGGTTTACATCTACGATCTATTAATCTACCTACTAGAGATTGACAGTTATACTGTCGAACAATTGAAGAACGTATATCGAGATATATCCAAATCTGACCATAATACTATTGCTGGAGTGTTGTCAAACCTAAAGAGCATCAGTAATCCAGCATCGACGATTTGGGGCGCTTATAGGGATAAAAAAATCGTCGCTAGCGATCTGTTCAAGTTTGAAAAAGTCCAAAAAATCCATCACTATACGCCTTTTTTATTTAGAACAAACAAAACACACAGACGCAACGTGAAGGATTCCAGTATTCCGTACTTTGTAGCAAGATATAATTACATTGATACCAGAACTAACAATAGAGCACCACAACAGATTTACTATCCGGGTTATTTCGTACCACAACTATCTGCTAGTCTATTGGATTTATACAAGAGTGGTGTACAAGGAATCATGGTAGAAGGTATGGAAGACATCATAGACAGCGTAGAGTACGAAAATATGCTGCACAAGAACGAAGAATTGAGACAGCTTATATTGTCTTTTCAGCAAAAAAGTCAACGGAATATAGGTTATAGGAATGTTACCGAGAACCAGCCCATTAGTTCCCAGATATTGGAAAATATCTCCAGCTGGCCCTATGGTGCATTAGAAGATCGAAAAATCAGATCGAATCATGTCCTTCTCGTAGCTGCATACAAGTGGTACATGTACACCATGGAGCAGTATGGTATTATGATTTCATATCGTGGTTGGAGTCATACCCAAAAAAAAGGTATCGAAATACTCCGTGCTGGTAACGACATTACTACCAACACTAACGTTACGTTTGTTACTTTTGGAGTTATTCCAGTAATACGTGACTTTCTGCATATCATAGAAAATGTGGACCCAATATGTTTTCCACAGACAATCGAAGAAGCAAAAGAAATCGTGTTAGAGTATCTACAGTACAGATTGTTCTACAGCAGAGCACAAAACAATGAAGTGACCGTGAGCATAATGAGAGCATTGAAGACAATGATTGTGTCATTCCCATTTAAAACGGTGATGGAATCAGTGGACACGTTTATCCAATTTTATCAATCGAATGCAAATGATTCCATCAAGGCTTCCCTAAATGATATTAAAGCGATAGATGTTCCATGGTTCAAACAATTATTAGTTCATTGGACCGACAAAGCTGCTCTTAGATACCAAGGTGACTCGGAAATAGATACGCTTTCTGGTTTCTGGGTGGAGTATGAACAAAAAAATTTGGAAAATAGGATATTCACTTTCCTAGACTCATCGTTGTGGTTTATGATTGAGGAACAAGGACGGATTAATACGGAATACGTTATACTATTCTTCTATTTTGCGTTTTACATTGGGAGCTTGTATTTCGAGAATCATTTGACATTTAATGTCCAGGCGAATATTATAACCAATAACAAAAAATACCTACAAAGTGCAGCGTATGATAGCTTTATACGTTTGGCCGCATTTCCTTATACAAGCACATGGGACAGAGTCATTAGCCAATTGAACAAGATTGAAGATTTTAGTACAAGCATCACCGGGTGGCATGAAATACTTGTCGAATTGGATAATCCATTCAAAACAGAGACTGATTATATATGGAATATTTACAAAACAGCCATGTTGGTTTCGCTAGCAAATGCGAGCAAAAAATTCACGAATTATACCAAAAATGTCGTCGTTAATTACCTACAGTCATCTCTTACGCCGTCTCTGATACCAGGGCAGAATGTGCGACGTCTGGATGATGAAAAGAAAAACTTTTTATCCTGGTTTTCGTTCTATACGTTGAAAAATGACTACAATAGAGACATCGTGATACCAACCCTGTCTGACCTGAGTTACTCTCTCCATGCAAATGAAATGTTGTTGAACAATGGTATAATACCACGAACGGTGAAGATTCCAAAGCAATACACGATAAGGAACACAGATAAAACTACTCAGATACCTCTCACGATCGTAGCCAAATTCATCCCAAATGACACGGTCACTCTCTCGTTCATTTGGAAAATGAAGCCTCTATCTAAATTATACATTACTGGAATAACAGGAGAATTTATCCTAAAGAGTAGGAGTGAAGACGTAGTAGGCTTTGTGGACAATGTTTTCGAAGATGGAATGATACTTTCAAGTCCCATATCCAGTGGATTATACTGGTGCACTGTAGAAGCGCGTAACAATACGGGTGCTTTGATTTCTACCGGCGATAGCAAGATTGCCAGGATTTTTGTCGAGAATTTATGCAGTAGATGCAAACAAACATACCCATTAGAAACAGACCAAAACTTTGACTATTTTTTGGACATTAATCGAAATGATGTTTGTGAGTGGCACATTATACCAGAATACTATATGGAAATGAAACAAAAGAGAAAGTACACTAATGCTAGATTCTATGACATAAACACCATACTTGCAGACTACTGTTCATTCTTGGTTAATACAGAACCAAATGGTCCAGACATGCTTACGAAATTCAATTATACTACCTCTGATGCAATATATGCTAATACGAACTGGAATGGCCAGTTTTTGCCGCGTTCGGAGGAAGATGATATGGAAAATAGGTCTCTTTTAAAAGACATAGAAAACATAGTCATGATTCCATGGTCTGGCGATAGCGTGGAATACGATGCCATTTTGCGTATACTTAAGACTCAGATGCCATACTACATGTTGTTGGACACTTTGACTTTTTTTTGTATCGTTGCCATGAAACGGGAACTTGTTACGAACAAGGAAGCAGATTATTATGCACATTTCATCAAAATCATCGACATTTTCAGGAGTGCATTGTCGTATCGATCTGAAAATTACACAGAAAATAGGCACAATAAACAGAGGAAGATGGACTGGATAACCCATCAAAGCAAGAAAGAATACATTGTAGATTACATTGCTTGGAAAAATGTTAAAATGTCCCAAGTCGAGAAAGAACAAAATCTATTATTCGATAGAAATGGATACGAAAAAGCACGGGTAGATGTTCAGTCGGTGCATTCTTTGGAGATGATTTACCCCCGAGATGAGATGTACCACTATTACGGGAAACATTCCAACACCAATGAATTACCGGACGAGCTCGAAGTGGTCACGATGGGACGAAAGCCTATATTTTACGGGTACGGTAAAGTAGACATTTACAATCCTGTTGATATGGTTTCCAATGCGATGGAGTATATATTTGTAGACCCGTATGCTGTTCCTGATGTCCGTTATGTTAATACAAACCGTACGCTGAAATTGATAAATGGTTCCATCTTAATTCTACAAAGAGAACAACTCTTGTATTTCAAGCAACGAGCTGAAACTATCATCGATGACATTAACACAACCGCTGATAATATATCAGCTGGAATATTCGTCGCTCAACCGAAAGATACCATAAAAGAAAAATTAGGGATACTTTCTTCCATAGTAGAAAACTACAACAAGATTCTGTGGTTCGTAAAGTAGCATATTTTACAAATGTATTCTTTTTTTCAAAGGTGTCGTTTCTTTTTGAAAAGTAGAGATGTTTTTTTTTTACTCACCGTGAATTACACGGTTTTTACAAATAATACTATATATTCTCGCAGGGGTAACTTTTTAATAAAAGCGTCCGTACGTATTAAATAGTCATTGTCGTTGCATTCGCGATTATCCCATGACTAATACACTACTGATAGATGTGAAAACAATTTTAAGCCGTGGTTCGGTTCCCGTTGAATATCAATGGAAAGATGAGGACTACGATCTGACGCTGGGAAAAAAATTATGGGATAACAGAGCATACGAAAAAACGTATGTACTATATGACAAATACCCTAGCGGTGATGTCAGTGAGAAACGTTCCCTTATCGCAATCAATCTCGACAAAATGCTAAACAATTCTATTGATTCAATTGCATTACCATTGGGAAATATATTTCCCGATGGTACACCATATCAAAAAGGTGACGAAATAATTATTACGGAAAAACTGTACGAAAATGTGATAGACCTGCTAACGGTCCTTTTTAAATACATTGAGGACTTCAAATTCGATGAACATTCAGAAAAAGTAATAAAGCCCATTGTGGATACATTTGCTAATGAAATAAGTAACTTGATTAAATCTAATTCTGTAAATGGGATTGGCGTTGGTAAAGTATGGGACGACATATCGAAGGAACCCATAATCGTCGTTGGGTACAATGTCGACGTTTCTAAAAACATTGAATTAACACCATTGAATAAAGTATTCAATCTGTGCAGCTTCATAGCATCTAACAACCAAGAATGGAATAACGACTACGAGTATTCAATATGGTTATCAGAAACTGTACCAATTAACGTCAAGCCATTGAAAAAGGCTTTGAGACTAAACTGCGTTCCACCCCAACACAGGTGGAATGGCTCCGACTATCGAGGAGCTTGGTTAGATGTCGTGAAAGATGGCACAAAAAACGCTAATTTTGTCCTGGTTGACCAAATGCCATTAAAGTATAGACTAGGGTCAAACGAACCTTTTATTGCAATCAACATGGATTATTTTTTCTCCGAGAATAACTATGAGTTATTGCTGCACCCATTGTATGAGATATTTAATGACGGAAAGCCTGAGTACGATAATACAACGTTTGCTGTTGCCGACAATGATTACTTAGATATATGCAATGCACTTGTTGCGTTTTCTTTTGTAATCCGTACCATAAAACTAGACCAAACGACACAACCTTTGCTCACTAAAGCATTGGATGGCTTGTTCAAAAATATGGCATTTAATAAAAAAACAATCCAGGTGAGCGAGTTACAAGCGCTATGGAGGACATTGATGGAATACCTGGGACCAAAGAAATTAATCATCGTCGCGACAAATACTAGTAATACTCAAATTCAAATATTGCCGTTAAACAAAGTGTTGCTACTGTATAACTTTATAATCTCGAGACTTACAAATATTTCTGAAGTTGATTTCACTGCCAAATTACTCAATACTGGCACTGCCACAATTATCGCACCTACACAATCTACAGGTTCTACAGCACCGCCGCCTACACAATCCACTGGTACTACAATACCACCACCTACAAAAAAAAACGTGGGAAAGGCACCAATTACAACGACTCGCAAAAACGTGGTAGTAATTCCGTCACAAACGAGCAATTATGTCGGTCATAAATCAACATCTGTACCTACAAATTTATCATCGTACGGAACGCTAGGAGGAGCACCGCCTATCGTACACACGAGTTCTAAAACAGTGCCTGTAAATCCTCAACGTCCAGTACAAGGAACAATGTCACAATATAGACAACCTGTTAAATCCACTAGTTTTAAAACTAATGTACCTGTACCATCATCTTACAGTGGATTAGGAGAAGCACCTCCAATCGTATACACCAACGTTGGACAATATCCGACACGGTATTCTACGCCATATCCTACGCCATATTCTACACCGTATCCAACGCCATATTCTACACCTCAGTATAGCACACCAACTTACGTACCAATTAACGTACCAATTAGTACACTGGTGCCTGTTACATCGGCTCCCCCTGTACCGGTCAATCCTACACCGATTCCTAAAAAACAAACTAACGAAGAAGAGATGAATGAATTATACGCTTTGTACACAAAAGTACCTATTCCAATAGAACAATCGCCAAATATTCTACAGCAGAAGACGTTAGAATCGACAGGCTACAATCTAATTGAGATCGAACAAGAACAATTAGAATTTGCCATGGAACAGAGCATAATCACTCATGAGGAAGAACAAGAGAGATTAAAACAATACGAAACTGGAGAAATGAGATTACTTTTGGAAGAAGAGGAAGGTGATGAAGAGGTTGTACTTTTTAAAAAAAGGGGCGGAGTGACAACGGACGAAGAAACGGATGTGCGGAGTGCATATCGTATTATGTTTGGCGATGAATTGACTGACAATTTTTTTAACATTGGAACAAAATTAAAGTTATCGGCCTTGATACGGAACGAAATATCCAAAGCAGTGTATCTTGATGGTGTATCACATACATGGACAGATATGGCTAAGACTGCTAAATCGAATCCGGCCAATATGCCACTACTTAAAAAAATAATGAAACGTTTGTTGCAGTATATCGTAGAAACACTGGAAGAAGACATGATTGCAGAAAAAGTCTACATGCATGCCAACAAATCGATAGCGGATGAAATAAAATTAGGAAGATATGTTTTTTTGGCCATTTTGCTGTTCATGGGCCATTTTAAAATGCCTTTTGAGTCCAAATCTATGATGATATCAAATATGTCATTTGAAGATATGTTTTCGGCTGGCGATACCTATGATAAAATCAGTGCTGCGATCGCGAACATTAAAATCAAATCAATTTTGGGTACATCGACATTCAGAGATATATTAGAAAACCCTAGATCCATGCTTGTCTATACATACGACGAAATTATCGGAATACTGCCGAACGAGAAGGAAGAGGAAGAAGACGAAGATGAAGTGCCTAATTTGGTTGTACAAATAGATACTGATGTTAAACTGAAACAATTATTCGATTACAATTCCCTACTCTTCGCGTCATTTGCGAGTAATGTGGTCAAAGCTAATTACAAAATGTACTTTGTAATACTTGGGGGTATTGCTAGGACTTTATTAAATATGGACAATGGGTTAGACAAAAGTATAGTGAATGAAATGGTACAAAAGTCGATCGCGAACCAAAGTAAGATAAAGCTTTCTGACGGTTTTGACCGCGATTCGATGATTGGTAGTGAAGAAATAACCAAAGGAAATACAATGACGATAATCGAGTCATCCATCGATAAATTTCTCAAAAGCATGCAAAAGAGGACAAATACATTATACGTGATGGAATTCCGTCTAGCTGAGCTCAAGCCAATACTTTCCGTTTTTGAAGATGCAGATGAAAAACTATCTGAAATATACAAAGGTACAAAAAACACTTCATTGGAACAAAAATCCATATACGATCTACGACTGAGGTTAAGCTTAGAGATGTCGGTCATGTGTTTGATATGGTTCTTTAGTAGCAAGTCCGAGAATAGGGCCATGGTGCTCGAAAAATACAAATATGTGCTAAAGTGCTTTCAAAACAAACTCTTGACTCCCACGACAGTCTACGTAATATCTCGATTGCACAGGATGTTTGAAATAACGGAATCTAAATTGGACAGTGGGTCAACGACGATTCGAAAATATTACCAGAACATCATAAACAATTGCTTCCATGCGAATTCGCTACGTTACATCAACATGATGTTCATGTTGATTATTTCATCGTTAAAAACGAGCGATACAACGCCATTCATATTAGGTACGATATCAGACGATTATTTTAGAAAACTCGGGTCCATGCAAATGTACCGTCGCGTAGTAGAAGATGTGAGAGTGTACATATCATTACTAAATGATTATGACAATCAATTTACAACCTATGAGAATTTTATCTTCGATATAACTAAAATATCCATGCCAAAATTTTTGGAAATGATGTCGAAAAAAGAAACGGTTTTAGAAAGCGAAATCACTGTCAATACATTATCATATGTGGGCATAACAGCCCCAAAAGATACCACTATATATATGGGACTAAATGATGGTATGGATAATGAGTTAGATGCCATCGATGCATTCGTGCACATGCCATATTTTAAAAACTTTGCTGTCGACATATTGTCTGCCTTTGAAGAGCAGTTTTTGACCACATTGTTCCCTGGAGGTACGATTTATAAAGATGAAACTCCATATTCCATCAAGACACAAATAGGAGATATAACGGACGAACTAATATTTGACAAAAAATTTTGCATGCAACTGTTGGAGGCATTGGTGGACAGGGCGGCCCTAAAAGATGATTCTGTTAATTATTTTAAAATGAAATCGGAAAAGAATGTATTGCAGGCCATCTATGAGAAATCTTGTATATTCGTACAACCAACCCATTCTCAATTCATAGTATTGATGTATTTACATTTCTATGGTGACGAAACCACGAAGGTTAATGGAAAATATATATCCGGTGAGAAAATTGTAGATATTCTACAAGACAATGATACATTGGAAGCACTGTACAAAAAAGCCAAAGATTACATTTTAATCAATGGAGTTATATCCTACGGTTCAACCTTTCCGTGCATCATTTGGTTGCTCTTGTATGCCATTGATAGAAATGTTCTCAAATCAACAAGTGAGGTTGAAGAAGAAGAGTATATTAAAAAAGCATTTCATCGTTTTGGAATCATTACCGACATAAACGTAAGCTATGACGATGGTGTAAATCCACTATTTGTTGTAAAAGATTACACGTTGATAACTTCACCTATGAATCAAAATAGGCAGCTTTTGGGACCTATTATTTCTATTCCTGCATTAAAGCAATATCCTACAACTATGAGTGGACAAGCTACTGGCACACCAGCTACAAGTGGACAAGTTACACCGCCTACTGGTGTGAAAGCTAGTAGTACAGCACCTACACCACCACCTCCTGCACCATCTGCACCTCCTCCACCATCTACATC
>Ga0182024_10021377_pt1 | contig 11747 bp, 11 predicted proteins | sample P32metaG_FD_120480 | JGI IMG/M metagenome (GOLD analysis project Ga0182024, IMG submission 120480) | Permafrost microbial communities from Stordalen Mire, Sweden - P3-2 metaG (Illumina Assembly) | ecosystem: Environmental > Terrestrial > Soil > Wetlands > Permafrost | place: Sweden: Stordalen... | reverse complement strand
CCTCGATCTCGCCGTCATGTTCTACTGTCGTCGCTATCGTACGCATCGTAGGCGGAACGAATTGTCCGACCGGCTCGTCCCCGGCTCCTCCGGCGTCGCCCGCTCCGCTATCATCGCCGCCGTCATCCCCCGCGTCGGGCGCCTCGTCCTCTCCGTCTTCCCCGTTTACGCTTCGGGGAGAATGGCAAGGGCCGTGTCAACAAACGTCGATTATCGACGTCGATCTCGGTAACGCGCCGCAAGCGTTCGTTCAAGCGGCTTACTGTCAAATCAACGGCACGATGCCCCCCGCATCCGTGACCAATACGTGGGTTCCCGCTCTCATGCAACCCGATACGGCGAACTTCGCATGGCATGTGCGACGCTCCGACGTCGTTCGTACTTTGTGCGCTGCGGCGGGCCGCACTTGCACATTGGCCTACAGCGATCCCTGGACCAGTCATCCCGCTCCCTCGCAAGCGGATTGCGCGAAAAAGAGCAAGCAAGACGTGGGTACGGTGATGATGTTCTTTTTCAACTGCCCGGGCGGAACGAATTGCGGCATGGATTGGGCCAATACCCATGCGTACGGTATGAATCAGAGTGATCCGTACTACTATGACGGGTACTATAATCCGTTCTCCAATACCGATTTTTGGACGGGAGAGTTGCGGGACGCCGAATACGCCGGCCTGCAGTTTATTCTTCCCAACGTCTACGGGACGGATCTTAACGCGATCGCCGGCTTGGCCGCCGCGCTCGCGCAAGAGAGTAGTCCGGTAAAAGTCGGACTCTTCAATGACACTTGGGCTTACGGAAACACATTGCCTGCCGTTAGTTTGAGCAATGCCGCGCAAGCCGCGCAAACAATCTACAGTACGCAATGGCACCCGTTTTTCACGACGATCCCGTCGAAATATTGGTACATCGTGAACGGCAGACCGCTCATCTATTTCTACAATGCGGGGACCTTAACGCCGTTGACGAACGCTGCGGCGGTCGTGTCGGATCTGAAAAAGCTGTTCCAAACGAGCTTCGGCGTCGCGCCGTTCGTGGTTGTGGATAAAGCGTACTTCGCGGATCCGAACATGAGCGGCGTCGCCGACGGAGAGTTTGTATGGGACGTCTTTGTGAACAATCCGGCAAGCGGCGTGAACTCCGTCGCCATGAACAATCTTACGTTTGCTAACGGCTTTGTCAAATGGGACTCGTTCAACCGCGACGGGGGCCCTATCGCGGCTACCGCAGCGAACGATACGAAGATGGTCAAGGGGCCGGGGGTGCTTCATGAGATACTACAAAACGCCGCAGGCGCGGACGTTCTCCTGTTGCAGACTTGGAACGATTTGGGCGAAGGAACCGGATTCAATCGCAATTACGACTACTATTACCAAGGTCAATGGCTGTCGCCTGATTACTTTTTAAAAATCGTTCGTCAGTCTAATTGCACGAATTAGCCGATAGGGGCGCGGCGCTCGGCGCGGGGAGATCGGCGTTCAAGAGGAGGCGGCGCAGTTGCTCGGGCTCACGCAACAACGTCGCCAGTTTTGTGAGCGACGCATCGACGGCTAGCGCGAATTTCTCAGCTCCCCCAAACCTCTTCAAAGTTTCCGCAGGGATGAATTTGAGCAGTAGGGCCGCGGTTCCAGGGGGGATTGCGAGGAAGTGGACGGTGATGATTCCGTAGTCCTCAAGAAGCAGCATGTTCAGAGCAGCCGTTGCTTCATAAGGTACAATGGGTGCTTTTTCCAGCTCGGCGCGCTGCATGGCAACCTCTAGGACATCCTCCCCTAGTATTTGCGCGGTTACGGGCGTCTCATGCAAGTGATTTTTGAGGATGGGTCGCAATGCGTCGGCAACCGTCTTCGTGCATGCGACCAGTGCGCGCACGCGTTCCGGCGTGTATTGTTCAAGCGTACGATACACGGCCGGATAAAGAAACGGACGCGCCTCAACGCCCAACTCGTAGGCACGTGCGCGGATGCGGGCGACGAGTTCCGCTTTGCCCGCTAAGAGCCCCAATCTGGGCCCGATCGTGCCGTACTTGTCAAGCCCCGTTGCGCCGATATCCACTCCAAGTTCGAGCGTTTTCGGCTGCCCGAAGACGGCCGGACCAACGCGAGCGCCTCCCGCGTCGTCGCAGTATACGAGCGCGCCGTGCTTGCGGGCGAGGGCGATCACGCGCGCAATCTCTTCCCAAGGCATGATCTCGTACGTGACGGCAAGTCGCGTCAAGACGACAAGGCGGACATTTCGGCGGGCAATCAGTTCAGCCTCGAATGCGTCGGCTCCGACAACGTCGATGAACGTTGCTCCCGCATATGCCGCTGCTCGCATAGCGGACGGATGACTGCGGCTCGCAGAGACTCCGATGACGACTTCGCCGGGTCGAACAAGTTCAAGGACGGTCGCCAGCGTTGCCGCCGTGAGGCGATTGAACACGGCGAAGTCGTGAGCCGTCGGCGTGCCGCCGAGATGCTCCAGCGCTTTGCGCTCGAGTTTATCGTAGTAGAGCGCCGGAGCCAGTTCATCCGAAGCGATCGGCAATTCGTTCGATGACAACGGCACATGTTGTTCTAATCCGCTAAAGAGAAAGACGTCGTCAATGCCGCGTCGTTCAATAACGCGCCAAGCGCGTTTGACTTTCGTGAAATCATCGGCGGTGCTTGTGATGATCGAACCGCGCGCATAGGGTACTCCCGGCGCGTGGCGATTGCCGAAGCGGTCGATCCGGGCGGGCGGAGCGTCATCCGCAAGCATTGTTGAATTCAACGTATACCTCTAGGCGTGCTCAAGCAGGAAACAAAAGGCTTGTGCTGCAATAAAGTTCCGAAAAACGGAAGTTTATTTCTCGATTCTCGATTGATGTATTCTACACGATTTCCGGAGGCAAGGCAATGGCCAAAACTCGTGAGAACGCGCTAACGCCGACAGCTAGGGCGCTTGATATCCTACAGTGCGTTTCACAACGCGCGAAGCCGGTCTCCATGACCGAGATCGCGGTTGCCCTAAACGTACCGCCGCCGTCGGTTCACCGGATCGTCTTGCACCTGGAGGGGCTCGGTTATCTTCGCCGCGCCTTCGGATCGAAGCGACTGATCATAGGGCCGTTACTGGCTCAACTCGGTCTTCAGGCCGTCGCGGCGCATTTTCTAGACGCTCCTCGCCATGCCGTCTTGCAAGCGCTCGCGGAAAAGGTGGGCGAACACTGCTCGATCGGCGTTGTTTACGAAAACGAGGCTCTCTATGTCGATAGCGTGCAGGCTACGCGTATTGCGCACCTGGGCGGCCTGCGATTCGTCTCGGGAGGACGCGCTCCGCTTCACTGCACGTCAACCGGGAAACTTTTTCTCGCCCATCTCGCCGAAGATGCGCTGCAAGAACTCCTGCGAGTGCTGCGGCTCGAACGTTATACGCAAATGACGATCGTCAATAAGAACGACTTACTGAAGGAACTTGCAACGACGAAGAGACGCGGCTGGGCTTGCACAAATGAAGAATACCTCCACGGCGTGGCCGGTTGCGGCGTGCCGATTTACGGTGCTCAAAAAGAGTTCGTCGCTGCCGCGTCGATCACGGTCCCAGTCGCTCGAATGTCGTTCGCAGATATGAAACGGCACATTCCGACATTGCAATCAGCCGCCAAGGAACTCTCACGCCTGATCGCATGATCGCAACGTCGGCGTCGCGCCGCCGTTTCACAGGAATGAAAACTCTCCTCGAAAAAAAAGAAAGCCCCCTCATGACCGTAAATATCCGCAATTGGCAAGAAGAAATCTCCAACATGGCCGACGATCCGAATGTGAGTATTCGTTATGTTCTCGTGTCGGTCCATGAAGGCAAGGGACTTTATTCGTCGATTATTCCCCCCGGCAATTCCAATACGGGGCATTACCATCCCGAAAAAGGCGAATATTACCACATCGTCAAAGGCTCCGGCGTCATCGCGACCCAGCAAGCCGATCAATTGGAAAGCGGGGCCGAGCCCGTGCGGCAACGGGTCGTTGAAGGAATGAGCTTCGCTCTCCCGCCTGGTCTCGTCCATCGTCTTTTTAACGATGGGCATGAACCGCTAACGTTCTTTTTCGAATGTCCTCTTGAACATATGGCGCAATCGAATCCGGTACGCACGGCGGTCAAGGATTTCGGCGATACCTTGCGGAGGGATTGAATGGACGAAGACTATAAGCGAACGCTCGAACGAGCAGTTCGTTATCTTCGCAACGGGGCTGACGCAGTTTGCGACGACATGAAGCGCAACCGCGGGGTGCCGCGGTTCAATTACATGACCGGCGGATATACTTGGGACGACGACTACGTCTGGGATAGCTGGGCCAATTTCCAGTGGGCCGGTTTTCTGGCCGGCCGTCTTTGGCTTCTGCATCTTTTGACGGGTGAACAACGGTACGCGGACGCTGCGATGCACATCTGCGAGCGGATCGGTCCTGTTCTCGCCGCGCATCCAACGGTGTTCTCGTCCACCGGCATCGATATGTATTACGCGTTGACGCTCGGTTATCAGATCACCAAAAATGAAGCCTTAAAAAAATGGGTATTCGCCGGCGGCGATAACTTTGCAAACATCTTCGACCGCAAGGCAAGCGCGTTTCTTCAGATTGCAAACGCGGATCGAATCGTCATCGATACGGGACTTAATCTCCCGTCAATGCTGTGGGCCTCTCAATGGGAGCCCGAGCGTGCAACGCAGGCGTACCGGCATCTCGATACCGTCCTTGAGGCGGGCTTGGTCCGTCCCGACGGCTCGAATTGCCATGCCGCGGCGCTTGATCCGCAAACGCGCGCCGTCACCGGGTTGTTTAGCCTTCAGGGATGGAGCGCCGGCAGCACTTGGGCGCGAGGGCAGGGTTGGGCCATGCTCGGCTTCGCGCACGCCTATGAGGCGAGCGGAAAATTGTCCTATCTGAACGCGGCGCGATCGGCAGCTGACTGGTACGTCGATCATACTCCCCCGGAATGGGTGCCGCGGTACGACTATGACGACCCGGATCGTGCGACGCTTCCATATGACTCGTGCGCCGCTTGTATTGCAACGGCTGTCCTAATGCGTCTGGCAAAATGGATGCCGGACCGAGCCGAGCGATATCAACGCGTTGTCCGCGAAACTCTTCAGGCTCTGATTGCCGATTTTCTTACAGTCGGCGGCGCCGTGCTGCACGGAACGTGGGGGCGAATGAGGCATATCGAGCCGGGTAAGCCTCGTCTGGGCCGATTTCCGCAAGAAGACGTAATGCCTTACGGCAACTACTGGATCGCCGAATGTCTCTACCGCGAGATGTCGAACGACTGGTCCGTTCTATCTCTCAATGGATCAATCTAACTAGAGCGGTTTATCGGAAGTCAGGAGCGTTCAAGCGGCGCACCGAAGTGTACAATCGTACATGAGTGGGCGACGCTTGGACGCTCCTGGCTTTCGAGAAATTGCTCTAATAGCCGCGTTCGAGATCAACTACCCCCGTCACCGGCTCTCCCTTCTCAATGGCTACGATTTTCTCCGTGATCTGCCGAACGCTCTCGGTGCGCTCGGTAATAGCTGAAACATGCGGCGTGATTTCGATCCGCGGTTCACGCCAAAAGGGATGATCGGGTCCTAGCGGCTCGTCGCGAAACACATCGAGCGTCGCCCCGCTCAAACGCCCATTCGCCAGCGCTGTTAGTAAATCTGCTTCTACCACATGCGCCCCGCGAGCCGCGTTGACGAGATATGCGCCGTGCGCAAGCTTTTCAAATAGTTGATAATCAAGAATATTATCGGTCTCCACAGTCAATGGAAGCATATTAACAAGAACATGTAAACCATCTGCAAAAGCGGGCAGCGCCGTCCGGCCGTGAAAGGTGCTAACGCCTTGAAGCGATTTTACGCTCCGGCTCCAGCCGCGTACCGGGAAACCCATGGCAAATAAACTCACGGCTACTTGGGCGCCCAGGGCTCCCAGTCCCATTACGCCGATTTGATAACCTGATTGGATGCGAGGCGGCAAGACTTTCCAGGTATGCGTTTTCTGCAACCGCGCATATTCATCGCATCGCAGAAAATGACGTAATACTGCATACCCAACGTATCGGCACATTTGTATGCCCATGCCGGCATCCTCAAGCTTTATCAAAAGGACGTGCGGCGGCAACAAATCAGGATGGTCGCGTCGTAGCGCCGACAGCGCGTCGACTCCGGCGCCGAGGTTGAAGACGGCTTTGAGTCCGATGCGCGTTTGCAGCATTTCAAGCGGCGGTTTCCAAACCAACGCATAATCGGCTTGGTCGTTGTCGCCGGGTCGCCATGCCCTGCCCTCAGCCGCAGGCAAATACGTCGCGAGATCTTCCAGCCATGGAATGGGGTCGTCGTCGGCTTTGTAGAAGAGTATTTTCAGCGCGCGAACACCTGCGACGGGTCGGCGAACGCCTTGAACTCCAATGCATTGCCTGCCGGATCTAGGAAAAACATCGTGGATTGTTCTCCTACTTGACCCTTGAAACGCACGTGCGGCTCGATCACGAACTTCACCCCGGCGCTCTTGAGCCGCTCCGCCAGGTCGTTCCAGCGTTCGATGTCGAGCACCACGCCGAAATGCGGCACAGGCACATCGCGGCCGTCGACGGGATTGTGTATTTTCTTGGTCGCCTTCCCAAGCGTATCCAAATGGGCGGAGATAGGATGCCCGAAGAGATCGAAATCAACCCAAGCATCCGCGCTGCGGCCTTCCTTGCAGCCGAGAACCGTGCCGTAAAAATCTCGCGCAGCCTTGAGATCATCCACGGGGAAAGCCAGATGAAACAGTTGAACTTTGCTCACAAAACCTCCGAAAAAAGCGCCGACTCTATGCCTTTCTCAGGATACCTAAAATACAGCGGAAATTCCATCGTCGACCCACGACTTTTTAGTCGAGATCAGTGAGCCTTCATCACATCGAAGAAAGGTGATCTATTGGGTTTTCGACACGGTGGGCAGCCCGTCGTGGCTCCACTCAAGCCAAGAACCGTCATACACGGCCGCGTTGGTGAACCCAGCCTCGCATAAAGCCAGGTAGGAGCCTGAGGCGGAGACCCCGCTGCCGCACGATAGGATCGTGCGCTTATCTCGGTCGAGCTTGAGTTCGCGCACAAGGTTATCAAGCTTGGCGCGATCAGCGATACGTCCGCCTCGTTCGTCTTCTAAGAGCTTGTTGCCGGAAAGCCGCTTAGCGTGCGCGATATCGCGGTCGCGCAGCGCATACGTTGTATCACGCTGCGTTTCGAGTAATTGCGCGTCGTTGATACCTCGCGCGACGGCAAGTACTTCGTCGCGAGAAGCGCGTAGGCGCGCGCGCACGCGCGGAGTGAACTTCGCGGGCGCGACTACGCGCGGAATCTGCGTCGTCGTCGCATGCCCGGCCGCGATCCACGCGGGTAATCCGCCCGCGAGAATCTTCGCGTCGTCATGCCCGTAGTAACGAAGCATCCAAAGCATGCGCGCGGCGAAGGGGACATTGCCGTCGTCGTAAGCGACGACGATCGTTTTGTCGCCGATGCCGTTGCGCTCCATGACTTGCGTGAAAAGTTCAGGAGGAGCGACGCGCGTCGCGTGCGGCGTGCTCGGATCGGAAAGATCCGTCGCGTAATCGAGATAGACGGCGCCGGGAAGATGCCCGGCAACGTACCGCTCGCGTCCGCTCGGGCCCATGTTTTGTCCCGGCGCTCCGTGCGGAGTGCTGCGCGCGTCGACTATGCGGATCTTCGGATCGTCGATGCGCGCGGCAAGCCATGCAACCTCGATGAAATCATTTGCGCTCAAAACGCCGCCTTCCTAAACGAGCACCGTCGTTTTGCTAAGATCAAAACGTTTTCCGGCCTCTTCCACGATGTATTTCCCGATCGCAAGCGACGACGTCGCGGCGGGCGAAGGCGCGTTGCGCACGTGCACCACGTGCTCGTCGCCGTCGAAAACGAAGTCGTCTTCAAGAGAACCGTCGGCTCGCATCGCCTGCGCGCGCACGCCGGACGGTCCGCCGGGAAGGCAATCTTCCGCCTGCAGCTCGGGGATGTAGCGTTGCAATCCTTTGATGTATGCGCTGCGCACGAGGTCGCGATACATCTCGCCCGCGCCGATTTTCCAATATTTTGTCGCCAACTTGATGAAGCCCGGATACGATACCGCGTCCCACAGCTCCGACGGGTTGACCGTGAAGAACGAGTACCCTTCGCGCGCGAACGCGAGCACGGCGTTGGGACCAAGCCATATCGACCCGTCCATTCGCGGCGTGAAGTGCACGCCGAGAAACGGAAACTCCGGATCGGGCACGGGATAGATGTTCCCTTTCACCAAGTATGATTTCTCGGGCTTGAGGACAAGATAATCGCCGCGGAACGGTACGATCTTGGGATCGGGCTTGCCGCCGGTCATGCCCGCGAGTTTATCGGAGTAGAGGCCGCCGCAGGTGATGACGTAGCGCGCCTGAATTTCGCTCTTTTCCTTGAGGATCAAGGTGGTGAGCATCGCGTGCCGATGCAGCTCCGTCACCTCCGCGCCCAGATGCATTTGCGCGCCCATCTCTTTGGCTTCCTCGCCGTAGCTACGGGACACCAAACCCCAATCCACAATGCCGGTTACCGGGGAAAAAATTGCCTTGACGCCGCGGCAATAAGGCTCGCGTTCGCGAATTTGCGCAGCGTCTAACAATGCCAAATCTTCGACGCCGTTCTTTTGTCCGCGATCCCACAGATCCATGAGGCGCGGAATCTCCGATTCGTCCACGGCGACGATCAGCTTGCCGACCTGCTTGTAGGGAATCCCCTTTTTGTTACAATACTCCCAGGCCAATTTGCGGCCCTCGATGCAAAGCTTCGCCTTGGAAGAGCCGGGCTTATAATAGATTCCGGAATGGATGACGCCGCTGTTGCGGCCGGTCTGGTGCTTGTTGTAGCCGTCTTCTTTCTCGACGTTGGCTATTTTGAGGTGAGGATAGCGCTGCAGGAGTTCGCGCGTTGTCGCGAGCCCTACGATACCGCCTCCGACGACCGCGACATCATAAATCATATAGGAGGGATTCTCCCTGGTATCCGGTTCGCCCGCTACGACAAAGGCGCCGCTCGCATGGCGCCGCATCGCCGGCGGCGAAGCAACGCCCATGACGATCGCGTTGGAGCAGACGGCGGCACAGCGCTTGGCTGCGTTGGCTCCCTTCAAAAATGAGGCTATTCGGACGTTCGCCGGGCAGGCGGATCGGCAATCCTTGGAAGCGGCGCTCGTCCGCGCGCGGGCGGCTTGCGGGAAGCATTATCCCGTGTTCGTCGACGGGGCGAAGCTTGAGAGCGCGGCTTCGATTGTTTCCATGAATCCCGCGCATCCGGGCGAGGTCGTCGGAACCGTTGGTTCCGCGTCGCCTGACCAAGCGCGAGAAGCGGTGGAAGTCGCCGCGCGGCGCTTTGAAGAGTGGAAGCGCGTAACGCCGGTGCGCCGGGCCGAGACGCTGCTGGCGGCGGCGGCGGCCGTGCGCGAGCGTCGCGACGATTTCAATGCCCTCTTGATGCTGGAGGTCGGCAAAAATCGGACGGAGGCCGATGCCGACACGGCCGAAGCGATCGATTTTCTTGAGTTCTATGCGCGAGAGGCGCTACGGTTGGCTAACCCCCCGCCCTTGACGCCGGTCGCCGGCGAAAAGAACGTTCTGAGCTACATTCCGCTGGGGGTCGGCGTCATTATTCCGCCGTGGAACTTCGCTTTCGCCATTATGGCCGGCATGACGAGCGCCGCGATCGTCGCAGGCAATACGGCGATTCTCAAGCCTTCCAGCGACGCGCCCGTGATCGCGGCCGTCTTCGTCGATCTCTTGCACGAAGCGGGGTTGCCTCCCGGCGTCGTCAATTTCGTGCCCGGTTCGGGGCGCGCGATCGGCGACGCGTTGGTCGCGCATCCCAAGACGCGCTTCATCGCGTTTACCGGGAGCAAAGAAGTCGGCTTGCATATCAACGAACTCGCGAGCAAGACGCAAGCCGGTCAAATATGGGTCAAGCGAGTCGTCGCGGAGATGGGCGGAAAGGATGCGATCGTCGTGGCCGACGATGCGGATCTCGATGCCGCCGCCGACGGCGTGATCGCCTCCGCGTTCGGATTCCAAGGGCAGAAGTGTTCGGCATGTTCGCGCGCGATCGTCGATGCGAACGTCTACGATGATTTTCTCGCGCGGCTCACCGAGCGCGCCGAGAAGATCGTCGTCGGCGACCCGACGGACGAGCGCACTTATATGGGGCCGGTGATAAACGAAAAGGCGATGCGCTCGATTCTTTCGTACATCGAGAGGGGGGTTGCCGAAGGCGGGCGTTTGCTCACGGGCGGAAAGCGTACGGGGGATGAGGGATTTTTCGTCGAGCCGACGATCATCGCCGACGTGGAGGCCGAGGCGACGATCGCGCGAGAGGAGATATTCGGCCCGGTTTTGGCGGTTATCAAAGCGAACGATTACGACGATGCGCTCGCGATCGCAAATAACACCGAGTTCGGGCTAACGGGGTCGGTGTATTCGCGCGATGAGGGTAAACTGGAACGCGCGCGCGATGAGTTTCACGTCGGCAATCTCTACTTCAATCGGAAATCGACCGGAGCGCTGGTCGGCGCGCACCCGTTCGGCGGTTTCAATATGTCCGGGACGGACTCCAAGGCGGGCGGGTCTGAGTATCTCCTTTTGTTTTCGCAGGCGAAATTGGTATCCAAGCGGATTTCCGGGTAAGAAGAGAGAGACATCGCATTTTCGACGCTGAAAGGAAATTCAAATGGGATTGCTTGGATGGTTGGTTGTGGGTCTGGTCGCAGGATTGCTTGCGAAGTATTTCGTGCCGGGCGAGGGACCGGGAGGAGCGATCGGCGATATTATCGTCGGCATCGTCGGCGCTTTTATCGGAGGCGCGGTTTTCAATTTCTTCGGGCATGTAGGCGTTACGGGTTTCAATCTCTATAGCATTTTCGTCGCCTTCATCGGCGGCGTGATCTTGCTTGCGATCATGCGGGCCTTTTCTCGTACGCCGGCATCGCGCGTGTAAAAAGAGCGCGATCTGCTGGAAACCGATGAAGCGTATATGCGGCGCGCCCTGGCGCTGGCGGATCGCGCGTGCGAGCAGGGCGACGTTCCGATCGGCGCGGTGCTGGCGGTCGAGGATCTGATCGTTGAGGCAGTCAATGAGAAGGAGCTTCGCCCCGACCCCACCGCCCACGCGGAGATTTTGGTTTTACGAGAAGCGGCTCGCTTGTTAGGGCGTTGGCGTTTGACGGGGGCTACGTTGTATGTGACCAAAGAGCCGTGCGTCATGTGCGCCGGCGCCATGGTCTCTGCGCGCATCGATCGGTTGGCGTACGGTTGCGACGACCCTAAGGGGGGGGCGGCCGGCGGGGTGCTTGATCTGGTTCGGCATCCGCAGTTGAATCATCAGATCAGCGTCACGCGCGGCGTTTTAGCCGAGCAGGCGGCCGAGCAACTTCGAAAGTTCTTTGCGATGAGGCGGGGACGGAGCGGCCCGACCTCGTAGCTTTCAAGCCGGCGGGGAGAGGTGGTCGAGTGGTTGATGGCACCCGCCTCGAAAGCGGACAGACGTGATGAACGTCTCGAGAGTTCGAATCTCTCCCTCTCCGCCAGGCTAGGGCGGACGAGAAGTCAAGCGAGGGGCTTCTCCGAGGCTGCTGATTCGCGCGGACGCATGAAGAACGAGAGCACTCCGCGTCGTAAGAGAGGTTGCTCAATCCAGCGCGTCGTTACCCATGCCAAGGCAATCACCGCGCAAAGAAT
>Ga0182024_10021376_pt1 | contig 11748 bp, 2 predicted proteins | sample P32metaG_FD_120480 | JGI IMG/M metagenome (GOLD analysis project Ga0182024, IMG submission 120480) | Permafrost microbial communities from Stordalen Mire, Sweden - P3-2 metaG (Illumina Assembly) | ecosystem: Environmental > Terrestrial > Soil > Wetlands > Permafrost | place: Sweden: Stordalen... | reverse complement strand
TCCGTTGGGGGCGCCAGTCTCACCGACGCCAACCTGTTCGACACCCTGGCCGGCTTCACCAACATCGGCGTCGGCGCCGCCTCGATCTTCGACGCCCAGGCCAGCGGCCTGACGGTGACCAGCACAGTGGACGCGGGCGCGGCGAACACCCTGACCCTGACCACCACGGGCGGCCCGCTGACCCTGGCGGCCAATCTGGCCGCGGCAGGGGGAATGGTGGACCTGGTGTCGGCCGGGGCGCTCACCCAGACGGCCGGCGTGATCACCACGGCCACCCTGACCGGCTCCTCCACGGGCGGCGCAAGCCTGACCGACGCCAATCTCTTCGACACCCTGGCCGGCTTCACCAACGCCGGGACGGGGAACGTCTCGATCACCGACGCCCAGGCGACGGGCCTGACGGTGAGCGCGGCGGTCGACGCGAGCGCGGGGAACACCCTGACCCTCACCACCACCAGTGGCGGCCCGCTGACCCTGGCGGCCAGCCTGACGGCGAGCGGCGGAACGGTGGACCTGGTGTCCGCCGGCGCGCTGACCCAGACGGCGGGAGTCATCACCACCGCGACCCTGACCGGCTCCTCGGCAGGTGGGGCGAGCCTGACGAACGCCAACCTGTTCGACACCCTGGCGGGCTTCGCCAACACCGGGGTTGGCAATGTCTCGATCACCGACGCTCAACTCACCGGCCTGACCATGACCGGAACCGTGGACGCCGGGCTCGGCGACACGCTCAGCATCAACACGGGAGCCGGTGGCCCGATCACCCTGGTCGGCGTCGCTTCGGGCGCCATCGTCAACTTCACGTCGGCCGCCGCAATCAGCGAGGCCCCGACGGGTTCGATCCTGGCCACCGCCCTCACCGGCCAGGCCGGCGCGGACGTCACCCTCAACAGCAGCGGCAACGTCGTTCTGGGTCTCGAAGCCTTCTCGACCACTGGCGCCTTCAGTCTCGTCAGCGCCGCGGCCTCGGGGCTGACGGTCTTCGGACTTCAGAACGTTTCAGGAAACCTCACCCTGACGACCACGTCGGCGGGCTTGACGCTTTCCGCGCCGCTGACCGCCGGCGGCCAAGTGGATCTCGTGTCGGCGGGGCCGATCAGCCAATCCTCCGGGTTCATTACCGCCGGAACCGTGACCGGCTCGTCGGTCGGCGGGGCCAGCCTGACCAACGCCAACCTCTTCGACACCCTGGCCGGGTTCACCAACACCGGGACGGGGAACGTCACGGTCACCGACGCCAAGGCCAGCGGCCTAACGGTGACGAGCGCGGTCGACGCCGGGGCTGCGAACACCCTGACCCTGACCACCACGAACGGCGGTCCCCTGACCCTGGCGGCGAACCTCACCGCCGCCGGCGGCGGAGCGGTGGATCTCGTCTCGTCGGGCGCGTTGAACCAGACGACCGGGATCATCACCACCGGCGTGCTCAGCGGCTCCTCGGTGGGCGGGGCCAGCCTGACCGACGCCAACCTGTTCGGCGAGCTCGCCGGCTTCACCAACACCGCCCTGGGCAATGTCTCGATCACCGACGCGCGGGCGAGCGGCCTGACGGTGACGAGCGCGGTGGACGCCGGGGCCGGCGACACCCTGGCGCTCACCACCAGCGATGGCGGTCCCCTGACCCTGGCCGCGAACCTGACGGCGGCCGGCGCCACGGTGGACCTGGTGTCGGCGGGCGGTCTCAATCAAACGGCCGGGATCATCACGACCTCGATCCTGACAGGCTCCTCGACGGCGGGCGCCCGCCTCGCGCGCGCCAACCTGTTCGACACCCTGGCGGGCTTCATCAACACCGGCGCCGGCAGTGTCTCGGTCACCGACGCCAAGGTCAGCGGCCTGACGGTGACCGGCGCGGTGGGCGCCGGGAGCGGCAACCCCCTGACCCTGACCACCACCGGCGGCGGGCCTCTGAGCCTGGCGGCCAGCCTGACGGCGGCCGGCGCCACGGTGGACCTGGTGTCGGCGGGTGCGCTCTCCCAGACAGCGGGGATCATCACCACCGCCGTCCTGACCGGCTCCTCCGCGGGCGGCGCAGGCCTGACGGACGCCAACCTGTTCGACAGACTGGCCGGCTTCACCAACACTGGCGTCGGCGCCGTCTCGATCACCGATGCCCAGGCCAGCGGCCTGACGGTGACCAGCGTGGTCGACGCGGGGTCTGGAAACGCCCTCACCCTGACAACCTCCAATGGGGGCTCCCTGACGCTGGCGGCGAACCTGACCGCGGCCGGCGCGACGGTGGACCTGGTGTCGGCGGGATCGCTGACCCAGACGGCCGGAGTCATCGCAACGGGCGACCTGACCGGCTCATCGGCAGGGGGCGCGAGCCTGACCGGCGCCAACCAGCTCGACACCCTGGCCACCTTCACCAATGCCGGGGCCGGCAATGTCTCCATCAGCAACGCCAAGGCCAGCGGCCTGACGGTGAGCACGGCGGTTGACGCGGGGGCGGGGAACACCCTGACCCTGACCACCAGCAGCGGTCCCTTGATCCTGGCGGCCAACCTTACCGCCGCCGGCGGCACGGTGGATCTGGTCTCGGCGGGACCGATCACTCAGACGGTGGGGATCATCACCACTGCGGTCCTGACCGGTTCGTCGGCAGGCGGCGGCAGCCTGACCGACGCCAACCTGTTCGCCAGCCTGGCTGGCTTCACCAACACCGGCGTCGGCAATGTCTCGATCACCGACGCCCAGGCCGGCGGCCTGACGGTGACCCGCACGGTGGACGCCGGCAGCGGGAACACCCTGGCCCTGACCACCGCCAACGGCGGTCCCCTGACCCTGGCGGCCAACCTGACCGCCGCCGGTGGAACGGTCGACCTCGTCTCGGCGGGCTCCCTGGCTCAGACCACGGGCGTCATCACGACGGCGGCCTTGACCGGCTCGTCGGTTGGCGGGGCCGTCCTGACGGACGCCAACCTGTTCGGCAGCCTCGCCGGCTTCACCAACACCGGCGTGGGCGATGTCTCGATCACTGACGCGCGGGCGAGCGGCCTGACGGTGAGCGCCGCAGTTGACGCCGGGAGCGGGAACACCCTGACCCTGACCACCACCAGCGGCGGTCCCTTGACCCTGGCGGCGAACCTCACCGCCGCCGGCGGCGCGGTGAACCTCGTCTCCGCCGGCGTTCTCACTCAACCGGCGGGCGTGATCGCCGCCAGCGCCCTCGCGGGGTCCGCCGCGGGCGGCGCGACCCTGACCAACGCCAACCAGCTGGCGGGCCTCAATGGCTTCACCAATTCGGGCGCCGGCGACCTCGCCATCACCGACGCCGCCAGCTCCGGACTGACGGTCACCGCGGACGTCATCGTCGGGGCGGGCCACGCCCTCACCCTGACCACCACCGGCGGACCGCTCAACCTGGGCGGGAACCTGACGGCCGGCGGCGGTACGGTGACGCTCGACTCGAGCGGTGCGCTCGATCAGACCGCCGGCGTGATCACCACGGCCGTCCTCAAGGGCGCTTCGGCGGGAGGCGCGAACCTGGCCGACGCCAATCTCGTCGGTACGCTGACCGGCTTTGGCAATCTCGACAGCGGGGCGATCACCCTCGTCGACGCCGAGAGCCTCGTGGTGACCGGGTCGGTGGACAACACGCTTGGGGCGCCCGGCGGCGTGGGCCGCGATATATCCGTCACCCTGACCTCTGGATCCTTGGCGGGCGCCGGCGTGTTCACCGCAGCCCGCGATGTCGCCCTGCAGGCGGTGGGGGGCTCGTTGGCCTTCGCCTCGGCGACGGCCGGGGACGACGTGGTGCTGCGCGCGGCGGCCGGGGTCACCGTCACCGGGACGCTCGCCGCCACCGGAACGGCCTCGCCCAGCGAGATCGCCGACCCGGCGGGCGCCGGCAAGGTGTTGGCGGCCGGGGCGCCTATCACCCTGTTCGGCCAAGCCTACGCCTTGTTGACGGATGGATCGCATGTGGACGTGCGCGCCACCACCGGCGACATCACCCTGGCCGGCGTCGCCACGGCGGTCGGCGATGTCCGCCTCCAGGCCCTGTCGGGCGCGATCCACACCAACAACGTCATCGCCGGACGGACGATCGTCCTCGACGCCGCCACGACGGTGGACCGGGGCGGCGCGCCATCCGACAACCTCTCCGCCGGTGTCGATCTGGCCGTCCAGGCGGGAAGCGGCCCGGTCAGGGTCGGAGCGGTCAACGCCGCCGCCGGCGATGTAGTGCTACGGTCGGCGGGCGGCGCGGTCACAGTCGCTTCCGCCTCCGCGGGCGACGACCTTGTCGTGCGCGCGGCGACCGGCGTCGCGGTCGCCGGCGCCCTCACCTCGGGGACCGGCGTCGACGGCGCCGGCCTGGCCGACACCTTCCTGGCCAACCAGCCGGGCCAGGCGATGAACGTCTTCGGCCATACCTACGCCGGCCTCTCGGGCGGCTCGCCGATCGACATCGTCGCCTTCAGCGGCCCGATCACTCTCGGCGGACCGGCCCAGGCGCATGGCGGCGACATCCGGCTGCAGGCGCTCGCAGGGCCAATCTCATACACCGGCCTCTCGGCCGACGGCGACGTCCTCATCGCGGACGCGACCGGCATCGCCGGCGGAGCCGTCGCGGCCGGAGGGGATGTGGCGATCAGCGGGATCACGGTCACGGTCGGGGCTCTTGCGGCCGGCGACGACATCGTCGTGCGGACCCCCGGCGCGCTGACGGTCAGTGGATCGGTGTCGTCGGGCCTCGGCGGCGACCGCGTCGGCGCGGGCGACTATCTGGCGGCGTTCTCGCCGCTCTCGGTTTTCCATGCGTCCGACCGGCCGCTCACCGGCGGCTCGACGGTGGATATCGGTGCGGCGTCGGTGGCCATAGGCGGATCGACGACGGCGAACGGCGTCGGCTCCGACGTCCGGATTGTCACCACCGGCCCGAACAGCGCCCAGCCGGCGCTGACGCTGATGGGCCCCGTATCGGCGGGCGGGGACGTCGCCCTCGACTCCTCGGGCGGCGGCGTTCTGGCGGCCGGGGCGATCGCCGCCGGGGGCGACGTGGCGGTGTGGAGCGAGGTGGGGTCGATCACCCTGGCCTCCGCCAGCGCCGGCGACGATATCGTCCTGCGGGCGATCAACGGGGCCGTGGCCGTCTCAGGCAATCTCGCCTCGGGCTCCGGCGCCGACGCCATTGGGGCCGGCGACAGCCTGGCCGCGAGCGCGCCGCTAACCTTGTTCGGGACGGCCGACCCAAGCCTGACCGGCGGGGCCATCGACATCCTCGCCAGCACGGTGAGGGTAGGCGGTTCGACGACGGCGAGCGGTTTGGCGTCCGACATCCGCATGGTCGCGACCGGAACGGATACCGGAACGAACCCGGCCCTGAATCTGCTGGGCGCGGTCAGCGCCGGCCAGGACGTCGCTCTCGACGCCACTGGCGGCGTCTTCAACCAGTCGACCACCGGCTCGATCGCCGTCGGCGGGGCGACCGCCGCCGGACGGGACGTTGCGGCTCGCGCGACGCAGGGGTCGATCACCCTCGTCTCGGCCGCGGCCGGCGACGACGTGGTGCTCGTGGCGCCGGGCGGCCCGGTCAATCTCGACGGTTCCGTCGCGGCCACCGGCGGCGCGTCGACCGGGATCGGCCAGACGTTGTTCGCGACCGTGAGCGGCGCGCTGGACGGCCTGTTCACTCTGGGCTCTCAATCCATCTTCGTCGACGCCGTCTCCTACGCGAACGCGGGCTATGGCCCCACCGCCCCGGCCACCCTCACCGCGGGTAACGCCATCGGGCTGGCGCTCAGCGACCCGACGGGCCTTTCGCTCTCCGACCCCAAGCCCGGCGCCGGGAGCTGGGTCATGGCCTCCACCTTGCTGGCCCCGACCGTGAGCCTCTTCGAGACCAAGGGGAACATCGACATCGGAGGGGCGACCGTGAACGGCCCGGTGACGAAACTGAACCTCTACACCCCCGACGACGTCAGCGTGACAGGCCAGTTCGCGCCGGCCACGGACAACACTGTGAACCTCGTCGTCGGCGATCCCGTCCAGGCCGTCTGGACCCCATTGCAGATCGATGTGATCAACGACGGCGGCGCCACAGGGAACGTCGGGTCGATCGGCTTCACGTCGGTGGACGCGGCCGGCGTGTATTCCACCAGCCCGAAGACGTTCGATACGGCCGCTCTCTACGCCGGCAACGACATCCTGCTGGGCGCCCAGGCCTTCATCACCGCCAACGCCGCGGTCACCAACATCGCCGAGATCAAGCAGATCGATCCCAGCCGGCCGGTGCCCGCCACCGACGCCAACATGAGCAAGGCGGTCATGCTGGCCGCTGGAGACCTCACTCTGGCGGCCGGCAGCCTGATCGTACAACAGAACACCAACGGACTTCGCACCACCAATGGCGCCGGATACTATGTGACGCGGACCCTGACCCTGGGCGGCTACGGCCCGTTCCCACCGGCCATCGATCTTTTCGGGGTGTTCGTGAAGCCCGGAACGACCATCCCCATCACCGGGGCCGCGGCCGCGGACGTCAACCAGATATTCCTGATGCCCGATCTGACGAACTCGCCCTTCCGCGCCCTCTATCGCGTCAACAGCTGCGTGATCGGTGAGCTCGGCAACTGTACGCCGACCAGCGACGGGATCATCTCCATCCCGCTCGACGAGCTGAGCCGCGGCTCCCTGCTAAGCCGCGACGAACTCGACGTCGAGGATCCCACCATCACCGGCGCCCCCAACGAAGAGATCTGGCGCAGGGCGGATGACAATCAATGACCCGCTCCGGCATCTTCACCGCGATCGTCGCGATCCTGACCCTGGTGTCCGCGTCCTCGGCCGGGGCGGCCCTGTTGGTCCAGGGCAAGCGCTTCGACGGCTTCAATCCCCACTTCAACCTCGGCCAGGCGGCCAACGGCGCCGTTTGCGAGGCCACCCGCGGCTTCGACGGGCCCCTGGTCGACCAGGGCGGCCGGGTGTGGAACGTCACCTGCCGGGGGTGGTCCAACACCCTCGGCAACCTCTACGTCTTTCCAGCCTCCAAGGCGCGGCACGCCGAAGCCACCTGGCGCAAGCTCCTGGCGGCAAGGACCGACTGCGTTTCCGACAAGGTCCGTTCGACACCGCAGCCGGGGCTGGGAGAGAAGCGGTCCTGCAAGACCCTCGCCGCCAGCCTGGGCTATGTCACCTACCGGTCGGCGGGCGCGGGGCGGGTGATCGCGGCCGAGGGCCGGGCTCCCATCGACGACGTCCTGGCCAAAGGCATGCGATTCCTCTCAGGCGCGGTCGCCGAGCCGGAGGCCATCGACAAGCAGGCCGCGGCGGTGTCGCAGGTGTCGACCACCAAGGTGAGCGAGCTGGGCGCCACCGACGCCGCCGAGGGCGCCTCGGTGGAGAGTCGCCGCTCGGCCGCCTACCGCATCGGCCAGGACTGGCAGTTCGACCAGGCGGAACTCGACTTCGGCGATCTAGCCGTGGCCGACGGCGCCGCCAGCGCGGGGGAGCGGGCGGAGGATCTCTACAACCAGGCGCTGAACGCCTCCAACGCCGGGCGCTTCGACAAGGCCGCCATTTACTTCGACCAGGCGGACAAGCTCGCCAAGGAGGACGAACTCGCCGCGGGCGCGGACACCAGCCTGCGCGGATTGGCCCTGAACTATCGGGCCGCCGACGCGCGCAACCAGCAGGACTATGACGGCGCCGTGGACTTCGCCGACCAGGCGATCGCCGCGCGCGCCGGGATCGCCACCTCCAACGGGTCGAAGACACCCGCCGGCGACATCGTCATTCCGGAGGTGGGCAGCGCCGATGGCACCCAGCGGATATCTTCAGCCGATCGCGAGCGGCTGCGGGACGCCCAGGCGCTGGAGATCAAGGCGACCGCTCTCGAGGCCGGCGGCCGCTCGGCCGAGGCGCGCAAGGTGCTGCTGCAAGCGCGCGGCATCCTCGATTCCCTGCTCCCAGTGTCCCAGTCGACGCAAAGGCCGCTGGTTCTCGGCCAGGCGGCGCCCTGGCTCAACACCCGGGTGTGGGCGGACCTGTTGCGCCTCGACCGCGGCTCGCCGCGCCAGGCCGACACGGAGCCGGAGTTCCGCGCCGCGGTGGCCTTCTTCGGGACCAAGCATCCCGGCTCGCTGCCCCTGGCCGGCTTCTTCCTGGAGCAGGCCCGCGCCGAAGCCGGCTTCGCCCGCGACGACAAGCAGGAGGAGGCCAAGGCTGTCGACGACTACAAGGCCGCCTTCGCCATCTTCATCGACCAGCGTGGCTCGCTGGCCGACTCCGCCGATCTCGCCAGGCCCTACTTCGACTTCCTCCTGCGCCGGATCGGCGACGCGCCGGCGGCCCACGCCGACGACGTGAAGAGCTTCTTCAACGCCGCCCAGGCCCTGATTGCGCAGTCGAGCGCCGAGGCCGCCAAGCGCCAGGCCGCCAACGCCGAGGCCGGCGACGACAAGACCGCCGCCCTGGCCCGGGCGCTGCAGGACACTGATCACCGGCAAAGCGTGACCGAGGCGGCGATCCGCAAATTCAACGAGCAGGGGGTCTACCAAGGGGCCGAGATCAATCGCCTGCGCGCCGAGCAGCAGTCGCTGGCCGAGGAGAACGCCAAGCTCCAGGGCCAGCTGCTGGAGGCCGATCCCGGCTACACCGCAGCCCTGCACACCCTCGTCGACCTCGACAAGCTGCAGAAGGCGCTCAGGCCGGGCGAGGTCTACGTGAAGGTCTTCCTGCTCGCCGGCGGTGGGTACGGCATGGCGATCTCGCCCACCGAGGCCGTGCCCTATCGCGTAGACCTCACCCGCGACCGGGCCGGCGACATGGTCGCCTCGCTGCGGACCCCGATAGATTCACCAGGCAGGTCGAAGACCGGGCGGCTCACCCATGGGGCCTACGACGTGGCCCTGGCGCATGATCTGTTCGAGCGAATCTTCGGACCCGTCCGGGGGCCCGTGCTGGCGGCCAAGCACATCATCTACGAGCCGGACGCGACCTTGATCGCGGCGCCGATCAGCGCCCTGGTTACGGACGACGCCAGCGTCGGCCTGATCAAGGCCAAGCTCGCCGGCTCGAAGCCGCTCGACTACGTCGGCGTCGCTTGGCTCGGCGCCCATTCCTACAACTCCATCGCCCTGTCGGCCTCGGCCTTCTACCAGGCCCGCATCGCGAAGCCGTCCAAGGCGCCCAACCCGTTCTTCGGCTATGGCGATCCGGTCATCCCCACCGATCCCGAGGTCTTCTCCAGCGTCCGCCCCTCTGGCCGGGCCACGGCGGCCGACGAAGAACTTTGCGCGCGCTACCGCTACTCCCTCACCCTCCTGGCCCCCCTGCCGGAAACCCACGGCGAGGTCGCCAGCGTGGCCAAGGCCGTCGCGGGAGACACCGCCGGCGCCCCCAACTACGCCTCCGGGCCCGACTTCACCGATGCGGCGGTCACCCACCAGGGCGACATCGGCAAGTACAAGGTGATCTACTTCGCCACCCATGGTCTGCTCGACCAGGACAACCCCTGCCTGCCGACGTCGCTGCTGACCTCCCACGGCGGTGATGGAAGCGACGCCCTGCTCGACCTGGGCAAGATCACCACTCTGCATCTCGACGCCGACATGGTCGTCCTTTCGGCGTGCAACACCGGCAGCAACGGTCACATGCGGACCCGGGCCCCCGACGCCGACGCGGCCAAGGCGCAGGCCACCGCGCCCAGGGGCCGCGGCGCCCCGATCCCACGCCTGGGCAGCGGCGGCGGCGAGGCCCTGGGGGGGCTGGTGACGTCGTTCGTGCAGGCCGGCGCCCGCAATGTCATCGTCTCCAACTGGGAAGTGGACTCCGGCACCACGGAGCGGCTGATGACCTCGCTGTTCAAGCATCGGGACGTCTCCCAGGCCAACGCCCTGGCGCAGGCCGAGCGCACGCTGATGACCGAACCGCGCTACTCCCATCCCTACTATTGGGCGCCGTTCACGGTCGTCGGAGACGGCGACCGCCCGATGCCCGGGGCCTAGCTGAAACGAGAGGGGAGGGGCGGCATGGCGGAGTTATCGATCGGGGACGCGGTCGGCGCGGGTTTCGGCGTCATTCGCCGCCGTCCCGCGGCGGTGCTGATATGGGGACTGCTGCAGACGGCGATGTTCGGCGCAATGCTCGCCGCGATGGCCCCGATGTACCTCGCCATGTTCGCCGAAGTCGCCAGGAACGCCGGCGCGGGCCATGCGCCGACGCCTGACCTGGGAAATATCATGCAGATGCAGGCGATGACCTGGCTCCTCAACCTTGTCACCGCGTTTGTCGTCACGATCCTCTACTGCGCCGTATTCCGCTCGCTGATCCATCCGGAGCAGAGCAGATTTGGCTACGTGCGCCTGGGCGTGACCGAACTGATGCTGTTCCTGTTGATGATCGGCGCCTATATCGCCTTCGTGGTCGCCATGGTCATACTGATGATCCCGGCCGCTTTAGTCGTCGGTCTCCTGGTCGCGGCCCACGCCACCGCGGCCGCGGTCATCGTCGGCGTTCTGCTCGGCCTGGGTGCGCTCTGGGGCCTCGTGTACGTCGCGCTGCGGTTGTCCATGCTCGGCCCGATGATGGTCGACGACGGACGCTTCCATTTCCTCGACGCCTGGGCGCTGACCAAGGGCCGGGCCGGCGCGCTCTTCCTCTTGGCCCTCTGCCTGCTCGGGATCCTGATCGTGCTGGAAGTCCTGGTCGTCCTTGTGGCCTGGATCGTCGGGGTGAGCGTCCTAAGCAGCGCCGCCGGCGCCGCGTCGGCTATCCCGGCGCTGTTCCGCCGGCCGCCGGCCCTCGTTCTGTCGCACCTCGCGCCTCTTCTCGCCATTGGCGGCGCGGCGGCCATACCGCTCTACGGCGCCGTCCTGGCGATCTTCGGCGCGCCGTGGGCGCGGGCGTACCTTGATTTCCGCGTCGACCCCGCCGCGGTGTTTTGAGCCGAACGTCTCAAGTTCCCGCCTCAACCGCCGAGCGGGCCGTGGGTCGTTGCGGCTGACTAAGGCGTCAGTTCGGCCGGCTTGCCGGGCTGGGGAGATGTCCTGGCGACCAGGAAGCCGCCGACGAGCAGCCCGAGCACGAGGGTGGTGGCGAGGCTGCCGTTCATCGTGTCCTCGCCGCCGCTCCACAGCGGCGCGCCGCTCAACCTCAGGGTCAGCAGGCTGCCCGACGGGTCGGGGGTTAAGCCCAAGACCCCCGATTCGCTCCAGTTCCAGGCGAAGTGAGCCGCCGCCGGCGCCAGCAGCCCGCCGGTTCGCAGCGCCAGCAGGCCGAAAAACATCCCGCCCAGGAACAGGTTGATCACCGCCAGGATCCCGTGGGCGCCGGCGATGATGTGCAGGGCTGCGAACGCCGCGGAGGTCACGAGCAGGCCGGCCCACGAGCCCCAGCTGGCGCAGAGCACCGGTTGCAGCCATCCGCGGAAGAAGGCCTCTTCGGCGACCGACTGAACGATCACGAGGACGGCGCCCAGCGCGAGGGCGCCGAGCGGAGCTGGGAGAGGGGGGCCGGTGGTCACCGAGCCGGCCAGGTAGGCGATCAGAACGGCGGCGCAGAATCCCGCCGCCCCGCAGGCCAGGCCCATGGCCAGGTCCGTCGTTGGGTCGGATCCTATCCGCCACAGCCGTCGTCCTTCCAGTCCCGTGGCGATCACGGCGGCGACGAGGAACAACCCGAACACCATGGCCTGAAGGGCGCCCGACCCCAGCACGTCCGGCCAGGGCGCGGGAAGGCCGCCCGCGGCGCCGCCGATGGCCGCTGCCAGCGCCGGGGCCTGTGACTTGAAGATCATGAGCACCG
>Ga0182024_10021375_pt1 | contig 11748 bp, 6 predicted proteins | sample P32metaG_FD_120480 | JGI IMG/M metagenome (GOLD analysis project Ga0182024, IMG submission 120480) | Permafrost microbial communities from Stordalen Mire, Sweden - P3-2 metaG (Illumina Assembly) | ecosystem: Environmental > Terrestrial > Soil > Wetlands > Permafrost | place: Sweden: Stordalen... | reverse complement strand
TCGAACCGGTCAAAACCAGAGCGCTGAACCGCACGCCGCGAACGCGGCCAGGGCAATTTTACCTTTGTGAACTGTAACGACATTAAATTATTCACTCAAAACCGGGTTTAGCAGAGGTTCCGGATTGTCGCCCAGCTTTACGGTGGTGGCAAAAGAGACAAAATTTCAGGTTTTTGACAGGGCAAAATTCCAATAGCGTTTTTTCTTTGGTATGGAAAGGCGCAATCGGAGCTGGGCGGAAGGCTGGAAAAATTCTCATAAAATTTCAAATTATGGCATTGCCAGAATTCAGCGGCCGAATAACAGCCGGCACAAGAGCATTGGTTCGGTTCAGTGTTTGCGACGATGACGTGCAAACCATCGCTTCATTCAAAGTCACAATTTTGTGACAAGGCGCGCCCAACCCCGGAACGATTGAGGGGGAAAAACAGTAAACCGAAGTTTCCTTGGGATTTTGAGCGGTTTAACCGCTTGAACCGAGCCTGCTGGCCGGTCTGAAAACTGCGCGGTCATGTCTTGATTCTGGAGGTTGTGCGGAGGCGATGAATCTATAATGGACGACGTAAAACTCTTAATCGAACAGTTTAAAGATTCAAAAATATGAACAAACAAAACAAAATAGCGATGATTGCCGCGCTGGCCAGCTGTGCCGTGGGCAATCTCATGGCGGGCGACTTCAATAACTTTGTTTACGGCGATGTGATGCTTGCCTTCCGCGCACCCAGTTCCACGTTATTGGTGGATGCGGGGCAGGTTTCCACCCTGACCAGTCTGAGCACCAATCAGTCTTACACCATTCCGGGCTACACGAGCGCCAATTTTACCAGCGCCAATACCGTCAATATTCCGAGCATCACCAGCTTCAACGGTTTGAACTGGTCGGCAATCGCCTGGCAGGATGATGGCTCCCTTTTCATGACCCGGGCCAGAAGTTCAAGCAATCTTGCCGCCCAGTCGCGCGCATGGCTTTCAAGCGGTGGTTACTCTTCGCAGGAGTTAATCATCAACAACCTTTATGCCATCACGGCCGGTGCCAGCGCGGTTTTAGGCAATGCCGCCGACTCCGCCAATACGGCGACTGCCGTGCTGGAACCCGACTCCAGCAGCAGTAGTTTTTACACAGACTTAAGCACAAGCGGCTTGAGCTTTCACGACGTCATTGATCCGGTTGCCGCAGGTCTTTTTAATTATGGTTCGTTTCAGGGTGACACGGAAAACACCACACCAAACACTTTTTCGACCTCAGGGTCGTCGTCCATTTCTGATTTATATAAATTTTCTCCGACCGGCTCGGTGTCCTGGCTGGGATATTTTCAACTCGCCACCAACGGTGGCGTGACCTATGTCGCCTATCCCATCAGCACGCCGGTCATCACCAGCATCACGCGGTCGGACAGCCTGACCACCATCACATACACGACCGGCCCTTATGGCACTTACACGCTGCGGGGCACGACCAATTTACAAACGGCGGGAAGTCCGACCAGTTGGATCTCAGTTGCGACCTTGGCCAATTCGACCTACAACTCCAGCTTGGGAAGTTACAATGTCGTAACCGTTCAAGATACGGACAGCACCGCAATTAAGTTCTACACCATTACCGCCCAATAAAAACCAACTCTAACAACAATTTCCTTAAAAATATCATTTAACCATCAACAACAATAAAAAAATATGAAAAAAACACTCATACTGACCCTGCTGACCGGCTTGGTTGGCACTTCCCAGCTCCGTGCGGACACGGATATTTATATCACTGGCTCAACCGCCTTCCGCGTCAATGTCTTCTCGGCGGTCTCAAACATGTTTTCCACCATCGTTCAGGGCTATGCCGACACCGCCCAAGTGGCTGGCGGCACCACGGATGCTTATTCCACCGGTAAAAACTACGTCTGGACCGTCTCCGGCATGCCCGTATCCACGCTGACCAACATCAGCGGCACCTTGACGGTTCATGCAAACTTCACGGGTTCCATTCAAGGCATCAAGGCGGTCGAGAATGGATCGTCAACGACATTCACCTTCCTCGACAACTCCGGCATTGATACGCTGGCGCACGTCATCAGCAAATCGTCAACCTTTGCCTTCTCGGATGTGTTCTCCGCCTCGACCGCCTACCCGATCCCCTCTGGTTTTAGCGAGGATACCGTGGCCATCCAGCCGTTTGTATTCGTGAAATCCTCCTCGCCCACCGTTGCTGGCATCACCAATGTGACCTGGCAGCAGGCGAAGGCCCTCCTCAACCTCGGCTCGGTGCCGCTTTCGTTTTGGACCACCAATGGCGGTTCCACCAATGTCTATTTTATTCACCGCACCCGTGATTCAGGCACCCGTCGCACGATGTTGGGTGAACTGGATGGCAAGTTTGCCCAATCCTTTCCGGTGAACATCTATTTTCCCGGCATCACGACGTTCTCGAATTATAATTCCACCACTACGGGAACGACCAATACCGTAGTCGGGGCTTCTCTCGGCAACCTTGTCAATAACCTACAGTGGGGTCCCGGCTATGTGGGCGGTTCTGACGTGCGTTCCGAACTGGCCCTTGCCGACATCCAAAATGCGGCCATTGGCTATCTGTCCTTCTCGGATGCCAAATCCCTGAACGCCAACTGGGGCAATGTTCTCTCCTACAATGGTGCCTGGCCGACCTTGGCGGGTGCCGGTGTGCGCGGGCAGTCATCCGGAACCAACGACTTCACGCCCATCATTACTGGCACCTATTCCTACTGGGCTGAAGAAGTGGTGGTGTATCCGACCGCAAGCCTGCCTGCCGATCAGGACGTCACTTTGACCCAGTTGGGCAGCGGAAGCACACCCGGCTCGTTCCTCGGGGTTTTGGATTATCAATCTGGCGGAACCAACAGCGTGGTGGTGGGCAGCCTCGAAAGGGAAATCCTCAACTCCGGCAACTCCGCAGTTGGCAACACGGCCATCCCGCTCTGGTGGATGAAGGTCAATCACAATGGCATCGGCGGCGTGATTGCCCCCGGCCACTACTGAGCCTGTTGACAGGTCACCAACCCCCGGTGCAGCAGACCGCACCGGGGGTTGTTCTTTTTAAAGAAACCAAACTTTAGATAATTTCCAATCGGATGGCCAATCCATGCGCGTTTGTGCCAGCCACGGCTGGACTTTGCCGCCGGCTTCTGGTTTAATCCAAGACGCTATGAATACATCACTCATCAAGTCCGTGCCGCAGGGTGATTTTGCGGATATCAGCGTGCTGATGCGCGGCTGGGAAAGCCAGGTCCACACGCTCATCAGCCAAAACCGGCCGATCAAGTTTGACATGTATCCCCGGCCCGGCATCCCCCAGGAGATTCAGACGCGGCTTCATCAACAAGGCTATTCCGACCTGATTCCCGAAAACGACCGCTGGCAGCATTATTTGATTCCCAGTCCAGAGCGTCCCCTCTGACGGAAATTCACGCGGCTATCTTTCGTGGATGTAAATCATCCGCATCACTTCCGCCAGCGCGAGGCTGAGCACCACGGCAACGACCGCCGTGAGCAGCAGGGTCTTGGCGTTCTTCCGCTGTTGCCAATCCTGCTGGCGCGGGAACAGCAGCCGTCCGAGTAAGGTATAAATCATTTCCATTACAAATCCGTGGGCGTTGAAGGTCTTCACCCCGGCACCATCCGCACCGGAGCCGATTGATCCCCGGCGATCTCCAAGGATCGCGCCGCCGTGTAGTCGTCCACAAAGACCACATCCACCGCTTCGAACTGCTCGACCAGCTCGTCCATTTCCGTCGTCAAAATCGTGTCCGCCACCTCCATTTCCAGCGCGATGCCCCGGGTCACGGAATTGAATATGCCAACGGCCGGCTGCAACTGGATGAGGTTCGCGAGGCTGCCGCAAAAATCGGCGAAGGCATCCGCAAAAGCCTCCGAGCGCCGCCACACGGACGGTTTTGCGTCGCAGACCGCCTTGACCGCCCGATACATGGCGAGCTTGCCGTGAAAGAAATTCTCCATGGCCCCAGTTTAAAGGAGCGGGCCCGGATGACCAGTGACGTTCGCGTGAAGAACCCATGGCATTCGCGTGAAGCACATTTCAGAAAAGTCAAAAATCTGACGGCAGTTTTCGGACAACCCGGACCCGATTTTGTTTTCCAATCGTCACACAGTTGAAACCTGACAGGCACATGGCACGCACATCCTCTCGGCACCGATGGCCATCGAACGACATCTCATCCTGCAGGAAATCACGCTCCATCCGTCCGGCGAATGGTCGCCGGACGCGCCGGGCTGGACCGTCGTGCGTGTGGCCGAAGGCATGGGCTACTGGCTGCAGGGCGGCGGCGCACGCGAGCTCAAGGCCGGCGATGGTTTTGCGGCCACGGAAATTTCCCATCTGGTGCTGCGCGCCAGCCAGCTCGGCCCGCTGAAGCTGGAATTTTTTTGCGTACAACCCCAGTTCCTCAACGGCCTTATCACGGTCGCGGAGGGCCATCAGCTGGAGCAGGCCGGCAAAAGCGTCACCGCGCACGCCATATTCTTTGAGACTGCCGATCCGGTGGGCCAGAAATTTTCCCGGCTGGCCGGCCTGCCCCAGCGGGAAAGCCTGACCATGCGTTCCGCGCTGCTGCAGCTCTGGTCGCAGGCGGTGGCTGGCGTGCTGCAGATGGCGCCGGTCGAAGACCCCGGCCAGAAATTGCGCGAGCGTTTCCGTCAGCTCGTCGCGCAGATGCCGGACGCGGAACTGGCCACACGTTCGCTCCCGGAACTGGCCGGGCAATTGCATTGCAGCGAGCGGCATTTCAGCCGGCTGTTCCGCGCCGAGTTCGGCGTGCCGCTGCGCAAGCGCCAGACCGAGCTGCGCCTCCAGCGCGCGCGGCAGCTGCTGGCGGACGTCAACGCCAAGGTCATCAACGTTGCCTACGACAGCGGCTACCGGCACCTTGGCCTATTCAACGCGATGTTCAAAAAGCGCTTCGGCGTCACGCCGAGCGAATGGCGTCACCAGAATCTTCCCGAGCTGCCGAAAAATTCTTCCCGGCGATCCGGGGCCGCGCTCGTGCTGGGGTTGTTGCTGGCGGCATTTTTTCTGGTTCCGCGTCTGCTGGCCGACACGGCGGCGCAGGCGCAGGCCCGCGCGGCATTGCTGGCGAAGATGGCCGCAATGGGTGACGCTCCGCTGCCATCCAAACCCGCGCCGGCACCCGGGACAAATTCCGCCGCCGTGGTCGCGGCGGCGCTCATGGCCGCGGTCAAAAAGGACACGTCCACCAATGCCGGGCCGAAGTTCAAGGTGGAAAAATACCTGGTCGCCGGCAACTCGGTGCTGACGCCCGCGAGCCTCGGCCATGTCTTCACGAATGTCCCGGATGCGTTCGGCACCAACGTCAGCATCGCCGACATCCGCAGCGCGCTGGGCGAATTGCAGATGGCATATCGCGAGCGCGGATTTGTGACGGTGTCGGTCGGCCTGCCGCCGCAGAAGCTTACCAACGCCATGGTCAAAATCAAAGTCACCGAGGGCCGGCTGTCCGCGATCACCGTCAAGGGCAACGAATATTTCAGCACGCCCAACGTTCTGCGCGCCTTGCCGAGTTTGCATACGAACATGCTCTTGAATTCGCACGTCTTCCAGAGCGAACTTGACATGGCTAACGCCAGCCGCGACCGCCAGATTTATCCCGTCATCGGCCCCGGCGTTGATCCCGGCACCACCGAGCTCACGCTCAAGGTCAAGGACACGCTGCCGCTGCACGCGCGGGTGGAGATCAACAACCAGGCCCCGATAAACACGCCGGACACGCGTATCAGCTTCAGCGCGCAATACGACAACCTCTGGCAGCTCGAACATCAGATCGGCGTCAACTACACCTTTTCGCCGGTGAATTACAAGGATCACAGCGACTATTATTTTTGGCCGCTGGACGACCCGCTGGTCGCCAACTACAGCGGCTATTACCGGATGCCGCTGGGTTCGCCGGTGTCCGTCGAGTCGCAGGTGGACAGCAGCGCCGGGAAGTTTGGTTACAGCGAAATCACGCACCAGTTCAGCCTGCCGCCGCCGAGCGGCCGGCCGGAGCTGAACTTTTACGCCAGCCGTTCGACTTCGGACACGGGCGTGCAAAACGGCGCGATCAGTAACATCGTCAATACGCCGCTGCTCACCATCAACCAGCGGACGGCCGGGGAAAATATCACGCTCAATGATGGCATCGGCGGCAAACTTTCCCTGCCGCTGCCAGCCTTGGGAAATCTGTCCTCGACTTTGAGCCTCGGTCTGGATTTCAAGTATTACAACAACGTCAGTTATAATACGAACATCTTTTATGCGACGACGGTGGTCACCAACAGCGATGGTTCGACCAGCAAAATTTCGTCCACACTGCCCACAGGCCAGCCGACGCGCTACACCTCGGTGGAATATTTCCCCATCAACATTGGCTGGAGCGGTTCTCAGCCGGATCCGTGGGGAAGCACGACATTGAATGTGCAGGTCAATTACAATATTTCCACCGTCGGCTCCCTATCAGAGCTCGCCTATTGCGCCGGTTACCAAACCGTCACCACCAATACACATAATCAGACCGTTACCAATTCACTCAACTCGGCAAAGAACAATTACACCACCGTCACGGCGGGCATGTCGCGCGAGCAACGGCTCTACCAGGACTGGACGGCCTTGATCCGTGCCGATGGCCAGTGGGCGTCGTGTCCGCTGTTCAGCAACGAGCAGTATGCCATGGGCGGCAGCGGCGGTGTGCGCGGCTATCAGGAAGGAGATGAATATGGCGACACCGGCTGGCGTGTATCGTTCGAACCGCGCACGCCGATGATCAACCTTGGTCTGGTGGATGGGGATGTGCCGTTCTGGCTGCGGGCCTCGGTGTTTATGGATTACGGTCAGGTATATCGTTTGCAACAAATCGGGCCGTCCAGTTTCACCAGCCTGTCTTACTGGGGCTACGGTGGCAGCGTCGTGGCCAACATCGGCAGCCACCTGGACGGCCGGGTCACCGTCGCGGTTCCGCTCATCTCATCGCCGATCACTCAGGCGGAAACCGTCATGGTTTATTTTGGCGTCGGCGCGCAATTTTAATTTTTTATGAAGACCAATCATCTTCACCTTGTCATTGCCAAAACGTTCCGGCATGACTCCCGGTTGCGCCGCGCGGTGGCGTTGCTGGCCGCCTTCAGTTTCACGTTGAACGTGCTGGCCAATCCGACGGGCATGACCATCCAGCGAGGGAGCGCCATGCTTTCCATCAACGGCCCGCAGCTCACCGTCAATGCCGGCAACAACGCCGTCTTGAACTGGCAAAGTTTCAACATCGGTGCCGGGGAAACCACCACCTTCAACCAGCCGTCCGCCGGTTCCATCGTCTGGAACCGGATTGGCGGCCAGAGCGCGTCGCAGATTTACGGCAGTCTCCAGGCCAACGGCGTCGTGGTGCTGCTGAACTCCTCCGGATTTTATTTCGGCCCCAACTCTTATGTCAGCACCGCCGGCCTAGTCGTGTCCACGGCCAACTGCACGCCGCCGCAAAACTCCGGCGGCACTTGGGAATTCAACGGTCCGCCGCCGCTGGCCAGCATCGTGAATTATGGCACGATTAAAATTGGCAATGGTGGCGACTGTTTTCTCATTGCGGACAAAGTCGAGAATCACGGCGACATCGAGGCGCCCGGCGGCAACATCGGCCTGACCGCCGGCCAGACGGTGACGTTGAGCGAACGTGCGGATGGCCGTGGCATGAGCATGAACGTCACGCTGCCGCAAGGCTCGGTGGACAATTACGGCAACCTCGTCGCCGACGCCGGCACGATTGCCCTGAACGCCAAAGTGGTGAATCAAAACGGGCTTGTCCAGGCGGATTCCGTCCGCGAACAAAACGGCGTTATTGAGCTGGTCGCCTCCGACACGCTCAATCTCGGCGCGAGCTCGCAGATTGTTGCGCAAGGCGACAATTCGGCGGCCGGCAGCGCCGGCGGCGATGTCACGCTCAAATCGGGCAATAATTTCAGCGATACAACGGGCAGTGCCATTGTCACCACCGGCGGCGCGAACGGCGGCAATGGCGGCAATGTGGAGATCAGCGCGCCCAACATTCAGTCGTTAAATTCCGCGATGGACGCCGCCGCCCAGCCGGGTTTCAGCGGCGGAGAATTTTTGCTCGACCCAGTCAACATTGTTCTCGGCACTTCTGGCAGCGGCGCGCCGAACGGTTCGGGAACGGTGGCTTATAACAGTGGCTCCGGCACATTGAACATCAATGTTAACACGGCGTTCCTGAACAAAAAATTTTCGCAGATTCTGCTGCAGGCGACGGGCAACATTTCCTTGGACAGCAGCGTGGCATGGAACCTCTCGGACAGCACCGGGTTGAACAGCGGTCACTTGATGCTGGAGGCGGGAGGCAACATCACTTTTCAGTATGACAGCGGCAGTCAAACCGGCGCTTCCATTGTTGACGGCAATAATTGGTCGGTCGGCCTTTATGCCGGAGTGGTCAATTTTGCGACGCCCACGCCCACGGTCAAACCGGGCAGTGGAATCATTTCATTCTTCGATAGCACCGGCCAGATCCTGCCTTCCAACGGCGATGCCCCCAGTGGCAGCATCCAAACGTCGGCGGGTGACATCACCCTGGTCGCCGGCCAGGACATAACGCTGGGTTCGGGCGTGGTCAACACGACCGGTGGCGGCAATGTCAGTCTTCACGCGCTGAAGGGAAACATTGACACCGGTTCCTATGCGCAGGGATATATTTTTCAATCCGCCAGTTCCGCGGGCCAGGGATATATCATTCAGAACATCGGCGGGGTCAGCACCATGGCGGGCGGGGATGTGAACCTGACTGCGGGTGGCAATGTTTCCAGCGTGCTGCCAGCCGACAACGGCTATTATTACGATGGCAATTATGTTTTCACTGGCATCACGGACGGCACGGCCGGTTCCGGCGCTTATGGCAGCCAGGCGGGAAACGTCAACGTCGTTGCGGGCGGCAATGTGACGGGCCATTACCTTGTGGCCAGCGGCACGGGCAATATTTATGCCGGCGTGCAAATGGATGCCAATGGCAATCCTGTGGTGGATGGCTCCGGCAAGTATGTCTTGGGCAGCTCCGGCAGTGCCGGGACCGATCAGGCCAGCCCTGATTTGGCGTTGAGCCTCATTAACGGCGGCTGGAATGTCACGGCCGCGCAAAATATTATTCTACAGGAAGTCCGCAATCCGAACGGCGTCTTCAATATTAACAGCGGCGGGGCCGACCATGCCTTCGACTACGGATTGAATGACTATGTAAATTTGGATGCGGGTAATCTGGTTCAGCTCGGCGCCTCGTCGTCGATATTGCCGCGCTTGAACGGTTCGGACGGGGTTGCCGTCCCATTCCTTTATCCCTCTATTTTGAACGTCAATGCGGGGGCCGGTGGCGTTGCGTTGGTGGGGGATAATGTTTTTAATCAATTGATTCTCTATCCTTCGCCTGCCGGCAGCCTGACGATTGACACCACCGGTGGCGGTTCGCTCGTCGGCAGCCTGCCGTCTTCCGGTGGCGTGACGCAAATATACAATCTGATCGTCTCGGATGGCGACCCGGCTCAATATAATAACAACGTGACATTGGCTGGTGTTTTTGGTTTGAGCGGTAACGCCGCGAATCCGATTCATCTTGGTCAGGCCACGCCAGTTGACATCAATGTTTCAGGCGACATGGACCAGGTTTTTCTGTCATCCCCGGAGGCGGCGCAGATCAACGTGGTTGGCAACATGAACAATTGCCGGTTCCAAGGCATGAACTTAAATACCTCGGATGTAACCAGCATCACCGTCGGTCAGACCGCCAAGCAAAACATGGAGAACGCGGGGATTTTGAATTCCGCTACGGACGGTGGCTTGGTCGTGGGTGGAAACATCATCAATCGCAGTGCTTTCACCTCGATTGACTTGAACTCGGTCGCTGGCGCGGAGGCTCCCGACTTGACGCTCCTTGCGCAAGCCATCACGCCGCCGAACGCCCCCTCGGTTTCGACGTTGCTCGCCAGTTTATATTATAACCCGACCACCAAGACGCTGACCTATCAGAACATTCCCGGCGTCAATTTGGCCAGCGTCCTGAATCTGCTGCAAAACCTGACCATTCAGATTTACAAAAATGGGGTGCCGCAATGGGCCAACCCGCCGTATAACACCGTCCCCTTGACGACCACCGTCTCGGTGTTGAACTCCGCCACCGCGCAGGCACTCCTGACCGAATACACTTCGCTCGGCGTGCCCGCTTCGGGAACCTATGGCTATACGATTGGTGGTGGTGGAAAATTTGAAATCACCGCCAACAATATGGATCTGGGAACCACGGCCGGGATTCAATCAGTGGGAGTTGGTTATTACCGCAATTCCAGCGGGTATCCGCTGGTGAAACTTTTCTCCGAAGGCGCGGACATTTTGATCAACCTCACGGGCGGCCTGACCATGTATTCCACATCCATCGCCTCATTGAACGGTGGAAACATCAATATCAATGCCGGGGGAAATGTCGAAGTCGGCTCCAGTGATTTTTCGGTCACGGCCTTGGGTGCGCGTGGCATTTACACCACCGCGCGGGGCAATGTGGCGGTCTATGCCGACGGGAACATTGATGTGAACGGCTCTCGCATCGCCGGGTATAATGGCGGGAACGTCACCGTCGAGTCATTAAACGGCAACATCAGCGCCGGCAGTGGCGGCGACGGCTTTGTCCGGGTCTATGATTACATCGTCAATCCTGTCACCCACGCCGTCAGCACGGATGCGCCCACGATTCCCGGCAGCGGTATTCTTGCCACCACCTTCCCCAACAACTCCGGCCAGCTTGTCGGCAACATTTTGGTCGAGGCCCCCAACGGAAATATCAGCGCCAGCGCCGGTGGCATTGTCCAACTCCCGTTGAACAACACGAAAAGCCCGGATGCGATTGTGCAACTGCTGGCCGGTTTGGAATTGCATGATGTCAATGGCACCGTCCTGTCGGCGGCCAATATTAACCTGTCCACCATTCAAGGAGATTTGGCTGCCGCCGCCACGGGTGATTTGCCGCGCACGGTGGTAATTCAAAACGGCACCGCTCCAATAAAACTGCAAGTGTCCCCGGCCGTCTGGTCACAACTTGCCGACCTCTTGAACCTCTCGCCGACGGCCAGTCAGGACATTGAATTAAATCTGCTCGGGGGTGTGACGACCGCGCTTCAAACTGCACTATTGGGCAACGGCAGCGGGTTGGCGAACTATAATTATGCCGCTTTTGTCTCGGCCAACCGGGGCATTGATGCGAGCGGTTCCGGGGTCATTGGCAGCAACATCAAGCTGAATGCCACGGGTGATATTCTGGGCGTCATCTTTGCCCGCAACAACATCAGTCTTACCTCCCAGCAAAACGTCAACGTCACCGCCCTTGCCCAAGGCTCGATCAGCGCCAACGCGGGTGGCTCACTCACTGGCACCCTGATTGGTATCGGCGGCATCAGCGCCAGCGGCGGAAGCATTGATGCTGCCTTGGTATCCAACAGCGCCATCAGCGGCGACACCAGCGGATCCAAAGGCATCGCCGAAGGAACCGCTGCTGATGCCACCAGCCAGGCCATGTCCAGCGAAAATAGCACTCCCGCCGCGACGACCACTGATGGTTCCGACGACGACAACGATCTCTTGAACAAGAAGAAGAAAGGGATCGGGCTGGCGCAGAAGGTTGGGCGGGTGACGGTGATTCTGCCCGGGGCGAAGAAGCTGTCCGAGAAGGCGGTGGC
>Ga0182024_10021374_pt1 | contig 11748 bp, 8 predicted proteins | sample P32metaG_FD_120480 | JGI IMG/M metagenome (GOLD analysis project Ga0182024, IMG submission 120480) | Permafrost microbial communities from Stordalen Mire, Sweden - P3-2 metaG (Illumina Assembly) | ecosystem: Environmental > Terrestrial > Soil > Wetlands > Permafrost | place: Sweden: Stordalen... | reverse complement strand
CATCGAACGAAAAATGGCACTTTTTTTATGCGACTGGAAAAAATCGTGAAGGCGGACGGCAAAGAACTGGGCAACCTGTAGGGCATCTGTTTGCTGATGTTGATTGCCGATATTCATTTCCTTACGCGCCATGCAGGCCGCGCCGATGCAGGTTGACGTGGTTGAACGTGTTGCCATACGCTGGTCAATCGCAGAACATTTAGACAGCCTTGCGCATTCCAGGCGATTCATTTTGAATTCCAATATGTGAGTTCTGCTGTCGGCAAATGCTTCTCTAGTGATAAAATTCCCGGCCATGAGTACAGCGAGTCCACGACCCCAACTTAGCATTCGACACGCGACGGAAGATGACGCTTCTGCCTTGTGCGAAATTTTCAACGAGGCCGTGCAGGATCACTTGGAGACGTTTGAATCCGAGCCGCGCGCCGTGGAGGAACAGCGCTTGCAGATTGCCGTGGCCGAGCAGGATCCGAAGCATCCAATTTTGGCCGCCGAACTGCGCAACTGGGTTGCGGGCTGGGCGGCGCTTACGTCTTACGATAACCGCATCGCGCTGGACGATATCGGCGAAGTATATATTTATGTGCGGCGCGCGTTCCGCAGCTATGGGGTCGGACGTCAGCTTATGCGCGCGCTGCAGGAAGCCGCGGGAAAATTAGGATACAGGAAACTGGTTGGCAGGATTCTGGTGAAAAATCAGGATGGGCTGAATCTTTGCCGCGCGACAGGATGGCGCGAGGTGGGCCGCCATACTGCCCATGTACATTTGAACGATGGACCGCACGACGTGATGCTGGTGGAATGCCTGCTTCCTCTTCCCTCCCCAATACAACCTCATTCGCCGCCACAGCCGTGACCGACTTTGAATACATGCAACTGGCCATCGAGCAGGCACAGAGCGCTGCGCTGCGCGGAGAGGTGCCTATCGGCGCCGTTGTTGTACTGGAGGGCCAGATTCTGGCATTGGGGAACAATCGCACCGTTACGGACTGCGACCCGACAGCGCATGCGGAAATTGTGGCCCTGCGCGAAGCGGCGAAAAAGATTGGCAACTACCGGATCAATGGCGCGTCGCTTTACGTGACCGTGGAACCGTGCGCCATGTGCGCGGGCGCGCTGGTGCAGGCGCGAATCTCGCGGCTGGTTTACGGCGCGGACGAACCCAAGGGCGGCGCAGTTCGCACTTGTTTGCAGGTCCTGGACGCGCCCATGCTGAATCATCGAGTGGAAGTGGTTTCCGGGGTGCTTGCTGGCGAGTCTGTGCAATTGCTTCAATCCTTCTTTTCAGCGCGGCGTTGACGCGTGTTAGGCGCGCCTGAGAGGAAGAGAGGGTTGAGAGTTAGACTTCCGGCTCTTTTTCCTGATTCATCTTCCAAAGCATCTGACGCAACATTCCCAGCCAAATCACGGCATCGCGTTCGTGCAGGCGCAAGCGGCGAACCAGGCGGCGAATCCTGTCATCGGCGTCAGACACGCGCCGGCGGTCCAGAAATCCGCTGGTCTGTAACGCATCCAGAAGCAGAAGCGTAATGCGTTCCAGTTCGGCAGCGGTGGCAAGCTTCGGTTGCTTCGCGGCTCGTTCGAGCTTGGATTCACGAATCAGCTCGTACAGGCAAACGGCAACGGCCTGACCCAGATTCATGGAAATATTTTCGTCGCAGGTGGGAATACGGATGAGCCAGTGGCAATGGCTGAGCGCATCGTTGGATAATCCGAATTTCTCCGAACCGAAAAGCAGCGCCACATTGCTGGTGCGCAGGCGTTGGCGAATCATGCGCCCTCCGTATTCGGGGCGCCGGGTGGGGTGCTGCAAATCGCGATTGCGCACTGCCGTGGTTCCCACGACGAGCGTGCAATCCTCCACGGCTTCGGCCACGGACTTAAAACTTTCGGCGCTTGCCAAAAGATCGGAAGCGCCGACTGCGGATTTCGCCTCGCGGAAGGACGGAGTGTAGGGGTTCACTACGCGCAGAGATTTAAAACCGAAATTGCTCATGGCGCGCGCGGCGGCTCCGATGTTGAGCGGATTTCGCGGAGCCACGAGTACGACGAACAACCGGCTTAGGTCAATTATGGGAGGCACGGGTTCCCTATTGTAAGGCATGCCTTGCAATATTCCAGCCCGTGGGCGGCGGATATAGGGGTTAACTCCGATTCAATCCATCGAATAGATCAATTGGACGAATTGCCCGAACAGGATTATTATGCTGCCAGATTTAAGGGTCGCCAGAAAGGGACTCCCATGAGTCATGTCTATGATCTCTTCGAAAAATTCCCTGATGGTTCATCGCTTTGGCGGGCTTGCGTAATTGGGCTGGAAGGAGCGCGGCTCCATGTGTCAAATCTCGCCCGGCGCTCCCCCAACACCTTCTACGCCATGAATGTGGCAAGTGGAAAAATAGTTCCACTTCATTTTCCACAGGCCGCCTTCCGTGAGGCGCTGAAAATGGGAAGACGAAGCAAGAGCGCGGTAGCTTAGCGTCCGAATTACGGGGCCAAATCGTCTTGCAAACCCTTACTATCTGTGTGTTTATGCCATTCGGTCTTCTTTCGCTCAATTATTTGCAAAAAAAATGGAACGATTTCAGTGGCGCTTGGGAATACAAGAAACGATGAGCCTTCCTCCGACAGGCTCATCTGCGGAGGGGCGCCGCTGATGCGACGCCTCTTCACTTCCGTCTCCTAATGTATCGTCCTGTGGACCAGGCGGTGCGGGTTCCTTAACACCAATCATGTATTTTCCTAATGGTACAGGAATGCTGGTAGTAGCTGAGGAAGCACAGCAGCGACAAGGCAGTGGACGAGCAGAGACGAATGTAATAGTTTGTAGGCATTGAAGGATGAAGATTCTTTAATCTTCTATTCGTTCATCGACAATCGGAGCCATGATCATGGACACTGCAGCCAAGGAATGCCGCATCAGCCCTCGCGAGACTTTGTCCGAACCAGTTCGCATACGTCCCAGCGATCCTCAGTTCACCGAGGAAATCTGCACGACCGCAAATGTGTCGCGCGGCGGCCTTTATTTCACGACGCCGACCAAGCATTATTTTGTGGGGATGAACGTCGTGGTGACGCTCAATTTTGGCCTGGATGACCCGAGACACCGTGAGCAGATCGGTGATGTCGTCCGCGTCGATTCATTGGCCGATGATATGTTGGGAGTGGCTATTCGGATCCTGATGCATAACAATCCCGGAATTTATTCAGGGACCTAAAGCCTCATACTGTTTGGCCATGATCGGCTGAATTTGTACGGTATGCATACTTTGTGACTACATACTTTCCTGTATACCTCCCTCTTTTGGTGCGCGCAATAATATAATCTGTGAAATATCCTTGTTCCCAGGTTGAAACTAGCTCAGTTCCGACCCTGAAATTCTCTTGCCTGATGCATGAGCACATTGTGACTCAAAAATCACGCTTGCACCTTGTTGGCATCATGCGAGCGATTTTCAATTGCTCGCGATTACCCTTTTCTTCCTCTTTCTTATTTAAGAACACAATTGCGCAAGCGCTGTTCATTCTTATGCGATCCTCCGATGCATCGCATTCCACTTCCACTTTTGAGATATATTTTCATTCGATTCCCGCGCAGACAGAAGATACGCCGTAACTTTCTTTTTTCAGGCGACGTCTAAAGCAATGGGAAGCACTCCTCCAAACGTCTGTCGCCATGGAACGATGGACGAGCGGTAAAAAAGGGAGGAGTTTAGAGCTGAAAAAGGGAGATGCCGATTGACACCGGATACGAACGATCATTCAGCCATTAGTACCGACCACCAGCTTCCCGAGTATGTTCCGCCTGTCCGCCGACATGGCCTTTGGATTTTTATTTCGATCGCGCTGCTTTTAATTGTTGGGTTGATCGTTTGGTATTTTTATCGCCAGAGTGCGGATAACGCAAAGAAAGCAGCGGCTGCGCGGCCCGCGCCCGCAGTCAACCTGACAGTCGCGACCGCGCAAAAAGGCGACATCGGCGTTTATCTCGAATCCATTGGAACAGTGACTCCGGTGTACACCGATTCGATTACCAGCCAGGTCAACGGACTGGTGACCGCTGTTCATTTTAAGGAAGGGCAGCGGGTGAATAAGGGCGACCCTCTGATTGAAATAGATTCGCGGCCGTATCGCGCCACACTGCTGCAAGCGCAGGGGACGCTGGATAAAGACGAAAATGTGCTGGGGCAGGCGCGAATGGATCAGTCGCGATATGAAGCAGCGTGGCAACGCAACGCAATCGCAAAGCAAGTGCTGGACGATCAGGAAAAATTGGTCCTGCAGGATCAAGGCACGGTGAAGAACGATCAGGGAACCGTGCAGTACGACCAAGTGCAAGTCGACTACTGCCAAATTACCTCTCCGATTTCCGGCAAGGTGGGCTTGCGCCTGGTGGATCCGGGCAATGTGGTGCAGGCCGCGGGAAACGTAACGCTCGCGGTGATCACTCAGATGGAGCCCATCACGGTTATTTTTACGATTCCTGAAGATAGCCTGGGCCCAGTGGAAACGCGTCTGCGTAATAACGCGAAACTTTCTGTCGACGCATTCGATCGCTCCGCGCAAACCAAAATTGCCACGGGTGCGCTGCTGACGATCGACAACCAGATTGACACGACGACCGGCACATTAAAAGGGAGGGCTATTTTTGAAAATAAGAATGACGCGCTTTTCCCCAATCAATTTGTGAATACGCGGCTGCTGGTCAATACCTTGCAAGGTGTAACACTGGTTCCCGCTTCCGCGATTCAACAAAATGGGCAAGCTTCCTTCGTTTACGTCATTCAAAATAATGTTGCGCATATGCGGACCGTTAAACCGGGAGTCACGAATGGAGGGATGACTCAGGTCGACAGTATCAATCCCGGAGACGTGGTGGCCAACAGCAGTTTTGACAAGTTGCAGGATAATATGCCTGTGGTTATTTCCAGCACTCCTGCGTCGGGAGGAACCACCAGGAGCAATGCGCCTTGAGCCCCTCCCGCCCATTTATTTTGCGACCTGTAGCCACCTCACTCCTGATGGCTGCAATCCTTCTGATCGGAATTGTAAGCTACAAACAGCTCCCTGTTTCGGCTCTGCCTGAAGTCGATTATCCGACCATTCAGGTTCTTACATTTTATCCAGGCGCGAGCCCAAATGTGGTCGCTACAACCGTGACAGCACCGCTCGAGCGCCAGTTTGGACAGTTGCAGGGCTTAAGCCAGATGACCTCCACAAGTTCGGGAGGCACTTCGGTCATCGTGCTTCAATTTAATCTTTCACTCGCAATCGATGTGGCGGAGCAGGAGGTCCAGTCAGCGATCAACGCTTCACAAAGTTTGTTGCCGTCGATTCTTCCATCGCCTCCCACTTACAGCAAAACGAATCCCGCGGATGCGCCCGTCTTGACGTTGGCGATCACCTCGGATTCCATGCCCCTCTCCCAAGTGGAAGATCTGGTTGACACGCGGCTCGCGCCCAAAATTTCGCAACTGAGTGGAGTAGGCCTCGTCACGATCAGCGGCGGCCAAAAACCCGCGGTTCGCATTCAGGCGAATCCCACCGCGATGTCTTCCTACGGAATTAATATGGAAGACTTGCGCACAGCGCTGACGCAATCCAGCGTGAATGCCGCAAAAGGAAACTTCGATGGACCCCGGCAGGATTATCAGATTGACGCGAACGATCAGCTGATCACCAGCACCGATTACCGTGGCGTGGTGGTCGCCTATCGCAATGGCGCGCCCGTCATGCTGACCGATGTGGCCAACATCGTGAATGGAGTGGAGAACAATAATCAGGCGGCGTGGATGAATCTGACGCCCGCCGTAATTTTGAATGTACAGCGCCAGCCCGGGGCGAACACGATCAGCGTGGTCAAAAGCATTAAGGATCTTTTGCCGCAACTGAAGGCGAATCTGCCCACGGGGATTCAGGTCACCACGCTCACTGATCTTACGACTTCGATTGAAGCCTCGGTTTCCGATGTCGAATTTGAATTGATGCTGACGATTGGCCTTGTGGTGCTGGTCATTTTTCTTTTCCTGCGCAGTTTGTACGCCACGATTATTCCGAGCGTCGCCGTGCCGCTATCCCTGGTGGGCACGTTCGGGGCGATGTATATCCTGGGCTACAGCCTGGACAACTTATCGCTGATGGCACTGACCATTTCCACGGGATTCGTGGTGGACGACGCCATCGTGATGATTGAAAACATTTCACGATACATCGAGGCGGGCGATCCGCCGATGGAAGCCGCGCTCAAGGGTGCGGAACAGATCGGCTTCACCATTATGTCGCTGACCGTTTCACTGATCGCCGTTTTGATTCCACTCTTGTTCATGGGCGATGTAGTGGGACGGTTGTTCCGCGAATTCGCCGTCACGCTTGCGGTGACAATCGTTATCTCCGCAGTGGTTTCGCTGACGCTTACGCCGATGATGAGCGCGCGCATTTTGCGCCACGAGCCCAAAGAAAAACAAGGTCGCATCTATAAAGCGACCGAACGCGCATTCGAGGCGATGATCGCGTTTTATGGCCGCACGCTTAAATTTGTTCTTGGCTATCAGACGATCACTCTGCTCGTTGCGGTGGCCACGCTGCTGCTCACGATTTTCCTCTACATCATCATCCCCAAAGGTTTTTTCCCTGTACAGGATACGGGCGTGATTCAGGGCATATCGCAGGCTCCGCAAACGATTGGCTCGAAGGCCATGGCCGAGAAGCAACTGGAGCTTACAAAAGAGGTTCTGGCCGATCCTGCGGTGGAAAGTGTTTCCTCGTTTATCGGCGCGGATGGCACGAACACGACGACGAACAGCGGCAGGATGTCGATCAATTTAAAACCACTCGAGCAGAGAAACATCAGCGCGTCCGATATCATTCGCAGGCTCAATACCAAAGTGAATCAGGTTCAGGGAATTCAATTGTTCATGGAGCCTGTGCAGAATATTACGGTGGACGATCGCGTGAGCCGCACGCAATACCAGTACACGCTCGAAGATCCCGATGCCAATGAACTGAATGACTGGACCAACCGGTTCGTCACCGAGCTGAAAAAATTGCCGGATCTGGAAGACGTAGCCACCGATCAACAACTGGGCGGCCTGGCTGTTTATCTGGTAATTGACCGTGTCACTGCCTCACGGCTGGGAATCGCGCCATCGACGATCGATAACACGATGTATGACGCGTTCGGTCAGCGGCAAATCAATACCATGTACACGCAGGTGAATCAGTATCACGTGATCCTCGAAGCGCAGCCGCAATTTCAACTGGACCCCAACAAATTAAACCATCTTTTCATTCAAGCGAACACTTCTTCCGGAGCTTCGGGCACGGGAGCTTCCACTTCCTTCGCTTCATCGGGATCGTCTTCCGCTGGCTCAAATGCGCTCACAACTTCCGCGCTCTACACGCCTTCGGCGAACTCGCTAACTCCTCCTCAAAATGCGCTGACCGCGAACGCGTCCACACCTTCCAACAAGTCGGCCAGTTCCGCGCTGACCACAAGCTCAACCATGAGCAATGCTGTGCCGCTGAGCACCTTCACACATTTTGAAAACACGACCGAGGCGCTTTCCATCAATCACCAGGGACAATTTCCGGCCATCACCGTGTCATTCAATCTCGCGCCGAACGCTTCCCTTGGGAGCGCCATAACGGCGGTCAACAAAGTGCAAGCCAACATGCACATGCCTGCGAGCCTGCAGGCAAGTTTTCAGGGCACGGCGGCGTCTTTCACCAACTCGCTTGCCAATGAGCCGCTGCTGATTCTTGCGGCCCTCGTCACCGTCTACATCGTGCTCGGCGTGTTGTACGAAAGCTTTGTGCACCCAATTACGATTCTTTCCACGCTGCCTTCCGCCGGCGTAGGCGCATTTCTCGCGCTGATTCTTTTTCACCAGGATTTGAGTGTGGTGGCCATCATCGGCATTGTGCTTCTGATCGGCATTGTGAAAAAGAACGGAATTATGATGGTTGACTTCGCGTTGGAAGGCGAACGGAATCACGGAAAGAACGCGACCGATGCAATTTACGAGGCCTGCCTGCTGCGTTTTCGTCCCATCATGATGACAACGATGGCGGCGCTGCTGGCCGGATTGCCACTGGCGCTTGGGAGTGGCTTCGGCTCTGAGTTGCGCCGCCCGCTTGGCATCGCCATGGTTGGGGGCCTGCTGCTGAGCCAGATTCTCACGCTGTACACCACACCGGTCATCTACATCTTTTTCGACAATCTTGGGCGCAAATTTTCACGCAAGCCAAATAAAGCGCAAGCTGGAAATGCACAACGGCCGGAGCCGGCATGAGTATTTCTGAACCATTTATTCGCAGGCCGGTAGCCACCACGCTTCTGACTATCGCTATCGCACTTGCCGGAGCCGTGGCCTACGGCGTGCTGCCGGTCGCTCCCCTGCCTGAAGTTGACTTCCCTACCATCTCTGTCGGAGCAAGTTTGCCGGGCGCGAGCGCCGATATTATGGCGTCATCCGTCGCCACTCCGTTGGAGCGGCAGTTTGGGCACATTGCCGGAGTGACGGAAATGACCTCGGCGAGTTCGCTGGGAACTACTTCGATTACTATTCAGTTTGACCTGAGCCGGAACATCGATGGCGCGGCGCGCGATGTCGAAGCGGCGATTAATGCGGCCAGAACGTATCTTCCCGCCAACCTGCCCGGCAATCCGACCTATCGAAAAGTGAATCCGGCCGATGCGCCGATCATGATTCTCGGCCTCACGTCGGATAAATTCGGCCCCGACAAACTGTATGACGAAGCCTCCACCGTGATCGAGCAGAAGCTGTCGCAAATTCAGGGAGTGGGGCAAGTAACAGTCGGTGGCGGCGCTCTGCCATCCGTGCGTGTGGATGCGAATCCCACGCAATTGGCGAATTACGGACTGACCCTGGCGAATTTGCAATCCATCCTCAGCCTGCAAAATTCCGATTTGGCCAAAGGGCAAATTACCGATGGAAATGTAACTGAGGATATTCTTGCCAATGACCAGATCTCGCATGCCGAAGAATACAAACCGCTGATCGTCGGTTATCACAATGGCGCAGCGATTCGCTTGTCCGACGTGGCAGAGGTTACGGACTCCGTGCAAAACGTCCGGGCCGCCGGTTACTTGAACGGCAAGCGTGCGGTCACCATCATCATTTTCCGCCAGCCCGGCGCCAACATTATCGATACCGTCGATCGCATCCGCGAACAACTTCCCTCCATCCAGGCAACCGTCCCGCTGGGGATCGATACGACCATCGTTCTGGATCGCACCACCACGATTCGCGCCTCGGTGAGCGATGTCGAACGAACGCTCCTGATTTCCATCGTTCTGGTGATCTTCGTCGTATTTGTTTTTCTGCGCAATGGCCGCGCCACGCTGATTCCGGCAATTGCCGTGCCTGTTTCTCTGGTCGGCACGTTTGCGGTGATGTATCTCTTCGGCTACAGCATTGACAACCTTTCGCTGATGGCGCTGACGATCTCCACAGGATTTGTGGTGGATGATGCGATCGTTGTGATGGAAAACATTTCGCGCCATCTGGAAAATGGCATGGAACCGTTTGCCGCGGCGCTGAAGGGCGCGCAAGAAATCGGTTTCACGGTTTTCACCATCAGCATTTCATTGATCGCCGTATTTATTCCGCTGCTTTTGATGGGCGGAATTGTTGGCCGCCTCTTCCGTGAATTTGCCATTACACTTTCCACGTCCATCGTTGTGCCCATGGCCATTTCGCTGACCACGACGCCAATGATGTGCGCCTATTTGCTGAAGAACGAGCGAACGCAAAAACATGGGCGCATTTATATGGCCAGCGAAAGATTTTTCGATTGGGTGCTATCTCTATATCGCGGCAGCCTGGAATGGGTGCTGGAGCATCCGATTCCGACTCTCGTCGTTCTCTTCCTGACCATCGTGCTCAATGTTGTCTTGATCGTCAAAATTCCGAAGGGCTTTTTTCCCGATGAAGATACGGGGGCAATTCAGGGAGCAGTGCGAGGCCCGCAGGATTCCTCGTTCCCGTCGATGAATGATTCCCTACAAAAAATCGGCGCGGTGATCAAAAAAGATCCCGCCGTTGACAACGTGATTGCATTTATAGGCGGTGGTGGGGCCACGAATACCGGGTTCATCTACGTAACCCTCAAACCGCTTGCGAACCGCACGGCGAGCGCTTCGCAGGTCATCAACCGCCTGCGTCCCCAGCTTAACCGTCTGCCCGTAGCCTCCACATTTTTACAGGCCGTGCAAGATCTGCGCATCGGCGGACGGTCCGCCAATGCGATGTACCAATACACCATTCAGACCGACAACACACAGGACCTTACCAAGTGGGGTCCGATCCTGTTGACGCAAATGAAGAAGCTGCCCGGCTTGCAGGACGTGAGCGCGGACCAGCAAAATGGCGGCCTTGACGAGCTGCTCCAATACGATCGCAAGACTGCCGCAAAACTCGGCATCACGGCGCAATCATTGGATTCGGCACTATACGGCGCTTTTGGCCAGTCAGAAGTTTCCATCATCTACACGCAATTGAATCAGTATTACGTTGTGCTCGAAGTCGCTCCGCAATTTTGGCAAAGTCCGGAAGGACTGAAAGACATCTACCTGCACACGCCGTCGAGCAATAGCAGCATCCCGCTGCTCACCGTGGCCAAGGCGCAGGCGAATACCACCCCTCTGGCCGTTAACCACACAGGATTGTTTCCTTCCGTGACTCTCTCTTTTAACCTCGCGCCAAATGTGTCCCTGAGCCAGGCGGCGCTGAGCATCGACCAAATGCAAACGCGGCTCGGCACGCCCTCCACAATGACGGGTTTCTTTGCCGGAACGCTGCTCGCTTATCAGCAGTCGCTGGGGACGGAACCTGTCTTGGTTTTAACAGCGCTGTTGGCGGTTTATATCGTCCTGGGAATTTTGTATGAAAGCCTGGTTCATCCGCTGACGATTATTTCGACTTTGCCGTCGGCCAGCGTGGGCGCAATGCTGGCGCTGATTCTCTTCAAGCAGGATTTAAACGTAATCTCGATCATTGGAATCGTGCTGCTGATCGGAATCGTAAAAAAGAACGCCATCATGATGATCGATTTCGCTCTTCAGGAAGAGCGGCTGGAAGGCAAGTCGCCGCGCGACTCCATTTTCGAAGCGTGCATGCTGCGCTTTCGTCCCATCCTGATGACGACGATGGCCGCGCTATTAGGCGCGCTGCCGCTGGCGATGGGCACAGGCACGGGCTATGAGCTTCGCCGGCCTTTGGGGATCACGATTGTGGGCGGACTGATCCTGAGCCAAATGCTGACGCTGTACACCACGCCAGTCGTGTACCTCACGTTTGACAGGTTACGCCTGCGCATGCAGGGCAAAAGAAAGACGGTTTTTAGCTCTGAACCAGGAACAGCGCCGAGCGCTGCGGATTGATTGGAGCCATCTTGGCCACGAAGTCGACAAATATTATGATTCCCTCTTTTCGTCGTGCCGCATTATTCCTGCTCGCTGCATCGAGCCTGCTGACTGGCTGCATGGTCGGGCCGAAGTACCACACGCCAACCGCAGCTACTCCTCCGGCCTATAAGGAATTAACTCCCGCGGATTATAAAAATACGGATGGGTGGAAAGTCGCGCAGCCAAAAGATGATGCGCTTCGCGGGAAATGGTGGGAAATTTTCAACGATCCCGAATTAAACGAGCTGGAGGAAAAGGTCAACGTCTCGAACCAAACCATTGCGGCGGCTGCGGAAAGCTTTTTTGCATCGCGCTCTTTG
>Ga0182024_10021373_pt1 | contig 11749 bp, 8 predicted proteins | sample P32metaG_FD_120480 | JGI IMG/M metagenome (GOLD analysis project Ga0182024, IMG submission 120480) | Permafrost microbial communities from Stordalen Mire, Sweden - P3-2 metaG (Illumina Assembly) | ecosystem: Environmental > Terrestrial > Soil > Wetlands > Permafrost | place: Sweden: Stordalen... | reverse complement strand
ACTCGGCTCCTCGCACTTTGGCAACGGCCAGCGCATTTTGAGCACTGCGGCCTTAGCGTCGATCTTTGCTAGCTCAGCGGTGTCCTCGATGTTTACGAACACGTTTCCGCGACCATCGGCACGCGCGAATTCGGGTTTGCCGGCGAGCGGGATCGTCGTCACAACCGCGTTGGTCTTGGCATCAATCACGGTGGCACTCTTGCCGCGCCCATTGAACGCGAACACGCGCTGTGTGCTCGGCTCATACAGGATCGCATCCGGTCCGTCGCCGGTGCCAACGCTCGCCAGCACCGCACGGGACTTGAGATCAAAGACCTTCACAACATTGGCCTTCCCGCAGCTGATGAAACCGCGATTTAGTTCTGGTGCCAGCGCGATGCCATGCACGCCGGCGGTATCGGGAATTTCGCCGATGCTCCTGCCACTGCCGGTATCGACGACCGTGACCTGGCTCGCGCGCGACAGATAGAGCAGATGTGTGTTTGGATCGACGCTCAGATAATCCCAGCCGCCATCGCCGCCGATGGGTAGCCGTTGCGCCACGTGGTATGAGGCGTCATCGGCCTCAGCGTTCAGGCTCAGGCCCAGCACTGCAAGCAGCGGCAGCAGGTAATGAAAGGTTTTCATTGGAGATCCTTGTGGGATTGTTGAGATGGGCAAGACCAGTGAACTCTGGTGGCTGCGGGACCGTCTGAAAGCCGCTTCTGGCACTCTGGCCACTTTGAACCGCGATGACCCACTGCATACCCACCTTAAGTTGAATGTGTTCGCCCCAGCCGTAGTTGATGTCAGCGTCCGGCGCTGCAATCTGCCAGAGCGAAGCGGTCGCGAACTGATCGTGGCGAGATTAATTTCCCAATGCCCGTCGCCCGGCGTCCCGGGGTCGGCGGTGACAAACGGCGGCCCCCCTTGTGCGTGAGCGACTCCAAACGGGGTAGAGAAGGCCCGTGCCGAGCAGGGACAGGGTGCACATCGTTACGAACCGGCGAGCATTATTGCCGCAGTTTGGCCGCGCTGTCTGCACTCGCGTGTCGCGATCGAATCGACCTTCATCACAGCACAGCAAGCAGTGCCAAACCAGAAACACCAACAGCAGCGGGCGCGGAACCGACTCTCTTCATGTACTCGCACCGAATCCGGGTTAGCTTGTCGTTGCGGTTGGAACCGTTGCCCGGCATTGGTAGTCCACCACCTCGCCAAACACGATGTCTAGAACCAGGCCTTCGCAGACCATGTGCCCAATTCTCTCCGCGCGAGCGCTGCCGTCGGCAAGTTGGTGTGGGTACCAGAAACAGTCAAGAATCACGTATAGATCATGAAGTTAATTCAAAATTGCGAGGCAGGCAAGCGCGATTCACACCAAACCCGAGGTCCCGGACGTACCACCCCGATCACCGCAAGCTTCGCTGCAGTGCTCGGATATCGCGATAGCGGCTTGGAATATCGTCGCGCTCGGCCGCCACGCGCAAATCGCGCAGCTTTTCCAGCGAGCTAAGCAAGACCCCGAGCGGCGGTCCGCTTGCGGTGATGTGCGTGAGCCGCGAAGCTGGCAGCTTCCGCGAAGGCGTTTCAATGAACCGCTTCACGAGTTGATTGTGGTGTTGAAGCGCCGCCTCGCCGTGTGCTTTGCACACTTCGAGATACATCCCCGCATTTCGCTGATACCACGGCTGCATCTGTGAGCGAGGCAGCTCCGCTAACAACGATTCCATCAAGCTTGGGCGGCGCATGCAATCGCGCAATCGCGCTTGGTCCTCGGGCATCATGAAGAGAAATTTGTCAACCAGCAGCTGTGAGTACGAAATATTATTGGCATTACACAAGCCCAGCAGCAGATCGATCTCGTTGATTCCGCAGAAATCCCCCGCATTGGCGCCGCGATACTCGTGCAGACCCACGCGATAGGGCTTGTAGTAGGGTCGCACGCTGAAGAAGAAGCGGTCGGTGTTGAGTTCGCGGAACAGAATCTCGTTCCACTTGGCCACATCGAGCAGCGCATTCCTCGCATCAGCAAGCAGATCGTAGGCGACCGGGTGCGAAATCCCTAAAGGGAGAATTCGCACGAGCGCATCCGCCGCGCGCTTGTAGGCGAAAATACCCCGGGTGTTGTACTCGATAAACATCGACTCATCGCGAAGCGACGTAAAGCTCTTATACGTGCCTTGTTTGGCGAGGTTGTGCGTGGCCAGATGGCTTGTGGCAAAGCGCGGCGTGACGCCAATCGACGCACCCAGATGCAAAGCGAGCCCCGAGGCCTCGGTCAGGGGCGACATGGTCTCCCGCGAAGGCTCCGTAATATCATGGCGGCGGCATGCCGCCATATACAGGCCCACGTTGCCGAGCAGGTCAAAGGCCGAATCGAAGCCTTCGTCCGTGTTGCCTTCCTTGAGCAGCTGCAAAATGAAGCTGCGGCCGCCCTCAACCAGCGGTTTCTTGATCGAGTCTCCGGTGTTCTCGACTGCAGACCGATCGCTCTGCGCAAAATAAATTTCTTCCAGGGCTGTGTTCATTTCGACAAATTCGCCGCGAATCCATCTGTCGAAACTCTCTGTGTTTACGGTCATCTTCTGCGCCTCAGGGTCGTCCCGCCGGAAGTATCGACTCGGATCCAGGCTGCATGCCCGCCGTTGCGCGCGCCGTCGCGCCGTTGGGGATTTCAAGAAGGTTGTCTGTCATACGCGGCCGTGGACAACAGTGAGAGCATTTTGGACGCCAGCGGTCTTAGTTTAAAGAGTCAGAACGGGTAGCCACCAGCCTGAGGGGGAAAACCATGAGCTGTGGGCAGTGCTTGGCTGCATCCATCCGCTCATGTGGTGCCGCTCCTGATGCACAGGGACGCTGTGGCCGCGCTTCACGCGACTTTACCGGCCGCCATCGGGTCGGAAGTCATTCTGCCTTTCTTTCACGCGGCCGATGAGATCCGGTCGGCTGTTTAGGATCTAGACCTTTTGTCGCCCATGTTAGCGCCACCAACACCGCCGCTATGCCATCGCGCCACTCCTTTTTCTGATTCTCTCTGCCGGCGAGTTGCTTCAGGCCCTCGCGGCAGCGTCTAACCCATTCGACCTGGAGGGACCTGTCACTCGAGTTCAACAACGTATCTTGAACGGCCTTGGCATGCCCGGGATCGTCCTGAATTAGAAGTATGTTTTGAGGCATTCGGGTCCTTCCACTGCACCCAACTCCTTGCCAAGTTTATTGAACTAGGATTCCCGTGTGGCGGACGGTGCGGTAGCACACGAAGCGTGGTGATCCATCCGTGAAAATGGGACTTACCGCACACGCTGCGCGGTGCCATGGATCGCGCACCACCAGCGAGCGTCTACAAGGGAGAGACGTGAACTATCAATTGGGTTAGGGTTCAATCGCGCGCTGTGAACCTCGGGACTTCGGCCTGCGCGATACGTCGAGATCAGTGAACGGATTAACAAGGCTCGAGCGCCTCGGTGGTACTGGTGAGATCCGTGAGCGCTCCGGAGCATGGAATGTCGACATCGAAGCGCTTTCGCTGACGGATCGCACCCGGGCGGAACCTGCGATCGCGGAGCTGGAACGGCTGGGCGAGTTTTGCGCGGCCCAGAGCGAGGCCGTGTAAAGTATTCTCCGTGAAAAATGGGTTCAAGTCCCACAGGCGCCGCCCCTGCCAGGCGCTGCGGACTGACGAACCGACGGGTAGCAATGGGGGCGCGATGGACATACACGAGTATCAGGCAAAAGAACTGCTGTCCGGCTTCGGCGTGACGGTGCCGCCTGGCGGCGTCGCGTACAGTCCTGAACAGGCCGTGTACGTGGCCACCGAACTGGGCGGCTGGCATTGGGCGATCAAGGCACAGATTCATGCCGGCGGCCGCGGCAAGGCCGGCGGCGTCAAACTCTGCCGCACCTACCAGGAGGTTGCCGCCGCCGCGAAAGGAATGCTCGGCGCCGCGCTCGTGACCAACCAAACCGGCCCCGCCGGCAAGGTCGTGCACCGGCTCTATGTCGAGAAAGCCGAACCCTACGTGCGCGCGTTGTACCTGGGCCTCGTTCTCGACCGAAGGGTCGAACGCATCCGCGTGATTGCTTCGGCGGAAGGCGGCGTCGATATCGAGGAGATCGCGCTCAGCCGGCCCAAAACCATCCTGCAGGAGCAGGTCGATCCGGCGGTGGGGCTGCAGAGCTTCCAGGCCCGCGAACTGGCGTTCGGACTGGGCCTCAACATCAAACAGGTCAGCCAGGCGGTGACCACGATCATGGGCTGCTACCGCGCCTTCCGCGATCTCGACGCGACGATGGTCGAGATTAATCCGCTGGTGGTGACCAAGGACGACCGCGTGCTGGCGCTGGACGCCAAGATGTCATTCGATGACAACGCCATGTTCCGGCGACCTAAAGTCACCGAAATGCGCGACTCTGCAGAAGAGGATCCACGCGAGGCGCGGGCGGCAGAGTTCGGTCTCAACTACGTGGGCCTAAGTGGGGATATCGGCTGCATCATCAACGGCGCCGGTTTAGCGATGGCGACGATGGACATGATCAAGCACGCCGGCGGCGAGCCTGCCAACTTCCTCGATGTCGGTGGCGGCGCGTCGCCGGATCGCGTTGCGGCGGCGTTCAATCTCGTGCTTTCCGATCAGAGCGTGAAGGCGATCCTGGTCAACATCTTCGCCGGCATCAACCGCTGCGACTGGGTTGCGCAGGGCGTCGTGCGGGCGGCCAAGGGTCTGCGCGTGCCGCTGGTCGTGCGGCTCGCTGGCACCAATGTCGAGGAGGGCAGGCGCATCGTCCGCGACTGCGGCCTGCCCATCATCACGGCCGACACGCTGGCCGAGGCGGCGCATAAAGTTGTTGCGGCTTCGCGCGGCGGAGACGTCAAATGAGCATTCTAATCGACGCGACGACGAAGGTGATCTTGCAGGGGTTCACCGGCGACAAGGCGACGTTCCACGCCAAGGAAATGATCGACTACGGTACCAACATCGTAGGCGGCGTCACGCCGGGCAAGGGCGGTCAGACACATCTGGAGCGCCCAGTCTTCAACACAGTGAAGGACGCGGTGAAGGCCACCGGTGCCGACGCCAGTCTCGCCTTCGTGCCTCCGCCTTTCGCGGCAGACGCGCTGATGGAAGCTGCCGATGCGGGACTCAGGCTCGTCTGCATCATCACTGACGGCATTCCTGCGCAGGACATGATGCGGGTCAAGCGCTACCTGCGGCGCTATTCGAAAGCCCAGCGCACGACCATCGTCGGCCCCAACTGCGCGGGCATCATAAGCGCCGGCAAGGCGATGCTCGGCATCATGCCGGGCAACATCTATATCCGCGGCAACGTCGGCGTCGTTTCCCGCTCCGGCACACTGGGCTACGAGGCCGGCGCGCAGATGAAGGCGCTAGGCATCGGCGTCACCACCAGTGTCGGCATCGGCGGCGACCCAATCAACGGCAGCTCCTTCCTCGATCACCTGATGCGGTTCGAGCAGGACCCGGAAACCAAGGCCGTGATCATGATCGGTGAAATCGGAGGCCCGCAGGAATCGGAGGCGGCGAAATGGGTCAAGGAGAACATGACCAAGCCGGTGGTCGGCTACGTGGCCGGACTGACCGCGCCGAAGGGCCGTCGCATGGGCCACGCCGGCGCGATCATCTCCGCCGAAGGCGACAGCGCGGCGGAGAAGGCGGAAATCATGAAGTCGTACGGCCTGCTCGTCGTGCCGAGCGCGGCTGAAATCGGCTCGACGGTCGCGCTGGCGCTGCGCAAGGCGGGCTGAGCGCGTGCCGCAACTGCCTCGCCGCGACGATTCGTTCTTGCGATGCGGCGTTGCGGAGCAAGAGTCTTGAATCCTCCCACCGTAAGGGCCGACACCGCTGCCCACTCAAGCGAGCCGCCTGGAAACTTCTCGCGCTCGGCACTGTTGTTCGACCTGCTGGTCGGCGTGGTGCAACGCTACGAGCCGGAGGTCGCAGCCGTGCTGCGCGAGGAGCGCACGACCGCGGACATGCCCGCGGTGCTGCTCGCACGCACGCTGCAGGCGCAGGGCATATGGTTCCAACTGCTCGCGATCGCAGAACAGAACCGCGATATGCGCAACCGCCGTGAGGTCGAACGCGAACGCGGCTACGAGCAGCTGCGGGGAACCTTCGCCGGCGTGTTCGCGTCCGCTGCGGCCGCGGGCATCACGGGCGCGGAGATCCGCGAGGCGTTGTCCGGGCTGCGCGTGCGGCCGGTGATCACCGCGCATCCGACCGAGGCAAAGCGCGTCACCGTGCTGGAGCGGCATCGGCGCATTTACCTGCGCCTGCTCGATCTCGAATCGCCGCGCTGGACGGATCGTGAACGGCAGGAACTGATCCGCGCCGCCGGCGACGAAATCGAGCTGCTCTGGCTCACCGGTGAGCTCAAGCTCGCCAAGCCAACAGTTGCGCAAGAAGTGGCGTGGGGCCTGTATTTCTTCAATGAAAATCTCTTCGACGTCGTGCCACAGATGTTCGCCAAAGTCGAAAGCGCGTTCGCGAAGCAGTTTCCCGCTGAGCCTTTTGAAGTTCCGCTGTTCTTCCAGTTCGGTTCCTGGATCGGCGGTGATCGCGACGGCAATCCCTACGTCACGAGCGAAGTCACCCGCCGCACGCTGTGGGAGACACGGCTGGTCAGCTTGCGGCGCTATCGAACCCGCCTACTGGACTTAGTGCGCAATCTGAGCATCGAGGACCACGCGTTGACCCTGCCGGATTCGTTCCGCAAGGCGGTGGCCGAGGCGATCAAAGCGACACCCGACGGCGAGGTGCTCGCGGCCCGCAATCGCGGCGAGATCTTCCGCCAATTCCTGTGCTGCATGCTGGCGCGCATCGACGTAACCATCGGCCACGCCGAACGCGAAAAGCCCGCACCCGAGAGTACCGGCTACAGCAACGCCGACCGCTTAATGGACGACATCGACCTAATGCGTAGCGCGCTTGCCGCCGGCGGCGCGGAGCGTCTGTCCGATGCCCTACTCCTGCCCCTGCGCCGAGAAGTAGGGGTGTTCCGTTTCAGCACCGTGCGGCTCGACGTACGCGAAAGCAGCATGCGCATCAACCAGACGCTGGCCGCGATGTTCCGTCTCAGGAAGGACGGCGCCGAGCCGCCCGCTGCCGAGTCGGCGGAATGGAAGCAGTGGTTGCTATCCGAACTGGGCATGGCACGCAGCGAGCGCTGCCTCTATGAAGGTCTGCCGGCGGATGCCGCGGAAACCCTGGCCACCTTCCGCACCATCGCCCGCATGCGCGAAGAGATCGACCGCGAAGCCTTCGGTGCTTTGATCCTGAGCATGACCCGCAGCGCCGCTGACATCTTGGGCGTTTATCTCATGGCGAAGGAAGGCGGCCTTTTTTCCGATGCTGCCGCGGTCGAACGCTGCACCTTACCGATCGTCCCCCTGCTCGAAACCATCCCTGACCTGCGCAGGGCGGCCGCAATTCTGAAGGAGTTGCTGGCCGTGCCGCTGGTGCAGCGCAGCCTGCATGTGCAGCGCAAGATTCAGGAGGTGATGATCGGCTACTCCGATTCCAACAAGGACGGCGGCTACCTCACCGCGCACTGGGAACTGGCGAAAGCGCAGAGCACCCTCACGCGCCTGGGTCATGAGCACGGCGTGGCGATAGCGTTCTTCCACGGCCGCGGCGGCTCGGTGAGCCGCGGCGGCGCGCCGACTGGACGCGCCATCGCCGCTTCGCCTGCGGGCTCGATCCGTGGCCAATTCCGCGTCACCGAGCAGGGCGAGGTTGTCTCCTTCAAGTACGCGAACCGCGGCACGGCGGCGTATCAGGTCGAGCTGCTGGGCGCGTCGGTCGTCGAACATGTGCTGCGCTCCGAACGTGAGGCCGCGCTGATTCCGGTGCATGAATTCCATGAGGCGATGGAGGCGCTCTCGGGCACAGCGTGGTCCGCTTACCGCAAGCTGATGGAACTGCCGACGATGCTTGCCTACCTACAGGACTCGAGTCCGCTCGAGGAATTGTCGCTGCTCAACATCGGCTCGCGTCCGGCACGCCGTACACAGGCGAAAACGCTCGGCGACCTCCGAGCGATTCCCTGGGTGTTCGCATGGACGCAGAACCGCCACATGCTCTCCGGTTGGTTTGGCGTCGGCAGCGGCATCAAAGCCTTTCTCGACGTGCGCAAGGAGCGCGGGCTGGAACTTCTCAAACGCATGTTCCGCGAAGCTCGCCTGTTCCGGCTGATTCTCGATGACGTGGAGCGCACCTTGCTTCAGGTCGATCTGTCGATTGCCGGTGAATACGCCGGCCTGGTGGAGGATGAGGCCGTACGTGAGCCGATCTTTGCGCGCATCGCAGAGGAATACCGGCTCACCTGCGAGATGATCCTGTGCATCTCCGGCGACGCCGGCATTGCCGAGCGCTTCCCGCAATTTCGGCGGCGTCTCGCGCGGCGGCTGAAGACTATCAATGAGGTCAGCCGCGAGCAGGTGCACTTGCTGCGCGCCCACCGCGCCGAGAGCAGCGAGGAAGTGCGCACCGCGCTTCTGATGTCGATCAATTGTGCCGCCGCCGGTCTCGGTGCGACGGGGTAGCGTTCCGGTTCCAAGCCTCTTCAGGAGTGTCACATGAGCTTCACCAGCATCGACCCGGCCACGTCGCGTCTGCACCGCTCCGAACTTGCCGTGCCGGGGTCCAACACGGCCTTGTTCGAGAAAGCCGCGCAATCCGCTGCCGACATCGTCTTTCTCGACGTCGAGGACGCGGTGGCACCCGACGACAAGGAACAGGCGCGCAAGAACATCATCCAGGGTCTCAATGAAATTCATTGGGGAACGAAGACCATGATGGTCCGCATCAACGGGCTCGACACGCACTACATGTACCGCGACGTGGTCGATATCGTCGAAGCCTGCCCACGCCTGGACATGATCCTGATTCCGAAGGCGGGCGTGGCTGCCGACGTGTACGCGCTCGACATGATAGTGACCCAGATCGAGGCCGCGAAGAAGCGCACCAAGCGGATCGGCTTCGAGGTGCTGATCGAGACCGCGCTCGGCATGGCCAATGTGGAGGCGATCGCGCAGTCGAGCAAGCGGCTGGAGGCGATGTCATTCGGTGTGGCCGACTATGCCGCCTCGACCCGAGCCCGCACGACGGTGATCGGTGGCGTCAACATCGATTGCGGCGTGCTCACCGACAAAGACGGCGATGGCAAGCGCGAATATTTCTGGTCCGATCCCTGGCATGCGGCACAGACCCGCATGATGATTGCCTGCCGCGCCTACGGGTTACGCCCTATCGACGGCCCGTTCGGAGACTTCAAAGATCCCGACGGGTTCCGCGCGGCCGCCAACCGGGCTGCAGTGCTCGGCTACGAGGGCAAGTGGGCGATCCATCCTTCCCAAGTGGCGTTGTGCAACGAGGTGTACACGCCATCCGCCGCCGAAGTGACGCGAGCCACGCGCATCATGGAGGCAATGACGCAAGCGGCGCGCGAAGGCCGGGGGGCTGTATCACTCGACGGACGCTTGATCGACTACGCCAGCATCCGCATGGCTGAGGCACTATTGAAAAAGGCGAATGCGCTGCGGGCGAGTACTGCATAAACTGGCGCGAGGGCGAATCCCCAGCGTGAGAATGAAAATAGTCGGTCAATACTGGAAGGATCTTCAGGTAGCTTTGGGAATACAGCAGCGAAGCCTGGGGAGAAACTCCTTCGAGGAGTGGCGCGCGCAGCTGAAGTGGCGGCGCCTGATCCCCTCGGAAGCATTCGCCGGGCGGCCGGCCTTCTCTGAGAGGGTCAATGCGTTTTGTACATCTGCATAGCGTCGCGCCGCAGTGCAGCCCGACTTCCTTCGCGACTGTAGAACATATGGCCACCCGCATATTCCTTGACTTGCACGCGATTCGGATTACCCATGATCGGCATTTGGTCGACGATCAGCACCGAAGCCATGAAGGGGCAAGACAAATCGTCCCACCCGTGCGCGATTAAGACGTTCAGTTTCGGGTCCACGGCTACGGATTGGCGCAATTCCTCGACCGAACCGTGCTCGATACGTTCGTTCGCTTCGTCCTTTGCGTCCGCATCCGTCCATAACTTGTTCACTTCGTAACTCAGCGCGTCATACCGCCCCGCATATTTCCAGCCGACAGCGTGCGTAATGAAGTCGACCATTGCGGTCGTAGTGGGTGCGATGATGCTGTCGAGTATCGGATCGTTGCTGCGCTGATTGGGCGCGAACGGAAAAGGATCCCAACCGGTCACGTTCGAATCGTAGCGGCTGCCGAGTTTGCCCTCCGCGCGAAATACTTCGCGCAGATAAGCTTGGGTTTCGAGACGTCCCCCGGAGCGACGCACAAACACGGGATCGAGTCCGGTCAGCTCGGTTACGCGCTTAACGATGCGCTCAATGGCTTGCGGATCGGAACGCCCCTTGAGCAGGTCGGCCGCGTAATCGCCACGTGTGTAGTTGATGATTTCTGCCATGGCCGCGTCGTTGAGCTTTCCCTGCCGCTCGAGGCTCGCTGCGGCGATGCTGGGCAGCGTGAGCATCCACGGCATGGGCGACAAATCGCCGTTATCGGACGCGAGGGGGTTGAGATACGGCGACACCAACACCATCGCATTCATCGCGACACCCAGGCGCGTTTGCAGGAAATGCGTGATACGCGGGCCGCGAAAGCCGCCGTAACTCTCCCCGACCAGATACTTACGCGAGCTCAGGCGCTCGTTTTTCACCAGCCAATCGAAAATCACACGCGACAGATATTCGACGTCTGCCTTGGGGTTGTAAAATTTCTTCTTCGTCTCGTCTTCTTTGACTTGCGAGTGGCTGAATCCGGTGCCCACCGGATCGATGAACACCAGATCGGTAAAATCGAGCCAGGTCGCGGCGTTGTCGGACGCGGTGGATGGGTCCGAGGGACTATTACCCTCGGCGCCGAATTGCACGCGTTTCGGACCTAGCGCACCAAGATTGAGATACACCGAAGATGCGCCCGGGCCCCCATTCAATGCGAAGGTAACCGCACGGTTGGCGCCAGGCACTGTATATGCGGTGAACATCACGCTGGCGATCGTTTTGCCCTTCTCGTCCAACACGGGCAGCGAACCCACAGTAGCGTCGTATTTCAACTCCCGACCGCCCAGCTGAATGCTCTGCCGCACGGTTTTATCGGCGGGAAACGGCGGAAGCTTGATGTCGTCGTCCTTCGCCGGCTGTCCCGGAGGCTTGCAGCAATCGGTGGCCCCGCTCTTTTCTGCCGGCGGGGTGTCTTTATCGGCGCCCATTGCGATTGGAAGCGCCACAATGAGCTCCGTCAAAGCCAGAGCCAAAAGCAGTGCTAGCCGACGTTGGTACAGATATGAATGTATAGCCATGTGATACTTTGAGTGTGCCAGTACGCCGACATTGTTTCCGGAAGCGCAGCGCCCGGATATCCGCTAGGGATCCTTCGTAATCTACGTGATCACCTGTTACACAGTAAAGGCGATGGAAACTTGTATAGTAGATGATTGCAGGATTGTCACATCGCAGGTTTCCGTGCAGTAGCGCGCCGCGAAGCCAGTGCAGCAGAACGAAGCCGGCTCCCCGATCAGGGCGACCGCCGCTGTGAAGAAATAACGCACACTCATGTGATCAGCGACATGCCGCCTGGTCTTCATCGTTCACTAGCAGGCTGCTGAAAAAGGCTTTTAAATGGCTCTAAAATGTGAAATGGCAGATGTGACCTCATGAGATTTCAATCACTTGCGAAATCGCGCATCCCGACATCGGCCTTGATAAAGCCTT
>Ga0182024_10021371_pt1 | contig 11749 bp, 10 predicted proteins | sample P32metaG_FD_120480 | JGI IMG/M metagenome (GOLD analysis project Ga0182024, IMG submission 120480) | Permafrost microbial communities from Stordalen Mire, Sweden - P3-2 metaG (Illumina Assembly) | ecosystem: Environmental > Terrestrial > Soil > Wetlands > Permafrost | place: Sweden: Stordalen... | reverse complement strand
GCCGCAGGTGCGAGACGTCATCGAGCCCCTACTTCTCGCAGGGCGGATCGCAACCTGCGGGATCGTCGATCTCGAGCTCCTTTACAGCGCTCCAAGCCCAGCGATCTACAGCGAGTTGGCCGAGGTACTGCGCTCGATGCCACGCGTGCCGGTGACCGATGACATCGTCGACCGGGCGTTGGAGGTGCAGGCGATGCTTGCGTCGCTCTCCCAGCATCGCTCAGTTCCCCTGCAAGATCTCCTGGTGGCAGCCTGCGCCGAGACGGCCGGCCTGATCGTCCTGCACTACGACGCCGACTATGAGCGCATCGCCACGATGACGGGCCAACCGGTGCAATGGGTGGTCCCGCGCGGCAGCGTGGCGTAAAAGGCAGGATTCCGGGTCGCAACCTGCTCCGCTCCGGCCGTGACGGGACCGTCGCAGCATCGGTTCCACGACCAGATGACGACAGCCCTGTCGGACGGGTCACTTAGCCTGATTGACGTGCTTGTCTACGAGCTATCCCGGATGGATGCGCGCCGCATCGCTGTCCGCGCGCAACTACTCGACAGCTCACGGCCGTCCGACCTGGCCGAGACGGTGCGACACCTGACCCTGCTGCAGAACGACCTGACTGCTGCCGTCGCGCCGAGTGCTGAACTGGTCGCATGGAGCAGGTTGGGGTCGTCCTGCCCTCGGCACGCAGTCACTGACGCGGTCGAGGAGCAGTCGCTGATCGACCTGCACGGCATGCTCCGACCTGTCGAGGACCTCGTGCTCTACCGCGCCGAGATGGCCGAGTGGCCCGGCTCTGAGGAGGTCCCTTACTGGCTCGAAGACCAGGCGGCATGGGTACGAGCCAACGACGGCTTCCGGCGCGATCTGCTCGACGAGTTGATGCGCGACGGCCCTCTGACCCGGCGGGAGCTGCCCGACACCTGCGTCGTTCCCTGGCGGTCGTCAGGGTGGAACAACAACCGCAACGTCGCAATGATGCTGGAGATGTTGGTGCTTCGTGGCGAGGTAGCGGTGGCGGGCTGTCGCGGACGTGAGCGATTGTGGGACCTCGCGTCACGCATCTATCCCGACGACGAGGTCGTACCAACGGCGGAAGCACATCGAATCCGTAACGAGCGCCGGCTGCGCTCCCTCGGCATTGCACGCGCCCGGGGACCGGTCAGCCCAGGCGAGCCGAACGGCGTCGAAGACGTCGGTGAGCCCGCTGTGATCGAAGGCGTGAAGGGGGAATGGCGCGTCGATCCGAGCTACATCGACGGGTCGTTCAGAGGGCGGGCGGCTGTCCTGTCACCGCTCGACCGGCTCGTCTTCGACCGCAAGCGGATGGCCGAGATCTTCGAGTTCGACTACCAGCTCGAGATGTACAAGCCGGCGGCGAAGCGACGGTGGGGCTACTGGGCGATGCCGATCCTGTACGGGGATCGCCTCGTCGGAAAGATCGACGCCACCACCGACCAGAGGCAGGGTGTGCTGCGGGTCGACGCGATCCACCGGGACGTGCCGTTCGCGAAGACCATGACGGAGAAGGTGACCCGCGAGCTCAACGACCTCGCCGCCTGGCTCGAGGCCGACCTGCTGCTGCCCACTTGAACGCCCCAGCGACAAGAGCCACGGAGAAGGAGATACCGCACGTGGTGCGGGTCTTGCTGACAAACTCAACCGACGGGATCCCAGCTTCCCAAAGCGGAGATCCCTCGGTCAGTTCGAAACGGCGCCGCCCCCACGCCTCAGTGACTCGACGCCCGCCCCGCGGACCCCGCGGGGCCGGAAGCCTCAAGTCTGCAGATCCATCACCGCTTCGGCGAGCCAGTCGAGCTCCTCGTCGACTGAGGTGATCGCCGCGGCCGGGCGCAGCACGAACTTCGACAACCCTTCACCGACGAGCGACCCGATGAGTCCTCGCAGGCCGTCGCGGCCGACGGGCAGCAGGGACGACGGGTGAAGGTCGGGGCGCCGGTCGGACAGCTGCTCGAGCGCGTCGGAGGATGGCTCCGCGCGGGCGTAGGGGATCGACAGCCCGAAGTGTTCCGGATCGACCGTGCGACCCGCGTCCGCAGCTGCCTGCTCTATGCGGATCCGTGCCTGGCCCGCCTCCGCCGGGGTGAGGGCCGCCCCGAGCCAACCGTCGGCGAGGCGTCCGGCCCGCTCCAGAGCCAGAGGCCCCCGGCCGCCGAGCCACAGCTCAAGCGGATCCTGAACCGGGCGCGGTGTCACGCTGACGCCAGAGAAGCTGAACCGGGCACTGTGGTGCTCGACCGCTTCCCCCGACCAGAAGCGCCGCATCAGGCAGACAGCCTCCTCGAGGTAGGTGCCCCGATTGCTATTAGCCACGCCGAGCGCCTCCCGCTCGGCCGGGCGCCCGATCCCGGGAACGATCATGAGGAGGAGCCGGCCGCCGCTCAGCTGGTCGATCTGGGCGAGCTCTTTGGCCAGGAGCATCGGATTCCTGCCGATCGGGACGACGTTCGCCCCCAGCTTGAGCCGCGATGTCCGGGCTGCGGCGAAGGCAAGGCCAACGCTGGGGTCGATAGTCGGTGCGAGGGGTACGTCGGAGAGCCAAATGGTGTCGAAGCCCCTCCTCTCCAACCCGTCGACGAGTGACACATATGACTCGGTCGACCACTCGGCGCTACCGGGCGCCACGGCAATCCTGACTTTCACGACCGCTCCTCGATCCCAGCACCCTTCCGTGCGCTCCCGAACGGCATACCAGATCTGGGCCGCCGATTCGAGAGCCCGCGCTCGAACCCGGTCACGCAGTCCTCTCTCCGCTCAGCCGGCGGCGTCAGCCGCCTGCCGCCCCTGTCAAGCAGTAGAACCACCGTCCACCACCAGAGCCGAGCCGGTGACAAAGGAGGACTTGCCGGAGGCGAGGAAGAGCACGCAGTTGGCCACCTCGCCCGGCGTGCCGAGTCGGTCGAGAGGCGAGTACTCCCGATATTGGCGGCGTACCTCGGTCGCACTGGCCGAGGTGCGGGCGAAGGGATACGCGGTGAGTGACGAGGACGTGACCCTCGGCATCGCTGCCCTCGGCACTCCGATCTTCGACCACACCGGCGCCATTCGCGCCGCGCTGTCGATCAGCGGCGTCCGGCCGGCGATTCTCGGCCGCGACTTCGGCGAGCTGTGTGACCTGATGATCGCCGAGGCCGGCAAGGTGTCCGCCCTGCTCGGCTTCGGCCTGGACATAGCGGGCAGCTCAGCAACATCAAGTTGATCCATCGTTGGCCCGGCCATCCCTGCCCCTCACAACAACGCTGCGCCGGAGCATCGTTTAGGACGATCGTGTCGGCCCGTCCAGCGTCTTGGCGAGAACGACAAACTCTAAGTCCAGCCGTTTTGGGATGCCGAAGTGCTCGTCGTTGTAAGGAAAGGGCACGGTGTCACCGGTAGCCGCGTAGCCCATACGCTCGTACCAACCGATCAGCAACGTTCGCTGCCTGATGACCTGGATCAACATCCGGCTGGCACCCCACTGCTCCCGCGCCATCTCTTCGCTGGCCTCGACAAGGGCCCGGCCGGTGCCGCGACCCTGGAGGCGAGGTTCCACAGCGAGCATGCCGAAGTACGCCTCGTGCTCCGCCGTGCGCTTCACATGACAACAGCCGAGGAGCCGGCCGTTGTCCACGGCGAGGATGACCGATGACGAGTCGGCGGCGATGCAGTCAGACACAGCATCGTCGTCTGTCCGCTGCCCGTCGAGGAGGTCTGCCTCAGTCGTCCAGCCCAGGCGGCTGCCGTCGCCGCGATACGAGGATTCGACCAATGCGACAATGGCCGGAATATCGTCCGGATCGGCGGCGCGGATCTGCATGACGCAATTCTGCCTGTTCGACGTCCACACCCGGCGCGAGCGCCGGCTCGCGGGTGGGTGTTTTCTCCGGTCAGTCAGCGGCCGATGCGGTATCGGATGTGCGTGGCGTGAGGTGAGTGGACGACCTCGACCGGAACGAGCCCAGGGTCCTCCACGCCGTCGAACAAGCGCTCGCCGGCCCCGAGCAGGGCCGGGACGACATCGAGCACAAGTTCGTCGATGGCGCCGGTTGAGAGCGCCTGCCGCACGATCGAGGCGCCGCCGGCGATGTCGACGTCGTCGCCGGCGGCAGCAGCATTCGCCTGCTCGAGGGCCGATTCGAAGCCGGTGGTGACGAAGAGGAAGGGTCGTCCCAGAGGGACGACGCCGCTCTCGGTTGCCCGGAGCCGGGTTGACCGGGTGCCGCCGGCTACTGCTCTTGGACTGCCATGAGCTGGTTCTTGTCGTTGTCGCGGAAGAAGAACATCAATGGCACGGTGCCGTCACCGCCCATCAACTCCTCGTCCACGTCGACCCCCTGCTTCTTCAGCCTTACCGCTTGGCCGGAGTGTGGATGAGCTTCTTGTTGACGAACTCGTCAATGCCGGCCGGCCCAAGCTCCCGCCCGACGCCCGAGCGCTTGGTCCCGCCGAAGGGCAGGTCCGCCCCTCCGCCCTCGGTCTCGTTGATCCACACCATCCCCGTGTCCAGCTTGTCCGCCACCTCGAGAGCCAACGCCTCGTCCTGGGCGAAGACAGCACCCCCGAGGCCGTAGGGGGAGTCGTTGGCGAGCTTGATGGCCTCCTCGACACTTGCGACGCGATAGACGACGGCGGCCGGTCCGAACAACTCCTCCCGATAGGCGCGCATCTCGGGTGTGACGTCGGTGAGGACCGTTGCCTCGACGAAAGCGCCCGGCCGATCGATGCGCGCACCGCCGAGTTGCACCTTCGCCCCCTTGTCGACGGCGTCGTTGATCTGGTCCATCAAGTTCTGCGCAGCCTGCTCCGAGGAGAGCGGGCCGTAGGTGGTCTTGGGGTCGGTCGGATCGCCGGTCACCTGTTCGGCCATCACCTTGGTGAACTCCTCCACGAACTCGTCATAGACATCGTCCATGACGATCATCCGCTTGGAGGCGTTGCACGCCTGGCCAGCGTTCTCCATACGGGCCGCCACGGCCGATCTGGCGACCGAGCTGACATCGGCGGGGTCGAGGACGATCAACGGATCGGAGCCGCCGAGCTCGAGGACGACCTTCTTCAGATTCTGGCCGGCGAGGGCAGCCACCGCTGTGCCGGCTCGCTCGCTGCCGGTCACGGACACTCCGCGGATACGAGGATCGGCGATGATGTGCGCCACTTGCTCATTAGTGGCGAAGATGTTGATGTAGGCGTCCGCCGGCAGGCCGGCGTCGTGGAATATCTGCTCCATCGCCAGTGCCGACTCAGGGCACTGCGGAGCATGCTTGAGCAAGATCGTGTTGCCGATCATCAGGTTCGGGGCGGCGAACCTGGCGACCTGGTAATAGGGGTAGTTCCACGGCATGATCCCGAGCAGCGCTCCGATCGGCGCTGTCCGTACCCATGCGTCACCAGCGGAGGTCGACGAGAGGGGCTTGTCCGCCAAGAGCTTCGGGCCTTCCTCGGCGTAATACCGGTAGATCGCGGCGACAAACTCGATCTCACCCAGAGCTTCCGCAGTGGTCTTGCCCATCTCTCTGGTGATGAGCTGCCCGAGCTCCGCAGCGCGCTCTTCGTAGAGCCGCGCCACGTTGAGAAGGATGTTCGTGCGCTCGTCGTAGGCAGTGGCCTTCCATGCTTGGTACGCCCGGTGGGCGCGCCCGCAGGCTTCGTCGAGCTCCTCGTCGGTGGCCGTAGGATATTCTCGTTCGAGCTCGCCGGTGGCGGGATTGACGACCTTGTACATGCTCAAAGAGGTTGCTCCTTAGTGCGCGCGGGGATTCCAGCCTTGGGACGGACGGTAGTGCCGTTTCGCCGGTGGGGTCAAAGCCAGGTCGCCAACATTCGCGGGCCGTCAGGTGACGCGGCCTGGGCCGGAGCCTTCGCACAGCCGGGGCTCGGAGCGTTTGCACGGCCGGCCTTTGGCCGAGAATGCTCTCCGGATGACACCGATGGCGACTTTCGTGGTCGAACGACCTGATGTCAAGCTCATCGGCGAGCGCCGGGGAAGCGCCGGCCCGGCAGTCGTGCTGCTGCACGAGGGAGTGACCGACCGTCGTAGCTGGCACGACGTCGCCGAGGTGTTGGCAGACCGGGCAGTTGTCGTGACGTACGACCGACGCGGATTTGGCGAGACCGCTCCATCGGCTGTGGCCTTTTCTCATGTCGACGACCTGCTGGGGGTGATCGACGAGCTCACGCAGGAGCGGGTATGGCTCGTCGGCACCTCCGCCGGCGGCGGATTGGCGCTCGATACGGCCCTGGTCCGACCGGAGCGAGTAGCCGGCCTCGTGCTGCTAGCGCCTGGGGTCAGCGGTGCACCCGAGCCTGAGCTCGACGCCGACACGGAGCGCATCGGCGAGGGCCTCGAGGCAGCCATGGCAGCGGGTGACCTCGACACCGTCAACCGACTCGAGACGTGGTTGTGGCTCGACGGGCCGGCACAACCCGAGGGACGGGTGGGAGGGCCGGTCCGGGCGCTGGCCCTCGAGATGAACGCCATCATCCTCCGCAACGGCGTCCCGGAGGATGCCGGAACGAGCGGGGTGGACGCTTGGAGCCGCCTCGACGAGGTGCAGGTCCCCACCGTCGTCGCCTGCGGCGACCTTGATGTGCCGTTCCTCTTGAGCTTGAGCCACGATCTCGCCGAACGAATCCCCGGTGCCAAGTATCGGAGCCTCGGAAGCGTGGCCCACCTGTCCGAGCTCGAGCAGCCGTCGGTCGTGGCTTCACTTCTGGCCGAAGCGCTGGAGGTCGCCGGGACGACGATCGGTTGATGAAGAAGGAGAGACGACCGGGCAAATGTCGACGCCGCCGGACGAGTCCGGCCGCGACATCCCGCAACGCGAACGGAGGGACGTGACGATGCAGCTCACCAAACATGCTCATGCCTGCGTGACTCTCGAGAAGGACGGTGAACACCTCGTCGTCGACCCGGGGAGCTTCACGCCCGATGCCGCAGACCTTGTCAGCGGGACGCCGACGGTGCTCATCACCCACGAGCATCCAGACCACTTCGACGATTCTGTGATGGCCTCGGCGATTGCCTCGCGGCCTGATCTCCATGTGTTCGGCCCAGGGTCGGTCGTGAAGCGTTGGTCGTCCGGTCACGAGCGACAGGTGAGGGCTGTGAAAGCTGGTGACACGTTCAGGGCGGCGGGCATGGATGTCACAGTCTTCGGGAGCCTCCACGCCATCGTGCATCCCGACATCGCGCAAGTTGCGAATGTCGGCTATCTCATCGACGGTCTCGTCTATCACCCCGGTGACGCGTACCACGTGCCGGAGGCGTCGGTCGACACGCTCCTCCTCCCCACGAGCGGTCCCTGGACGAAGCTCGCCGACGCCGTCGAGTTCGTTCGTGCCGTCGCACCCCGTCGCGTCATCCAGATCCACGAGCTCATGCTCAGCGATCTCGGGCAGCGGTACTTCGCCAACTTCCTGAGGCCGGAGTCACTCACGAAGGTGGCGCTCGAGATTGTCCCGGCCGGCGAGACACTCACTGTCTGACCCTGTGGCGGCCTGCCGGGGCTCAGCCCTGCCCTCTCGCCGGCGGCCGGGCCGAGCCCGGGAACACGACCGGCTCCACGCCCAGTTCCTTCATGGCCCGGCGGTAGCCGAGGTAGTGCCGGTGCGCCTCGCCGTAGCGGCGGGCATCCGACAACGCCCTCACGAGCCTGAGGTGGGCGTCCTCGTCGTAGGGGTCGGCCTCCAGGATCCGGAGCAGGTACCGGGTGGCGGCATCGGGCTCGCCCCGGGTGACGAAGTTCTCGGCGAGGGCCCGCGCGACGGCGATGTAGGCCGCCCGGGCCTCCTCCCTCACCGGAGCGGCCCAGTCGTCGTAGGGGTTCTCCTCGAGGAAGTCACCGCTGTAGGTCGCTTCGGCCGCCTCGAGGAGCGGCATCGCCCCAAGGTCGTCGCCCCGGCGCAGCCGGTCGAGGCCGGCTGAGGCACTGGCCAGGAAGCGCTCCAGGTCGACGTCCACCGAGCCCAGGTTGAGGGCCACCGCGTCCCGGTCGGCGCGGACGAACTCGTCGGCGGGGCTCTGTTTCGAGGGGTCGAGGATCGACCTGACGGTGGTGAGGGCGACCGAGAGCCGGTTGGAGAGGCGCTCCTCGTCCTCGTCCGGCCAGAGCGCGTCCATGAGAACTGCCCGCGGCACGGGACGGCCCCGGCGGGCTACGAGGAGCTTCAGGAGCTCCCTCGCCCGCCGTGACTGCCATTCCGAGGTCTTCACGACCTCTCCACCACGCACGACAGAGAAGCCGCCGAGCGACAGCAGCCGCACCAGGCGCGCGTCGACCCGGGTCACGAGGGAGAGAAGTCCGGCGGCGAGGTTGCCGCCCTGCAGTCGGAGGCCGTGGGATTCAAGGACACGCTCTGCCCGGATGCGGCTCGTCGTCGAGGCGGGCTCGGGCTTCAGCCAGTCGAGCGCGATGGCCGCCCGCGCCTCGCCCAGGGGGTCCCCGATGGACGCCCAGATCGAGGCTGCTTCGCGCAGTTCCTCGGCCCGGAGCCGGGGACGCTCGGAAGTGAGGCAGGAGAGCGCCAGGGCTTCGGCGAGCCCTGCCCGGTCACGGCGGGCGCGGGCGAGCACGACGGCCTCGCCGGCTCGCATTGCGGCTCCCTCGAGATCCCCGGAGTGGGCAGCCACCCACCCGCCGGCGAGCACCGCCTGCACATAGCCGAGCCCGGAGCCGTATCCGATCGCACGCTCGGCGAGCAGCTTGGCCTGATCCGGATCCTCACCGGCGACCACCGTCGCCAGGTTGGCGAGCGCCGGCACGGCCCCCTGCACGTCGCCACACGCCTCGGCAATCTTGACCGCTTCCTCGTAGGCGGCCCGCGCCTGGGCGAGGTTGCCCCGTTCGCGGTAGACGTCGCCGATGCCGACCAGAGAGTAGGCGACAGCGTCCGAGCCGATCTGCTCGCACCTCGCCCGCGACGCCTCGAAGTCTGCAAGCGCCTCGTCCAGCTGGCCCATGTGAAAGCGAGCCTGCCCCCGGTTCAACAGGCTGAGGTCGAGGAAGCTCGTGACCGAGGTCATCTCGGCCAGCCGGATGGCGAGGTCGAGCTCTTGGAGACCTTCCTCGTAGGCACCCTCCTCTATGAAGTGCGAGCCCCGGTTTGTGCGGATCCGGATGATCTGCAGGACGTCGCCCGCCTCGTCTGCGGCCTTCAGCGCCAGTAGGTAGTGCGCATCGTTGCCCCGGCGATCCCCGTCGAGAGCGGCCAGCATCGCGAGCGCCGTGTGAGCGGCGGCGAGGGCCCGGTTGTCCTTCGAGACGCTCGCCAGGTCGAAGGCCTGCCCCGCCAGCTGCCGGCAGGAACTTGTGTCGCCCCGCAGCCAATAGGCGGTCGCCATCCAGGCCAGCAAAAGCGCCATCTCCCCCGGCTCTGCCCCTTCATCGTCGACGCCCTGGCCGTAAGCCTCGAGGGCGGCGTCGAGCTCGCCTCGCAGGTAGTGGATCAGTCCCTTCCGCCAGGCAAGGCGGGCCGGCACCCCTGCCGACCCCGCCGAGGCGCGCTCGAAGCAGGACAGTGCACCCGCCCAGTCGCCCTGCACCTGCAGGACGTCCCCCTCGAGCTGCTCGATGGCGGCAGTCCGCCGGTCGACAGGGAGGCTGCGGCAAGCCTCGAGGACCAGGCTGACCTCGCCGTCATTGAGGATGGCGGGGCCGTTTCCTTCGAGCAGCGGCACCAGTGCGCCCGGCTCGTCGAGCTGGACCAGCAGCCGGAGCGCTGCGGCTGCATGACCGGTCGCGCTCAGCCACTCAGCCGCCCGTGCCCTCACCTCGACAGCTTGCTCGGGTGGCAGTGGCAGATTCGCCAGCACGTAGTCGCGCGTCAGCGGCCGGAGAGCGAGTGAGCCGTCCTGCCGCTCCTCGACGAACAGGCCCCGCCTCAAGAGGTCGGCGAGCAGAGGGCCGGAGGGAGCCAAGCCGAGGGCATCGCACAGAGCGGGCCTGAACTGCTCGAGGAGTGCCGTCGTGCTGAGGAGGCGCAGCACCTCCGCCGGCTGGTTGGCGAGCACCTCCTCGGCCAGGTACGAGAAGAGGCGAGCATCGGCCCGCGACCCGATGAGCGCGCTCCACCGCTCGGCCGGCGATTCCCGCAGAGCCTCGACGGCGAGCATGATCGCCGCCGGCCACCCGCCGGTGCGGCGGTGCAAGGTCGCCGGCAGCCCTTCCGGAAGAGTGCCGAGCTGAGCCTGGAGGAGACTGGCGATCTCCTCCTCGTCGAAGGCGAGCAGATCCGCTCCGATCTCGATCAGCTCGGAGCGCCCGCGGAGCCGTTCGATCGGGAACGGAGGCCGCCGCCGGCCCGCCAGGACGAGATGGAGCCGGCCGGGAGCCTGACGGCACAAGGCTTCGATCATCCGCGTAGCCGGCACCGCCGGCACGAGGTCGTGGGCGTCGTCAACTATGAGGACGAGGTCACTCGTGAGGCGGTCGTGCAGGACCTCCGACAGGCGGGCGGCGAGTGCATCGGCTCGAGAGACCTGCTCCGGCTCCGGCCCGGCCAACCCCTCACCGGGCCGGACGAGCTCGGCCGGGAGGTCCGGCACGTGGAGGCGGAGCGACTCGCTCAACCGCCGGGCGAACGCGAGCAGGTCGCGATCGCTCGAGTCGACGGTGTACCAGGCACACGTCGCCGATTCCCACCACGATGTGAGGAGAGCCGTCTTACCGAAACCCGCCTCCGCCTCGACGACCGTCAGCCGCCGCCCGGCGACCGCCTCTATGCGCCCGGTCAGGCGCGGGCGGGCGATCCAGGCCGGCGAGCGGGTCGGCGGCAGGATCTTGGCGATCAGGGTCCGGTCCACGGCCGCGCCTGGCTTCAGTCACTCGGCACTCGACGAGGCGCTGAGATGGCGGCCACCGCAGAGACGCTACCCAGCCAGTCGAGCGCAGGCCGAATGAGGAGCGGCTGCCCCTGCTCCCGTTCGTGGCGGGCATCGCTTTCTCGTGCGCCCCGCACGGTCCATAATTCCCCGTGTGGCCGTCTCTCGGTGGACCGGCGCTCCGCCTCGAGGTCGAGGTGGTCGCTCGGTCCACCATCTTGTGCGGTCTCTTTGCCAAAAACTGACCCCAGCTCGGCGGCGAGTGAAGCCCGCGCCAGCGCCGGGGCATGTGAACGATTGAGTCTCCGCTGCTAAGTGCTTGCACAAGGATTGGTCGTGCAATGAGTGGACCGTGTAGTTCCACTCGCCGGGTAACTCGTTGTGGGTGAGTAAGTAATTAATCCGTGGACCCTAACGGTTGTGTGAAGCCGTCACTTGGCGCGAGAATGCCCACGAACAGCGAAGTCCAACGACGGAGGACTCAGGTGAGGGCAACAATGAAGTTGACTCTGGCAGTGGCGACCGCGTGTGTGGCGTTGATGCTGCCGGCCCGTCCGGTCGTCCGCTGTTCGAACACTGGAACGGCAGCGCCTGGACGGTCCAACCCTCTTCCAATCCTCCGAAGGGATCTGTAAGGCTGTCCGCCATCGCCTGCGCCTCGACGTCCCGGTGTGAGGCGGTCGGGAGTCACACGCTTCCCCGCAGCAGCACCACTCACACCTTTGCGTGGGGCTGGAACGGCACCAAGTGGACGAACCAGACAATGCCTACCGATGCCAGCTCCGGCTATCTCACCGGCGTCTCGTGCTACGGCAACGGGTGTACCGCTGTCGGTATCGCACGGGACGGCACTGCCACGCTGGCAGATTCCTGGAACGGCAGTACCTGGGCGTTGCAGTCACCGGTTGGAAGCGGTGACGTGCCGGGAGCGGACT
>Ga0182024_10021370_pt1 | contig 11749 bp, 20 predicted proteins | sample P32metaG_FD_120480 | JGI IMG/M metagenome (GOLD analysis project Ga0182024, IMG submission 120480) | Permafrost microbial communities from Stordalen Mire, Sweden - P3-2 metaG (Illumina Assembly) | ecosystem: Environmental > Terrestrial > Soil > Wetlands > Permafrost | place: Sweden: Stordalen... | reverse complement strand
TGCGCCAAGAAGCAGAGTAAGCCCAGTGGAAAGATGGAGCCGACGACCAGAGTTGAACTGGTGACCTGCCGATTACGAAGCGACCCGCCAGCACCCGGCTCCGATAAGATTCAGCGAGATAGGCCGTCTGGCGCGGGGTCAAACGGGGTCAAACGGCGTGGGTCGGCTGGAAAAAGTGGGCCAAAATGTGGGCCAGGGATTATGCCACTTTGACATATTCCGGCTGGCACTACTCTGTCCCGAAGTCCATCAGAGGGGTGTTGAGGCCGAACCTGGGATGGCCCTCTGGGTATGGCTTGTAGGCCTTGCGCCTGTCCTTACTCCGCTGGGTGATTTTGTATATTGCCCACGAGTGATCCTTGGTGGGGGGCTCGCCCTTTCCCCCTTTAACGAAGCTGACTCCAAAGTTCAAAACTCATAGGCGCTACCCCTGTCATCGTGGCGACCCGCAGGTAACTTTCGAAACTCTTGTCCCCACCAGAATCTAACGCATCTTCAGGCGCGGCGAAACGCTCCTTCAGATCGACCGGAAGATTTTTCCCGATCTCTCGGCATACAGGACTGCAAAAGGCGCGGCGTATGGAAGCTCGTCTCGCCGCAGCTGCTTTCCGGCGGTGTGTTCGCTTGCACTTTTCTGAACCACATATTTTGCGGTGTCTCTTCGGCATCGCTCCCCCGCAAACTGAACACAGTCGGGGGCGGGGCTGCGTCAGCTGGCGTTCCGCTGCCTGTGCGGCCAAAGCAACCTTAGCGCGGAGGTCCTTGGCCTTCTGCAGAGAATGAATATAAGCTGCCTCCTTGCACGTCTCGCACCTATTCGCACGGCCCGCTATAGGCTTCTTGCAGAACGCGCATTTCCCGATGCGTCGAACCTTTCCCCCGGCGGTGAGACCTCGGGCCACGCAGTTGAGCCGCAGGAGCAATTGCCTTACTGCGGGCGGCCTTAAATCCAATTCAGCGCCGACGCCGACCGAGTCCTGCGCAGCGCGGTAGTAAAGCCATACACACGCGGCTGCGACAGCCGCTGGATGATTGTCCACAATCCGGGCAGAATTTAATCCGCGAATAATCGGAACGAGTTGTGCCTTCCTCGCGGGCGTTGTTTCCGCGTTACAATACTCGGCGTTTAACTTGGTCAGGACCTGCCACGATTTCGCAGCCTTCGCCTTCAGTCGATCTTCGGCGCGAACGATGCGCTCCTGAAGGGTTCCCGGCTGTGCAAATGTGAAGCCAGCACGGCCCTCGACATATCTCGCGATAACCTCCTGCAACTTTTGGTCGTTCACCGCCCACGCGGGAGTCGGCTTGCGGCGTTCGCCAGTAGTCTTTCTCTGCATCGTCGCCATCCTCGAAAAGTCTTCGAACGCGATACCGGGCGTGGCGAACTCATCGGGCGCGACGTAGCTTGCGGAAACTGGATGGTTTCGGCGGAGGCCGAATGCTGGTTCAGACGTGATGCCTTTAGCGGAACGGGGAGGGCAGTGAGTGATCTTCACAAGATGACGGTAGGATTGTTACGGGCGGCATTTTGGAGGCACAAGTAGGAGCGGGGGCTTGGGATAACCAAGCCCCTACTGCGGGGGGAGTTGTCTGAGTGAGAGCGCTGTGCGGACGTTACCGTCTCGCCTCAACGTAAACTCCTCGCGGCCTCCCGGTTCCGCTACTGCCGCGATGTCGCTAAAGCTGGTTGCATATCAGCATCGTTGATAACAGTTCGAACCACGGGCGGCACTTTTGACTTCGTGCTCGGCCCAGCCCAGCGGGATTCGGTCGGCCAGCCCGTTGTGGGCGGAGGCGGGAACGGATAATTCGGATGCTTGATGTCGTTCGGGTCGCTCATGTGTTTCTCCTTTTATAAAGCTTGAACGGCTGTAGCGTAAGGACTGTCGTTGTCTTCCGCGATTGTTACTGTCACCCAATCTCCGTTGTTAAATCCGGCTGGGACGACCGGACAGCAGAATCGAAATTCGACGGCCACGACATTGTCGGCTGCTGATGCATAACCATTTGCCGTGACGTTGAAAAAGAAGAAGCCGCTGCTGCCCAGCGGGTTCGTCGTGATGAAATCGAGCGTTCCGATAACACCAACGTCCCCTACGCACGGCGCGTATTTCATTGAAGTTCTTTCTGGACTCTCTTCAGAACACTGAGTACATGAATTCGCGTGCTCGCCGGAAGGTGTTCGGAGTCCGCGATTGCCTGCAGGATGTGCGCTTGGCTCCGGGCGCTTTTTTGCCGCAGCGCAATGACGGCTGCGGCCAATTCGGATTCGTTCGGGATATGGATTTCGCCCTTCGGGCCAGGTATTCCCTGTGGCCCTGTCGCGCCGATTGGTCCCGGCACGGTCGAGTCCTTTCCGTCTTTACCGTCACGCCCGTCTCTGCCAGCGGGACCTTGCGGTCCTCGGTCACCGTCGCGCCCTTGTGGTCCGGGTACGGTCGAGTCCTTGCCGTTGCTTCCATCGCGTCCCGCTGGACCCTGCGGTCCTCGGTCACCCTTTGGTCCCTGTGCGCCGTCTGCTCCTGCACAGCCAGTGGCTGGGAACGCGACCGGAGTCGAACCGTTGATGGCCGAAGCGAGCAGCGAACCAAGGTTCACGAAGTTGCCGTTCGCGTCGGTGAAGTACATTTCGTGGGAGTCCCTGCACCAATAAAAGGTGAAGGGAGTACCCGCGCCACGCTCCAGCGGGTTGCCGTTGCCCGGTAAACAGTTTTTCGTTAACAGGGACTTCAGTTCCAATTTGGGGGCTGGCATTAGACTGCGCTCCACTGTCCGCCGAGTTGTCGGTCAAGTTCTTTCTCGGCGATGGCTGTTTGCTCCGCACGAATCTCGCGACCAGCCTCTTCGAGACGACGACGGAGGCCTTCCGGCGAGCGGTCGATCACGCAGCCCTCGTAGAGGGCGGTCATGAATTTTCGATCCGTGATCATTTCAATCTTCTGTCGTGCGGCCAACGCCTTCAGGTCAGCGTTGGTGTTCTCCGCCTTGCGTCCGTAGGCAATCTCGTGGAGCGACATGCTGTTTAGAAGTCGCATGTCCTCAGCTTTGCGGCGTGCGTCCGTGGCCGTGCGCTCTGCTTTGACGTTGCGTTTCTCACCCGTGCGGGATGCGCGGATTTCCATGATGCGCCGCCGGAATTCCGGCGGACACCCATCAGGGATGGGCGCTTCGTGACGGTTGAGTTCGTTGGAATATTCTATGTTCATATTTCTGTCCTCACTACTTCTGTAAAGGTGTCTTGGGTACTTTCTGCGGGTCCTGCCTTTTTCTGCGCTGGTCCGCGTTAAGGGAGTGGCGCTCTTCCAGCGGATGCAGGACCCATCAGAAACTTTTACCAGCGCTTCGCATTGGCGATCTTTGACTCGTATCTCGCCTGTTCCGCTTTGGCGCGTTCGAGCTGAGCTGCGGCAGCGCCGTCGAATTTACCGCCGAGCTGCTCGAAGCGGGCGATTACGCTTTCCGGACAGTCCGGAGGCGGAGTTGCGAAGAACGTTGTCTCGGAGCCTGACCGCTTGAGGATCAGAACTTGCCCCTGAGAGGTAACGCGATCCTTCACTCCCCACTCGGTACCTTGGACGAAATTCGCGGAGACATCCTGCGGGTCGGGCGGTCCCGCGAGATTGCTCTGTTCGAGTCTCGCCTCAAGCCAACCTTTCTGTCCGCGACGCGGTAAGGGACAAGCAACAGCAAATCCTGTCGCGATTAAACTCGCGCCAAGAGCTGGGGGAACATGGGCAGTGGTACCACGCAAATTGGGCGCGGCAAATTCGGTGTAGGTGATTTTCACGGTGAGACCCTCCTTAAACCAGAGTTTGGTTCCTTCAACACATCGGCGAAGTGTTACGACGTGCCCATCTTGATGCGGCGCACGCCTTTGCCGTCCAAAGTGGTAACGACGCCGGGTTGTGTCGCACGCCACGCGGCGCGTTCTTCACTTTCTGCGAGCATCTTCCGAATATCTTTCTCAAACTCGGTAATGACCGGGACGTCGACGAGGCAACCAAGTTGCGTGCGATGAGGGCGACGTTCGGCCCGCTTCACCGCTTTCCAGTAACTGCTTGGGATTTTGTCCGGCGCGTAATTGACGACTTCGCCGTCGGCTTGCAGTTCTTGTAGAACGCGTGCGGTGTTATCTTGCGCTGTGATGTCAATGGCTCCAAACGTAGCCTGCGCCACATCACAAAGGTGAACGAAATCACTGCGCTGTTGAAGGAATGTCAAAGCTTTCTGGTGGTCGTCGGCGGTTTTGACCGGCTCGAAGAGTTCGGCAGCGCCACGGTCAAGCAGTGTGCGTGCCACAGAGGTCGGCTTCGTAAGGATTTCCCCGGACGCGAGTCGAATTTTGATACCGTCAGTTTGCATAATATTGCTCCTTTTCGCCCAGCGGGCGTTTAAAGTTGGCTCCCGTGTTAGACCGCTTCGTAATCCACGCCCTCGCGAATCCGACCGCCGTCATACTCGACCTCGCCGTTCCACGAGAGATCGTCCGTGTCGATGATGCGCTGGTCACCCACGACCGTCCCTGCGGACTGTCCCCTGAAGTTCAGGCGCACGAGCGGCAGCGATTCTCGCGGCACGCTGAGGGTGACTCGATTGTCGCCGTCGACTACAGTCTCGCCACAGTTCCATGAGAGCCAGCCTGTTGTATTACGGTAGCCGAGCGACTCCTTGTTGGTCGCAGTCTCCACGCGAAAGAACCCTAACGGCAGTTCTTCGTAGTTTGTTCCGCCCGTGTAGTTGATGATTGATTGATTTCGGAAAATGGATTTAACGCTGTTGAGCAACGACATGACTTCCTCCTCGTTTGATGAGACGTTCTCCAATGGTTTCTATCTCGGCCTGCGTGAGCCGACCAAGGTTGTGCTTTTCGATGAGATAGCGTGCGACTCTCATGGCCTGCACGGCTGGCTCTGCCCGCTCGAACAGCCACGCGAACGCGGGATCGGTCTGGGCGCTCAACTCGAACCCTGCGGGGGCGTCCGCAAAGCGCAGCGATGATGCTTTTGCACGCGCTACGATACCCACGCGGGAACGTTCAAGGATGTTGCTGCGCATCCCGACGTGTCGCACGAACTCGGTGATCGCATTGTCCAGCAGCGCTTCTCGCATGCCGTCCGGCGGGTTGTAGACATAGATCAGACCCGCACGGCTCCACGCTTTGACCAGAGGGCACACAGCGAAAAGACCACAGCCTTCGTTCGCGAAGATCATGGGGCAGATATTTCGCCGTCCATATTCGTTTCGAGTAGCGACAAGAACCAACGCCCAGTCACTGCCTTCCCTGTGCTGAACTACGATGCTACTTTGCATTTTGAATCTCCTTAAGCGTGATGCTCGAATGGCATTCGTGGCACAACGATTTCAAGTTCTCTTGCGATATGAACAGCCGCCAATCCCCACTCTTCCAGCTTGAGTCAATGTGGTGAACGTCAGTTGCCCACTTGCCGCATCCTTCCGTTTCACACATCGGAAAGCTCCGCAGTTTGTAGCCGCGAACGCCGTATGGACCTCGCCAAGCTGCGCGGTTATACCAAATGTCAAGCTCGGGACGTGCTGCCGCTTGCCTCTTCGCGTTGTCGACGCGGCACTTCTCGCAGAACCTTCCGGTCTGAGTGATGGCAGTGCAACCGGGACCAGCGCAGAACTTACCCACGCTTCACCGCCTCGCCGACCTCGACCCATTTGCCGTCTATAAATCTCTCGGCTTTGCCGTCATCAGTCAGGAAAAGAATGCCGACGCTGTCGTCGGTCGCTGGCGGGGCCAACATGTCGGGGACCATCGCCAAGCGGAGAGCGTAGAGAGACGCAATCGCCGCGTCGATCTTCCGCAGCGGATCTTTGTTCGCCTTCAACGGGAAAAGGTTGTCGTTCGCGTCCCGGTGACACTGGATATTGCCGAAGCACCAGTGGAGGATTTCATCTTCGTACGGAAAGTGAAGCCGTCCTTGCAAGGCCAGCGACGTAAAAAAGTCCATGACGGGACTGTATGTCTTCGCATTCTTGGGGAACGGCACGGCGGTCATCCCAGCTTTTTCGAGATTCCCGCTCATCTGGGCAGCTTGCCATGAATCGTATGCGACTGACTTGAGGGCGTAGCCGTCTTCATTCTTCACCGCGCCATAGCCGATGTGCTGGCGGTAGATCGAAAGAACGTCGTCCTCTATTGCTGCGTAATCGTTCGACGGACCCGGATGCGTGATCAAGAGTTTTCTGGCAGCCCATCCGCGATACTGGCTAACGGGCGAAGACGCCACGGTGTCTGCGGGCAGGTAATATTTTCCGAAGAGATAGTAGTGCTGCACGCCGTCGAGGAAGCCCGTGGTGCAAAATATCGTTGCGGCCAAGTCCTGACGACTCGCGAGGTCCATCCCAACAACGAACGGGCGGAGCATCGTCGGCTGAGTCACGCCGGGGTGTTCTCCCACACTCCAATACTTGAAGTGAGACATGCGGAGATTCTTCTGACGGCATCCAGCGAGCGCTTCCGACGGAAGCCACTGCGTGTCCGCCGATACCCACTCACAAAGATTGTGACTTCGGAACGCAGACTGCAAAGACGGGAGATTCTTTGCTCGCGTCTGAGCCTCCCGCAGCGTGTCCGCATATACGCTGACGCCGAGGTTCGGGTTTGAGGCCCACAGCGCTTCGTCACTCTTCCAGTCGAAGCCATCTGCGGAGTAGATGATGCAGAACGTTCGCTCATCCTTGTGCTCCCCGTCGAGTATTTTCGTCGCAGCAGTGTATTGCTCGAAGCCGACACAGGAGAGATTCTCGCCAGCGTGCGAAATGGTGGAGAGCAGGGAGTTCACTCGCTTGTCCGTGCCGCGTTCCATTTCATCAACAACCTCGCGGTCACGATGTGACCAAGTTTCATCCACGCTTGCGAAGTGGGGGATCTTGCCAGCAAGACTCTTGCCCTGCGCCGAGACTGGCTTCATGGTGCTGGCCGATGACTTCTGGATGATGGTGTGTTGCAGCACGTGGATGCCGAAGGCTTCGCAGAGGCGAGGGTTAGCTCGGCATATATCACGCGCAGTATCAAACACGAGGCGAGCTTGGTCCGTCGCTCTCGCGGCGCACACAACTTCCGCCCCAGCCTCGCCATCGGCTGCGAGCATGTAGAGTCCCAAGCCGCTCGACAGAAAACTCTTGCCGTTTCCTTTTGCCACGAACACAATCGAGCGGCGAAACCGACGCCGTCCGTTCGGTTTTTGCTTCCAACCAAAGACTGTGGAGATGTAGAAGCACTGCCAGTCTTGAAGGACCAGTCTCTCCCCGCCATGTTCACCTTTTACGTGAGTCATCAGCTCCAAGAAGGAGCAAACATCATTCGCTGAGTCGACGTCGAAGTAGTAATTCCAATCAGTCCGAGCAAGATCATTCCGCTGGCGTTCGCAGGCAAGCCTTGTCCACTTACAAACGACGACGCGCCCGTCGAGAACCGATTCTATGTAGGCGTTCGCTTTTGCGACGTAGTCGATCACGCGGCAACCTTTCCCTTTTTCCACGGTCGGCGATTGAAGCACTGTTCACTTTTCGTTGCCCAGCGGACGTTTCCTTTTTCGTAGTTCCCAGCACCGTTCGGATAGCGGTCGATGCTATGCGCTGCCGTCGGCTTCGGTCCCAACTCCGCGAAGAACTCTTCAAAGGATGCGAATAAGAACTTGATGCCCGCGCCGCCGTAGTCTTTCCAGTCGGGACCGTTCCGTCCGGTGCAGCGATACTTTGCGCTCAGGTAGGTTCGATACTCTGGCGTCTTGCCCTTGCGGGCGAAGCCGTGCTTCCTCGCTCGCTTCGGCATTCCTGCCTGATGCCCGTTAATGAAGCGCTTCGGCTGACCCTTCACCCAGCCATAGCGTGGGTTGTCATGCTTCGCAATCGGCGCGGGCTGTCCACATCTGCACTCACAAAGTCCGTTCATTTCTCCCCCTTCAAAGCCCTTATGCGGTCCCGCGTAATCTCCGCCTGCGACCGGGCGTCCTTGACCACGGCGGTTTCGGCCTTGTCCTTTGCGCCCATTAGGCGATCTATCTCCTGTCGAAGCTTTCGGGCGGTCGTGGCCTCGGTATTCCACTTCTTGTGGACGTCCAAATCCGTGGCATCTGCTCCCGCGATCTGCGCCTCCAAATCGTTAGCGCGCTTTTCCGCTGCAATGGCTGCCGCTTCCTTCCCGGCGATTTGCTCGACGTACCACGCTGGAGTCCCGCGTTCGTGCTCCACGGGCGTCAGCGTTGGCGGAACGGCGGGCGCGGTCGATGCTTTGGGCGCGGGCTGGGGCGTCGGGACCTTGATCTTTCGTCCGCCGGGGCGCGAGCAACCGCAAGAGGTCGTATTGCCGGACTCGAAAGAGTCCTTACGGCACGTGAACTCCGGGCTTCCGCAGGAACATTTCACGCGAACGATTGCCTGATGATGTCGATTGCGGCCTGCTGGACCAAGGAGCGTCAGTTTTGTCATTTGGGATTTGGTACCGCGTCAATAGATCAGCGTCCTGTTACGGGTTACATACGTCCTTTACATGGAAGTAAGTCGCGCAAAGTCCGCCGTATGTAGCGCGAAACGAATATCGGGCTCGCAGAAAAAGAGGCGAATCGGATCGTATGTAAAAAGATTTTGGGACTCCGCACGAAATTTGTGGCTGCCAGCGCTTGCAGGGGGTGGTCATAAACGCAGAAAGACCCCCCCTGCCCTCATATAGTTACGGGCTTTTTCATAGACTTACAGACGAGGCGCGTAACCTGCTGAGGACACAACACATCCACGTCTTCGCCAGTGCTTCGCTATCTATGCTGTTTGCTCGGGTGATCAGCAGAAGCAAGTATCGCGCCCACGACGTTAGCTTTGCGCGACACAGGCGATCACGTGCGCGGCGCTCGGGATTACTGCGCTCGATCCATAGAGACGAAGACGGACGTAGTCCCTCGCAGACATACCTGACCGGGCGAAGCTGCTATGCACGGAGGAGCCTCGGGTATTCGATCTGTGACTCTGCCTTCCTCCTACCGCCGTCAGTGCCTTTGGGTCGCGCTCTATCCTCGCGGTTACCGCAGCAACCATGAATCGCGTGAAGTCCGTAACCCCGACGAGGCGCGGTTCCAGTTCTATCCTGTCCCGCTTTTTGCTGTTGCATTCACTGCAGAGGCACTGCGTGTTGGCGTAACTGTGAGCTCCGCCTTTCGCGACCGGAAGGATGTGATCCAACGTTGGTCCTTCAGCGCCCAGCCCACGGAGCCACTTCGGGGTCACATATCCGCAATGCTGGCACGTCCATTTGTCGCGCCTGAAAACGGTATATGGGTTGACAGCCTCATGGGCGACGCCGAACCTCTCTATTCGGTCATCGATACTTCGACAGTCAGGGCAGTGTTTTATCGCCAAGCCGACGAAGTAGTTCGTCCCAGCTTTCTTTTTGTATTCCGGTATGAACGGCCTTGTGCAAATACGGCAGGGGCGAGCAGTCGCCCAACGCTCCCTGACTTCGGCGCGGCGGGCCTCCCTGATTTCGGCGCGGCGACGGCGGGCATCCCGCGCCAGCGAATGTCGCGCTGCGCGTACAGCGGTTGCGATTACTTCCCGAAGAACGGAGACGCAGGCGCGGGAACAGTATATTGGCGGGCTGGCCTTGTGATGGACAACGGTGTAGAAGTCTTTTCCGCAAAATGGATTCTGGCAAATGAAGGGGCCTCTCAGAGGCTTCTTCCCCGCGCGAAGGCGACCCCGGTCCCTGATCTTGACCGCCACGCGCTCGCGCTCCTTCTGGCAAGGCGGGCAGTGTTTGGTACTACCGTGTAATAGAGCGACCCCGCACGTGGCGCAGTTGCAGGACTTCCTAACGTGGCATTTAGAGATGCAGGGGCGGCATGTCAGATAGCCGGGTTCGGGCTGTCGACCACAATGACACAGTCCAGCCTTACGACGTGATTCGAGCAATTTGCTCATGAAGGGGTGTTATCTGGGTCGCTCTTCTCTACGGTGCTTCCCTGCGGCCAAGGTGTCCACGGCAGTAATGTTGACCCGGTCCAACGGTGCTCGCCGCCGTATTCGCTACAAAGGTCGCGGAAGCACTGCTGGAACTCCGCCTTGTGGCCTGCGCCGGGTGTGAGACAGTGCGCCACTTCATGTAAACAGATGGCGAAGTTAACATCGGGCGTCAGGAGGATTTCCCGGCGGACGTGGTCACAATATCCTTTGCAATTCGGATCGGAGTCGAAGCCTATGCGGACAACGCGGACCGTCCAGCCATCCTCTTCGAGGTGGAAGCGGCGAAGGAGAACCTTTGTCCGGGCGACGAGGTTGGCGATCATGCTGCCTCTTTCTCTGCCTTCGCTCGGATGTATCTGTGGTAGTCGCGGACACCAGTCCAGAGACCCCAAGGAATCATCCACGGGATTATGAACATCCACGGCACGACTTCGGGGTGCTCGCGGGCGCAGCGATAAAGGTTACGAATACTTTCGTAGAGTCCGTACGCTGTGATTTTCAGCCAGACGCGTGGGTAGAAGAACGCACATACAGCAGCAACGCAAACGATCTTGAACGCTTTCTTCATTCGGTGTCTCCGTTATCCTCGGCCAGCAGTTCGGCTATTGCTTCGGGGGCGAGCTGACGGTCGACCTCTGCCATCTGATCGGGGGTTAACGACGTTGCGACGAACTCTATCTCGAAACCGTTTGCTTTTGCCTTGCTCATCCTGCTCTCCTTCAAAATCCCATGCGAGGTCGCTGCAATCAGACGGCAAGCTGAGTAAAGGTAGTCGCCGTTTCTGTATGTTCACTTTCTGAATTCCTTCTGCGCTCTCCGCTGCTCCCTCTCGTAGCGGCGATCATCGGCGTCCATTTGACCAAACCGAACTGTCGGTCTGTCGGGCGCGGGATGGAACTGCTCTACCCGATGGCCGAGCTTCTTGCAGCCCGCCGGAGCGGAGCACACACCGCCGACAGCATTCGTTGCGGCCAGCTCGCTCGGGAAGAGAACCACGCGGAGGATACCCCGGCATTCAGACAAAGCTCCGTACGATCCGGTGCCGAGGACTTCGGCCTGCGGATACCGGGAGCGGACAGCGCGGAGTTCATTTTGGGTCAGCATGGCTACTGTCTCCCTGCTCCGAGAGCCTGAATGCTTGGCGGAGAACCTCACCGACGGTCGAGCCAGTTGCCTCGCTCTTAGCGCGGATGCGCTCAGCCATGTTCTCGTCAACGTGAATAACCACGCGGACGTTCTTATTGGGCTTGCTCATATAGGTGCCTCATAGTGGCAGGAAGGTGTTACGAGGGGCGGAAGCAGAAGCAGGGCCTTACTGTGGAATGCACTCCGAACGGGCGAGTGCGTATGTCTGCGTAAGTCTGCGTAACCCTAAACTGGTTATGTTCCCCCCACACTTCCTCTTTTTACTTTTCTCTCCAACTAAGGAATTTCAAAAAAGGTAAAACCTGGGACAACAGAACCGAAATAGACTTACGCAGACTTACGCAGGGTTACGCGTTTGTTGCATCTGCGAACTCAAAGCCGTCTTCCTCGGCTGGGGAAGCCTTCAACGTAATGCCCCACCAGTGATAGCCCTCGTGGGCGCGTTTCTTTTCAAAGTTGCGCCGGGTGAGCTCCTCGGCAAACTCGTTGCTCCGCATGACGTACTCGTTCTGCTCCTCCGCCCATTCCTTGTAAGCGGCGTAGAGATCACCAGCCTTGGCGTGGTAGTTCTTCTTCCCTGACAGAGTGTAGGTATCGAAGAATCCCTGGATCACATTTTGAG
>Ga0182024_10021369_pt1 | contig 11750 bp, 9 predicted proteins | sample P32metaG_FD_120480 | JGI IMG/M metagenome (GOLD analysis project Ga0182024, IMG submission 120480) | Permafrost microbial communities from Stordalen Mire, Sweden - P3-2 metaG (Illumina Assembly) | ecosystem: Environmental > Terrestrial > Soil > Wetlands > Permafrost | place: Sweden: Stordalen... | reverse complement strand
TACCAGGAGACCGGCTGGGCCGCCTACAAGATCCACCCGCCGCAGCGCTGGAAGGAAGACATCAAAGTCTGCGAGGCGGTGCGCAAGGCAGTCGGCGACGACTACACGGTGATGCTCGACTCGACCTGGAGCTATCGCTTCGAGGAGGCGGTCCGGGTCGGCCGCGCCGCCGAGGAGCTGGGCTTCTGGTACGAGGACCCGCTCGCCGAGCAGGACCTCTACAACTACGTCAAACTGAAGCAGAAGCTGCACATCCCGATCATGGCGACCGAATACCCGATCGGCGGGCTCGACCAGTACGCACCGTGGATCATCAACCAGGCGACCGACATGTTGCGCGGCGATGTCGCGGTCAAGGGCGGGATCACCACGCTGATCAAGACCGCGCATCTCGCCGAGGCCTTCCGGATGAATTTCGAAATCCATCACGGCGGCAACTCGCTCAACAACTTCGCCAACCTTCACGTGATCATGGCGATCCGCAACACCGAATTCTTCGAGGTGCTGCTGCCGGACGCGATGCAGAAATACGGGCTCGCCGAGGACATCGCGCCCGACAAAAACGGCATGGTCCAGGCACCGACCGGGCCGGGCCTCGGCGCGGCGATCGACTTCGAGCTGATCGAGCGGAAGAAGGTCGGGGTGCTGAGCTGAGTCGACTGTTCACCAAGCGGCTTCCCGGCGAAAGCCGGGATTCACCCTTCAGCGCCCAAGCCGGCGCATCGGTAGGCCCCGACTTGCGTCGGGGAGCGGCTGAAAAGCCCGCCGTATAGCCTCAGAGCTTCGCCAACTCCCCGCCCAGAAACCGCGCCAGCGCGGTCATCGCCGAGCGGCCGGCGGCGGCCTCGGCGTCGGGGTTGTAATTGGTGTTGGTGTTGACGTCGTAGGTATAGACCGCGCCGTTCTCGTCGCGGATGAACTCGATGCCGGCAACCTCGATCTCGTTGGCGGCGAGGAACGCCTGGTAGCGATCTTTCTGGGCCGCGTCGATGGCGTCGATGATGGTGAATTTGGCGCGCGGCGCTTCGCCTGCCGGGCAGAACGCGTCGCCGACGGCGCAGACATCGGCCGGGCACAATTCGAACCCGTCGCTGGTATCGACCTCGACCGCGTAGAGGAACCGGCCGCCGACGAACTCGGCTCGGGTGATCAGCGCGTCCGGCGAGCGGATGTATTGCTGCAGCAGATGGATGCCGTCGACCGGCGCCTCGTAGTCGGGGCCAGCGAGATAGGCGGCGAGCGCCTCGGCGGTGTTGAAGAGGCGCACGCCGAGCCCCTTGCCGCCGCGGTTGGGCTTGAGGATCACCGGGTTGCCGGGAAAATGCCGGTCCGCCGCGGCGACCAGCAACTCGCTGCCGGCGACCAGCACGGTTTTCGGGGTGTGGATGCCGGCGCCTTCGAGCGCGGCGTATTGCCTTGCCTTTGAAATCTCGAGATCGAGCGCGCGCGGCCCGTTGACGACGCGGCGGCCGTGGCCAGCCAGCCAGGCGAGCACCGCGGCGGTCAGCTCGGCGGCGTAGCGGTGATCACGGGTGTGCGACGACGCGCTCATCCGATTGTAGAACACGCCTTCGGGCGGGGGGCGCGACAGGTCGAACGTGCCGCGATCGAGAAACCAGTCGCGCCACGGCAGCTTCTCGGCGTCGAGCGCCCGCGCCAACGGCTGCAGCCAGGCCGCATTCTCATGGATCACGTGTATATGCATCGGGAACCCTCACATACCTCGTGAAATTATACGATATACAAATCTATCTGTTCCATCCTTCTATATTAGCATTATAAAATTGTTGAATTGCCACAAACCCATAGCGTCGCCGGGCGCCGTGACTATAGTGGCCGCGAATTTTCAATGGCCGCGAGGGGTCGGGAACATGCGCCAGGCGGCACGCCGTCCCTTCGCGCTTGCCGTGATGGTGCTGGTGGCGGGTCTCGTCACCGGCTGCAACGACGAGCCGACACAGCGCAAGGCTTTCATCGACTTTCTGCAGACCCGCATCATCGACAAGCCGGGGCTGCATGTGCCGCACCCGACCCCGGACGAGGCCAAGAGCTTTGGCGACTACGCCAAGCAATACGCGATCATCACCGATTTCAACGACGGGCTGGACCAGTCGGTCGCGAGGCCGATGGCGGAGGCGATCAATCACGGTGCGATCCATGCGATCGACGACGTGATCACGCGGCACGCCGATTTCGTCGCCGCGCGCGACGGCATGACACAATTGCGCGCCGCGCTCGACAAGCAGCTCGCCGCCGCCGACACCGCCCATGCCGCGCTGAAGCAGCCCGATGATCTGAAGCTGGTGTTCGACAAGGCCTATGAGCGCGACGTGACGATCCCGGCCAAGGCGTTCGCCGACATCTTCCCCGATCTGTCGCAGGCGCTGACCGCGATTGTCGACCTCGGGGATTTCCTCGGGCAGCACAAGGACAAGGTGTCGATCAACGGTACGGTGCTGCAGACCAGCGACCCGGCGCTGCAGCCCCAGCTCCAGGCGTTGCTCGACGCGCTGATCGCCAAGAACGAGGCGATCGGCAAGGCGCAACAGCATTTGCGTGCCGTGATGAACGGCAGCTGAGAGGACAGGTACATGACCCCCACCCCCGTGACCCGGCAGCTCGCCGACTTCGTCGTCAACTCGCAGTGGGGCGACATCCCGCCCGCGGTGCGGCGCGAAGGCATCCGCGGGCTGCTCAACTATGTCGGCTGCGCCCTCGGCGGCAACAGCGACGAGGCGATCGAGCTGGCGATCCGAGTGCTCGGGCCGTCGTTCGGCGCGCCAGTCGCCGGGATCATCGGCCGCGGCGAGCGCTGCGACGTGCTCAACGCGGCGTTTCTCAACGGCGCCAGCGCCAATGTGCTCGAATACGACGACACACATTTGGCGACGGTGATGCATCCGGCGGCGCCGGTGGCGCCGGGCCTCTTCGCGCTGGCCGAAGCGCGCGGCGCGAGCGGCGCCGCGCTGGTGCACGCCTTCATCCTGGGTGTCGAGGTCAGCTGCCGGGTCGGCAATGGGCTGATGCCGCATCATTACCGGCGCGGCGCGCACATCACCGCGACCTGCGGCATCTTCGGCGCCGCCGCGGCGGCCGGGAGGCTGATCGGCCTCGATCCGGTAAGGATGAACTGGGCGCTGGGCCACGCCGCGACGCAATCGGCGGGGCTCGTCGAGAGCCTGGGTAGCATGTCGAAGAGCATTGGGGTCGGCAATGCGGCAAGAAACGGGCTGGCCGGCGCGATGTTCGCCGAGGCCGGGTTCACCGCCGCCGAGCAGGCGATCGAGGGCAAATACGGGTTCGCCGCCGTCGCCAGCGACACGGTCGATCTCGGCAAGATCACCGCCGGGCTCGGTGAGAAATGGGAGATCCTCGATAACGCCTATAAGCCCTACCCGTGCGGCGTCGTGCTGTTTCCGGTGATCGACGCCTGTCTCGAATTGCAGAAGCGCTTCGCCGGCCCTCCCGCGCCGGTGCCGGTGCCGGCGATCGAGCGGATTGTCGTGCGCGGCCACCCGCTGCTGCGCGAGCGCACCGATCGGCCGGACGTGACCGACGGGCGGTCGGCCAAGGTTAGCCTGCAGCACGCGGTCGCGGTCGCCTTCGTGCACGGCGCGGCGGGGGTCGCGCAATTCACCGACGCGGCGGTTCGCGAAGGTACGGTGCGTCTGCTGCGCGACCGCGTCACGGCGGAGGACGATCCATCGATCCCCGTCGAATCCGCGACGGTCGAGGTGCGGCTACACGACGGCACGATCCATAGCGAGCACATCCGCCACGGACGCGGCACGCCGGGAAACCCGATGAGCGATGCCGAGCTCGACGACAAGGTCGACGAGCTTGTGTCGTTCGGCGCGCCGTCGATCGACGCGCGGGCGTTGACCGCCGCGATCCGCGATCTCGAAACGCTGAGCTATGCCGGAGATATCATGCGGATGACAGTGCCGCGTTGAGCCGAAACGGCAGGAACAGATGGCTAATTCGCTGAAAGACAAGATTGGGTCGAGCGACCTCGTTACATTAATGTCGGCGCATAACCCCCTGTCGGCGCGGCTCGCCGAGGAGGCCGGGTTCGACGGCGTCTGGGCGAGCGGGTTCGAATTGTCCGCGGCTTACGGCGTGCCCGATGCGAGCCTGTTGTCGTTGACCCAGCATCTCGACATGACCCGCGCCATCGTCGAGCAGGTCGCGATCCCGGTCATCGCCGATATCGACACCGGCTACGGCAATGCGATCAATGTGTTGCATGTAGTCGCGGCCTACGCCGCGGCGGGGTCGGCGGCGGTGGTGATGGAAGACAAGCTCTTCCCGAAGGACACCAGCCTGCTCGCCGGTGGTCGCCAGGAACTGGTGCGGATCGAGGAGTTCCAAGGCAAGATCGCGGCGGCGTGCGAGGCCGGCAAAGCGCATGACCTCCTCGTGATCGCCCGCACCGAGGCGCTGATCGCCGATCTCGGCCTCGACGAGGCGTTGAGGCGCGGCATGGCCTATGCCGAGGCCGGCGCCAACCTCCTGCTGGTGCATTCGAGGCGCAAGACGCCGGACGAGATCGTCGCCTTCACCGAACGCTGGCGGGGGCCGGTCCCGCTCGTCATCGTGCCCACCGCCTACCCCGACCTGACCGAGGCCAAGGTGCGCGCGCTCGGCAAAATCAAGATCGTGATCTACGCCAATCACGCCATCCGCGCCGCTGTCAGCGCGATGCGCGAGGCCTTCGCGCAAATCCGCCGCGACGGCGGGATCCACCAGGTCGACAAGCAGATCGCCTCGGTCGAGGACATTTTTGACTTGCAGCGCGTTCCGGCGATGAAGGCGGCGGAGAAGAAATATTTACGGTGAAATTGTCGTCCCGGCGGAGGCCGGGATCCACCTATCCGCTTCTCGCGCCTTGAAACCTGGATCCCAACCTGCGCCGGTATGACCACCGGCCGACGGCCGGTCGTCACATGAACAGCTTCTCGCCCTTCAGCCCGTCATACATCGAGGCGACAAGATCGCCGTAGCCGTTCCACATCAACGTCGGGACTCGCTTGTCGGTCCCGAGCACGCGCTCGGTCTCCTGGCTCCAGCGCGGATGCGGCACTTCCGGGTTCACGTTCGCCCAGAACCCGTATTCGCTCGCTTGCAGTGCCTCCCAATACGAACTCGGCCGCGTGTCGGTGAATTCGAACCGGACGATCGACTTGATCGACTTGAAGCCATATTTCCACGGCGTCGCGAGGCGCAGCGGCGCGCCGTCCTGCTTCGGCATCGGCTTGCCGTACATGCCGGTCGCCAGGAAGGCGAGGTCGTTGGTCGCCTCGGCGATGGTCAGCCCTTCGACATAAGGCCAGGGATAGAAGAACTTGTTCTGCTCGGGGGCGATTTTCGGGTCCATGAAGGTGGTCATCTTCAGGTACTTGGCCGAGCCCAACGGCTTTGCCATGGCGACCAGCGCGGCGAGCGGAAAGCCGGTCCACGGCACGGTGAACGACCACGCCTCGACGCAGCGATGGCGATAGAGCCGCTCCTCCAGGGGCATCTTTTTCAACAGATCGTCGATGTCGACGGTCATCTTCTTGTCGACCATGCCGTCGATGGTGATCGCCCACGGCCGGACCGGCAGCGCCTGAGCGGGCTGCACGATGTCCTTGTCGGTGCCGAACTCGTAGAAATTATTGTAGGTGGTCGGGTATTTCTCGTCGGTCAGCGGGCGATCGAGGATGAATTTCTCGTTGCGCTTGGCCGGGTAGAGCCCGGCCGAGGGGTCGGCATCGGCGAACGCCCGGCGCCCGCTCAGCAGGCCGGCGGCGAGGATCGGCCCGGCGGCAATGCCCTGGATCAGCCGGCGGCGGTCGTGAAACACCGCCTCGTCGGTCGCCGCGCTTTCGGGAAGCTCCCAGCCGCGTTTGCGTCGTATCAGCATCATACCGCCCCGCGTTGACAGGCCCCGGATTTGGGATGCACTACGCGGCATCCCAAGTCACGGTTTCGCGAGTCGGCGCGGCGCAATAACGCAGCGCTATATATAAAGAGCTACTGCGCGGCTTCCGCGGCGCGCGAGGCGATGACCTTCTCGGCCGGCTTGCCGGTCAGCTCCTGCATGTGGTCGAAGCGGTGCGCGAAGCTGCCGACCCCGAGGGTCAGCGAGCGCAGCTCGACGATCAGATCGTGCAGCTCGTTCTGCGGCAGGTAGGCACGCACCACGTCCCAGTTCGGCCAATCCTCCTTGCCGTCGAAGCCGAGGATCTGGCCGCGCCGGCCCGACACCAGCCGCTGCACGCGGGCGGTGAAGGCGTTCGGCACCGAGATGTCGACCGCGTCGATCGGCTCCAGCAGGAACGGGTCGCATTTCGCCAGCGATTCCTGGATCGCCTGGCGCCCGGCGGTCTTGAACGCCATGTCCGAGCTGTCGACCGCGTGGAACTGGCCGGTGATCAAATTGACCGAGAAATCGACGACCGGGAAGCCGAGCGGCCCGGTCTTCAGCGCCTCGGTGATGCCTTCCTCGACCGCCGGGATGAAATTGCGCGGGATCGCGCCGCCGACGACGCTGTCCTTGAAGATGAAGCCGGAACCGCGTGCCTCGGGCTTCACCTGGATCGTGATGTCGGCGAACTGGCCGTGCCCGCCCGACTGGCGCTTGAAGCGCGAGTGCTGCTCGGTGCCGCGGCGGATCGTCTCGCGATACGGCACGACCGCCGCATGGCCGACGACCGCAAGATTATGGCGGTTCCTCAACCGGTCCATCGCGATCTGGATATGCACGTCGCCCTGGCCCCACAGCACCATCTCGCGGGTGTCCTGGTTCTGCTCCAGCTCGAGCGCCGGGTCCTCGTCGATCAGCTTGGCGATCGCGCCCGACAATTTGACATCGTCGCTGCGCTTCTCGGCGTGAATCGCCAGGCCGAACACCGGCTGCGGGCGCTCAGGCCGCGGCAGCGGGTCGGACTTGCCCGATGGGGTCAGCACGGTGCCGGTGGCGATCTCCTCCATGCGGGTGAAGCCGACGACCTCACCGACCCCGGCGGACGGCACCTTCTCGTGGCTCGCGCCGGTGACCCGGACGACGCCGGCGACACGCACGCCGTTCAAGACGTTGCCCTCGGCGATCTGGCCGCGCCACACGCGCGACAGCGACAATTTGCCGGTATGCGGCAGGTGGTAGGTCTTGATGACCTGGGCCATCGGTTCGCCCGACGCGGCGATGCCGAGCCGCTCGGCGGCGGCCTGTGAGCCCGGCGTGTCGTGGCGCAGCGCCTTCCACAGCCGACGCACGCCGAAATCCTGCAACCCCGAGCCGACCAGCACCGGCACGATCTGGCCAGCGCCGAATTCCTTCCGCAGATGCTTGTAGATATCGTCCTTCGACGGCTGCACGTCCTCGAGCAATTGCTCCAACAGCTCATCGTCGAAATCGGCGAGCTTCTCGACAAGGCTGGTGCGCGTGTCGGCCTCGGTCTCCCAGAAATCCGCCGGCAGTTGGATCAGGTCCGAGGCCTGGCCCGGCTTGTATTTGTAGGCCCGCTCGCTGACCAGATCGACATAGCCGGTGACCCCGGAATCGCCATCGCGCAGCGGCACCTGGCGCAACACCAGCGGCCGCTCGGAAAAGGATTGCAGCGCCGCCAGCACGTCGCGCACCCGCGCCGACGCCGTGTCGAGCTTGTTGATGAAGATCATGTGCGGGATGTTGTGCCGGCCGAGAAACCGCAACAGCGCGCTGACCGTGACCGCGCGCTCGACCTCGGGCTCGCATACCACGATCGCGACATCGGCGGCGAGCATCGCCTGCTGCGCCTCGTAGGCGAGCTCGACCGAGCCCGGGCAGTCGAGAATCGTCCATTTGTCGCCGAGATAGGTCGCGCCCGCGACATTCATCTCGGTCGACATCTGCCGCGCCCGCGCCTCGGCGACATGATCGCCGACCGCGGTGCCGTCACGCACGCTGCCGCGCCTGGCGGTGCTGCCGCTCGAATGCAGCATCGCTTCGAGCAGCGTCGTCTTGCCCGACAGATAAGGGCCCACCAGAACCGCGCAGCGATGACCCCTTGGATCTTGGGCGTCGGCCATAAGCGTCTCCCGTCTCGTCATCGGGCGCCGAGCCTAGAGGGTCGCGCGACGCCTCGCCTTATGACGGGATCGTGACGGGCGGCCAAATCGAAGGCAAATAGAATCTCGCGACGAGCAGCGAGCGATGACCCTCACCCTTCCCACGCCTGACCGCATGGGCCCTTCCCTCTCCCGCAATGCGGGAAAGGGTGGCGAGCGGCACCGCCGACGCGAGACGGGTGAGGGCCGGAGTATTAAGTCCCGTTAGGTCAGCGCCAGGCACGCCCGCTCGATGCGCTTGCAGGCTTCCTTCAAGGTGTCGGTGCCGGTCGCGTAGGAGATGCGGAAATGCGGCGCGAGGCCGAACGCGTCGCCATGCACCACCGCGACCCCCTCGGCCGCGAGCAGGTATTTGACGAAATCCTCGTCGGTGCGGATCACCTCGCCCCGCGGCGTCTTCTTGCCGAGGAGGCCGGCGCAGGACGGGTAGACGTAGAACGCCCCCTCCGGCAGCGGGCAATAAAGCCCGGGAATCTTGTTCAGCGCCGCGACGACGAGGTCGCGGCGCTGCTTGAACACCGCGCAATTGGGGCCAATGAAATCCTGCGGTCCGTTGAGCGCCTCGATCGCCGCGGCCTGGCTGATCGAGCACGGGTTGGCGGTCGAGTTCGACTGGATCGCGCCCATCGCCTTGATCAGATGCTTCGGCCCGGCGCCGTAGCCGATGCGCCAACCGGTCATGCAATAGGCCTTCGAGACGCCGTTGACGGTCAAGGTGCGCTCGTAGAGGCGCGGCTCGATCTGGGCGATCGTCTTGTATTCAAAGTCGTCGTAGACGAGGTGCTCGTACATGTCGTCGGTCATCACCCAGACATGCGGGTGCGCGAGCAGCACGTCGGCGACGGCGCGCAGATCGGCCTCGGTGTAGGCGGCGCCCGTGGGGTTCGACGGCGAATTGAGGATCAGCCATTTGGTCTTCGGCGTGATCGCCGCGTCGAGGTCTTCCGGGCGCAGCTTGAAGCCGTAATTCTGCGGGCAGGCGACCGGGACGGGCGTGCCGTCGGCGAGCAGCACCATCTCCGGGTACGACACCCAGAACGGCGCCGGGATGACGACCTCATCGCCGGGGCTCAGGGTCGCGACCATCGCGTTGTAGAGCACCTGCTTGCCGCCGCTCGACACGCTGACCTGCGTCGGTTCGTAGTCGAGCCCGTTCTCGCGCTTGAACTTCGCCGCGATCGCCTCTTTCAGCTCCATGCGGCCGTCGAACACGGTGTACTTGGTGTCGCCGCGACGGATCGCCGCGATCCCCGCTTCCTTGATGTTGTCCGGCGTGTCGAAATCGGGCTCGCCGACCGACAGGCTGATGATGTCGCGCCCCGCCGCCTTCAATTCGGTGGCGAGCGCGGTGATCGCCATCGTGGGCGAGGCTTTGACCCGCGCGAGGCGGTCGGCAAGAAAGGCCATGGTTTCACTTTCCCGGGATTTACCGACCGATATTAAGGCCGCCGGCGGGGAATGTGAAGATGGCGGCGCCGTTCTCCCGCAATCGGCAACTGGCGCGGCGGCGCGCGCTCGCCTATGAAGGGCCGATGCCTTCGACCGCACATTGGCCCGGCGCTTGCCCGAACTAGCCTCAAGACTGCCGGATCTGATGCGGCGCAGCGCCGTCGGCGACAAATCCGCCTTCGCCGAGCTTTATCAGGCGACCTCGGCGAAACTTTTTGGCGTCGCGCTGCGAATCTGTGGGCGGAGGGAGATCGCCGAGGAGGTCTTGCAAGAGGCTTTCGTGGCGGTCTGGGGACGGGCCAAGGACTACGATCCGATTCGCGGTTCGGTGATGACTTGGCTTGTCACCATTGTGCGCCATTGCGCGATCGATCAGCTCCGCCATCAGCAGAGCCGTCCCGAGGGACACAGCGCGCCGGAGGAATTGCTGACCAGTTTTATCGCCACCGGCCGAACGGATATGGGCGCCGAGCTACGCGCTCTGCAGCGCTGCCTCGACGAGCTCGACGCGCAACCGCGCAAGGCGGTGCTGCTCGCCTATCTCTACGGCCTGACCCGCGACGAGATCGCCGCGAAGCTGGCAGTGCCGGTCGGCACGGTCAAAAGCTCGCTGTGGCGCAGCCTGGAGCGGCTGCAACGGTGCCTCGGATCATGAGATACGAGCGGGCCGAATTGGGCGAACGCCTCGCCGCCGCTTACGTGCTCGGCCTGATGCCGCCGCGCGCCCGGCGGCGGTTTGAGCGGGTGATCTCGGGGAACGCGACACTCGCCGCAATGGTCGCGGGATGGGGCGAGCGGCTCGGCCCGCTCGACGAACTGAGTGCCGACGAGATGCCGCCGCCGCATGTCTGGCGTGCCATCGAGCGGCGGATTGGGCCCGCGCCGCGCGCCCCTGCCCCGAGCCGGACGGGCGGTCCTTTCACTTTCTGGCGCGGCCTGGCCGCGACGGCGGTCGCCGCCTGCGCGGCGCTGGCGATCACCATCGCGCTCAGCCCAACGCCGCTGCCCCAAACGGTCGAGGCGCTCGCCGAGAAGACCGGGCTGTCGGGCTGGATGGAAGCCGCCAAGCGCACACCCGCCGATATCGGGTTGTCGACGATGACGCTCGGGGTTTCCGAGCGCGAGCGGCCGCGCTGGCTGCGCGCCGCGTTGCTGCTGACCAACGACGCGCTGCCGATTACCGCTCAACCGCCGCCGCAATCGCGCTAGCGCTACGCCGCCGCTGGCGCGGCGACGCTGGCGAGCTTATCTTTAAGCGATGCTCCAGCCCCTTTTTGTCGCCGAGCGCCCGCCAGGCGATATCGGCAAGCCGTTTCGCCTCTCCTCCGAGTTCCGCCCGGCCGGCGACCAGCCGCAGGCGATCGACGAATTATGCGAGGGGCTGGCGCGCGGCGAGAAGGACCAGGTGCTGCTCGGCGTCACCGGCTCGGGCAAGACCTTCACCATGGCGCATGTCATCGAGCGGCTGCAGCGCCCGGCGATCGTGCTCGCGCCCAACAAGACCTTGGCGGCGCAGCTCTACGGCGAGATGAAGAGCTTCTTTCCGGATAACGCGGTCGAGTATTTCGTCTCGTATTACGACTATTACCAGCCGGAAGCCTACGTCCCGCGCTCCGACACCTATGTCGAGAAAGAATCCTCGCTCAACGAGCAAATCGACCGGATGCGCCATTCGGCGACGCGCTCGATCCTCGAACGGCGCGACGTGGTGGTGGTCGCCTCGGTGTCGTGCATCTACGGCATCGGCTCGGTCGAGACCTATTCGCAGATGACCGAGTCGGCGCAAATCGGCGAGCGGATCAACCGCAACCGGCTGCTCGCGCATCTGGTCGAGATGCAGTACCGCCGCAACGACCATAATTTCGTGCGCGGCACGTTCCGCGTGCGCGGCGACACGATCGAGATCTTCCCGGCGCATTACGAGGACCGCGCCTGGCGCATCTCGCTGTTCGGCGACGAGGTCGAGGCGATCCACGAGATCGACCCGCTGACCGGCGAGAAGATCACCGCGCTGCAATCGATCAAGGTCTACGCCAACAGCCACTACGTGACGCCACGCCCGACGCTGTTGCAGGCGATCGAGCAGATCAAGCGCGACCTGAAGATCCGCCTCAACGAGCTGAATTCGGCGGGGCGGCTGCTCGAGGCGCAGCGTTTGGAGCAGCGCACGACCTTCGATATCGAGATGATCGAGGCGACGGGGAGCTGCG